>Ga0210040_10006809_pt1 | contig 14079 bp, 19 predicted proteins | sample CryGeyCG12114_NA_FD_185462 | JGI IMG/M metagenome (GOLD analysis project Ga0210040, IMG submission 185462) | Groundwater microbial communities from aquifer - Crystal Geyser CG19_WC_8/21/14_NA (SPAdes) (version 2) | ecosystem: Environmental > Aquatic > Deep subsurface > Groundwater | place: USA... | reverse complement strand
GCGGTGCTGCTGCTCACCTTTATCGCGGGCGTTGCGACGGCGCGTTTTGCCATGGAGCGCGTTGCGTGGCTGCGTCCTGCGTCCGAAGCCATGGCGACTCCGCGCCAGGCTGCTGCAGCGCCGAGCGCGACGACAGCCCCCTCACCCCAGACAGCCGCGGCACCCGGAAGCGATGCGGCCACCCTGGCGGCGCGACAGGCGACACTGGCGGCCGAATTGGCGGCGCTGGAGTCGCGAACCGCCAATCTCTCGCTCAGCGTCGGTCAGGCAGGCGGCCAGGCAACGCGGGCCGAGGCAACGCTGGTCGCCTTTGCCGCGCGCCGTGCGATCGATCGCGGTTTGGGGCTGGGCTATATCGAGCCGCAACTGCGCGCCCGCTTCGGTGGGGTGGAGCCTGGCGCAGTTGCGACGGTGATCAACGCCGCGCACCAGCCGGTCACACTGGAGGATCTGCGGGTCGGATTGGACGCGATTGCCCCGGACCTGTCGACCGGCACCGCCCGGATGGGTTGGCTGGCAGGGTTGCGGCGCGAACTGGGCGGCCTGATCGTGCTGCGCCATGCGGCAACGCCGTCGCCGCTACCCGCCGACCGCCTTGCCCGTGCACGCCGGCTGATCGAGGCGGGACAGGTGGAGGCCGCCCGCGCAGAGGTGCAGCGCATGCCGGGTGCGGGCGATGCGTCGAACTGGCTTAGCGCCGCGGACCGCTACATCGCGGTTCGGCGGGCGCTTGACCGGCTGGAAGGTGCTGCCTTGAACGCCCGCACCTCCGGCTGACGAGCGATCAGGCGGGAAGGCCGCCAAGCCGGTTGATCAGGGCCATCGCGCCGTGCGGGGCGCGTACCTTTGCGCCGTTGATGAAGAATATGAACGTGTCACGCTCTGCTGCCGGCGGTGCGTCGGTCGTCACATAGGGCAGATCCGCAGGCGCCCTGCCCGCCTGCCAGTCACGCGCAGCGGTTTCCCAACTGTCGAGCTGATCGTCGGTATAGCCCGTCGGCATCTCCTCCACCGCCTGCTCCAGCCGGGCATAGACGAACGGGCCGGTCACGTCTGGGATCGCCGGGTAATTGGCCGAATCGGCATAAACCAGCGCGACGCCCGCCGCGCGTGCCATGGCGATGAACTCAGGGTCGCGGAAACTGTCGTGCCTGGTGTGCACCGCGTGACGTAACGGCACGCCGGCATGGGACGCCGGCAGCAGCGCCAGGAACGCGCGCATGTCATCGGGGTCGAAACGGCGTGTCGGCATGAACTGCCAGAGGATCGGACCGAGCTTTGCACCAAGCTCCGTCAGGCCCTGCCCTACAAAGCGTTCAATCGACTCCCCCGCCTCGGCCAGCACCTTGCGCGTGGTGCAGTAACGGGACGCCTTGACGGCGAACACGAAGTTATCCGGCACCGTGTCACGCCATGTCGCCCAACTCGCGGGCTTGAACGACGAATAATAGGTCCCGTTGATCTCGATCGCGGATAGCTGGCGCGAAGCATATTCCAGCTCGCGCTTGTGCGGCCATTTCTCGGGATAAAAGCTGTTCCGCCAGGGTTCGAAGGTCCAGCCGCCGATACCGATTCGAATCGTCATGGCGCGCTATTTAGCAGGGAAGCAGTCCAGCGCCGTCATGGCGCGAAGGGAGGCCTGGTTTCGGATTATCTCGTCGGCAATGAACGTCGGCGCCATCCGTGGGTTGGATCCGACCAGGAGAATGGCAAGCATGAGCGAACAGATTACCAACGTGAACACAGCGAGCGCGGCGGAACTGGACAACGTATCGGCGCTGGCCGGCCATGGATTCGAGATCGTGCGCTATCGCGAGGAGCGCGGCGGCTTCACCGACCTGCGTCAACTGGACGAAGTGCCGGGGCTCGCGGGCAAGGTCGATCCGGATGCGCCGGAGCTGACGGCCGGCGGTTAGCGGCCTTGCCGGTGGATTCAGCGAAGTGTCCGATTGTGCCGGTGTCCGGGGGGATTACCGGTACACCCTTTTATCAGTGCTGCCTGGCAGCGTGCAGGCAACGGATAAGAACCGCTCTACCGTTGCGGTGAAATCAAGAACTTAGAAATAGGCACAACAGATAATAAAGCGGCAGCGCTCGCCCACCTACCCGTTGTCGTGCTTATGACCGCTAGACTCCACGGCGCTCTCCCATACCGAAACTGAGACGCTGCCTTGTTCAGGAGCTCAACGTGTGGGCAGAGCCTTGCCCAGCGACAATGGTCCAGCGGCTGTAACCCGAAACGGTTCTCGCCTCCCCGTGTCAGATCAGAACCTCTTCGGTGCGCTGGTCCTCGAACCCTCGCTCCGTCTACCGGTCGATGAGGACGGCCACACGCTCCCGCATGCGCGCCGTTCTCATATCAAAATCCCGGACTGCCTGGCCGAAGAAGTCGACGGCGATCTGCCCGGCGCGACTGCCGCAGCGGCGAAGCAGGTTCTCGGCCTGGCTCTTTGTGTCGAAGGTCGTCATCGATGATCCGCTCTGCTATGCCACTCGAGCAGCCATGAATCAGGCATTGCTCGACCGTTAGAGTGAACGCCCGCGATACGCGATTCGATGAGCCATACCGAGTCGCTCCTGCGCAGAGCCGACCGAACGAGGGATTTAATCAGGCAACCCGGGCGGCTTAAGAAATCCTTGAGCTGCCCCCTTCTGGTTCTACACATCGCAGTCCACCACGGCGCCACCTACGCCAACCCGTACCAGGCGAGCCAGCAGGAGCCGGTCAGCATCTACCAAGTGGTAGCCGATCGGCGCGTCGCCGACGGGAAAAGGCGAGTTCGGCGTGACCGAAAGCGGAGGGAGATGAAATGAAGAGGGCTTGGTTGCTCCACGTGGACGAGGACACGCGCCGGCTGGCCCAAACCATCGTCGCGGACGCCGCACCTCGCGCGATCCTTAACGATCGGACGAGCGTCGTGATTGACAACCGTCCTCCTGAACTACCTTCTCGAGGAGGAGCAGCCGCCCGCCGACCCTATGCCTCCCTGTCCGACGAGCGGCCTCATAGGATCCCGCAGCCACCGGTCGCCCCGGAGCGGGTCTCATGCCAAGAAAGCCCGTCGCCGAGCGGAGCGGACAGTGAAATTCCGCCGACGATCTCCGCGGTCAAACCGGCTGCGAGATGACCTCTACCACGGTCGGGAGATAGCGACGGACCTGCTCGCGGTCGCTCTCGCGTTCCTCCGGAGGCAAATCCTCGTAAGGCGTCTCCATCTGCCTCGACCATTGGGCCACGAGATCCCCCGGGATGACCATCGATCCGTCGGACCGCTGCTCCCCCTTGGAGTGCATGTACCGCTGCCAGTGCGCCCAACGCTCGTGCTCGATCGAAGCGAGGCGTTCGATAGCGGCATCGAGGCGCCGCTCCACCTCGCGCTCATCCATCGTTAGTTCCGCCAGCGTGGCGTCGCGCAGATCGTACCCCCATCTGCAGGCTCGAACAGTCGCCGGCCTTCACTGGTTCAAACCGCGGCGGAGCAGCGAGTAGAACTCGCCCGTCGCGCTGTTCTGGGCGGCGGCCTCGGTGAGATTGGCCGAGCGCTTCCGCAGAAGCGTGTTGCGGGCGGTCTTCGAGGCGAGGGCGTACTGATCCAAGTCGCCATCGGTGCGCAGATACGGCCATTTCCGCAGAAACTCCGGGGGCAGCGCGCCCCCCGCGGAGAAGGTCGCAAGGGGATGGTCCTTCTCCGTCGCCACTCCGATCTCCCACGGGACCCATTGGGAAGCCTTCGTGGATTCGGACACCACGGCCAGCAGTTGCGTGCACCTGCCCATCTGCGCCTTGATGTGCGCGGCCAGGTCCTCACCAGGCCGCCCGATGTAGGGGTCGATGACGTCCAGGTAGGAGTCGATGGCATGACGATCCTTCAGTCTGCGGGCGACATACGCGGCCGTCGCGGGATCGGCGGACTGGTGAGAAAGGAAGACCTTGATCAAAGCGCTATCCTTGTTGGTGGACGTCGGGACTGGAAGACGGTGGTTCGTCGCCGTCCGATGGGGTGGGCAGCCGGACAAGCCGGAGCTCGGCGGGATCGACACCCTCAACCGAGCTGACGGAAATGATGTCGGCATCGAGCTGGAGCGCGAGCGAGATCATCTCGCGCGCCTGGTCGACGGCGTGGCCGATGCTCTGCGCGGCGGCGATCGCGGCATAGAAGTTGACCGCGAAGATTGCCGAGCTCAGGTCCTGGATGGTGTCGTCCGTGGCAATCACCACCGGCGCCACCTCCAGCATACGCTCGACGCCTCGGGCCGTATCGCACGCGTTGAGGACCACGAGCATGGGCTTCTGATCCGTGGCCCCCAGGAGCTTCGCCACGGTATCGTAGCCGACGAGCTGGTCGCTCGGTTCCGCGAGGTCCGCGGTGTCGAACAGCAGGCCGCCGCCGGCGTGGCCGGAGAAGTGGACGACATGCGGCCTCAGGTCGTTCAGGCCATTGACGAGATCCTGCACGGTGGCGGCCGGACGGTGCTGGAAGTCGATCAGGTCCGAGTGCTTCGCGCTCCGGATCGCCTTCAGGACGTTGTTCACCTCCGCATCGACCCGCAGGTGGTCCAACCCCGGCGTCGAAGGATTCGCGGTGAGATACAGCACCCGCAGCATTTCCGGTTCGGGCTCCCGGACGAGGACGTGGCGCACCGTGCCGCTGGCCAGGCGACCCAGAGCGCGCGCGTGCTCGGTCTCCTCCCGCCTCCGCTTTGCCGCGTCTCGGTCGAGGGCGGCCTGCGCGGCCTTCGCCCGATTTCGTCGCGTCTCTTCTGCCCTGTCGCGGGCGGCCTGCTCCGATGCCTCCTTCCGGCGCTTCGCATCCGCCGCCCGATCACGCGCCGCTTCCTCCGTCCGTTCCGCAGCACGCAGGTTTTGCTCCTTGCTCGACTGACGACTCAGAAGCGTACCCAGCTTCTCCTGAAGCGCTCCAACGGCCTTCTCAGCTGCAGCGACCTTCTTCTCCTCGGCGTCCGCCTGCCGGAGATAGCTGTCCCTGGTCGATTGCGATGAGGATCGGTGCGCCGAAGCGCGCCGCTGCGACGCCGATGAACGAGCCGACCGCGCCTTCTCCTCCTGCGCCCCTATGTCCGAACGCACCTTGCCGACATCGGTGGCCAGCTTTGCGAGTTCGCGTCTGTACTGGTCCGACCCCATCGTGCGCCTCCTGCTTCCTGATCCGCAACCGCTCAGGGCGCGGTGACGAGCCCCTGTCCGAAGTCGGCCTCGAAATACCCATCCTCAAAGGGCTCGCGCCGCGCCTTGTCGATCAACGCCGCACGGACGTTCGTCGGCGTGGGCGTCCTGCCGCTCCTGCGAATTTGCTCCCACCACAAGGCCGCCACTCCAGCCACATGGGGACACGCCATGCTCGTGCCGCTGAGGGATCGGAGCCCACCGCCGACCTGCGCCGAAAGCACGTCCACCCCGGGGGCGCTGACGAGCGCCATGCTGTTCGAGAAGCCCGCCACCGACAGGCGGCCGCCGTCCCGTCCGACGGCAGCGACCGACACCACGTCTTCCGCGGCGGCGGGCAGAGAGGCCGCGATGCGCCAGTCCGGATGCTCATCACGCCGGCTCTCGTTCCCGGAGGCCGCGATGACCAGCGCGCCGCCGCCGAGACCTCCCCGAGCCTTCGTCAGGTTCATGATGGCGTCGAATGCACGCAGGTTCACTCGATAGGCTTCGAGCGCGTTGGACGTCGCGAGCTCCACCGGCCAATTCTCGTCGATCCAGCTGGCGACCAGACCGGGAAAATCGAAGCCGAGCGACATCGAGATGACGTTCGCCCCCCTCGACACGGCCCAGTTGATCCCCTCGACGATCATCTCGGAGTCCCCGCCGCCGCCGTCGCCCAGAACCTTGGCGATCAGGGCGCGCTTCACGCCGGGCGCCACGCCGATCCGTATGCCGTCGACATCCCGTCCGAAGATGGTGCCGGCGCAATGGGTCCCATGCCCCTGACGATCCCCATCCCCGTCTCCGCTGAAGTCCCGCTGCTCGACGTCCATGCCGGCAAAGGCGGGATGCGAGGCATCGATGCCGGTGTCGAGGACCGCGACCGTGACGTCCCGCCCGGTGAAGCCGGACTTAAGAGCGCCGACCGCGTCGAGTCCCCAGACCTCTTCGCCCACCGAGGCGCTCGATGCGAGCGGCTGGATCAGCTTGACCGGCATCGCCGGAGCCACCGCTTCAACATCCGGATCAGCAGCGATCGAGGCCGCATCGCGATCGGTGAGGCGTTCGTAGGCGATCGGGCCGGCGGGTTCGACACCCTTCTCGAAACCCCTGGTCCTGTCCGTGCTTCGGACAGCGGACGATCGTCGCACGATGACGTACTTGCGCATTGAGCTTCTCCTGGTCCGTCAGAGCTGCTTGATTTCCGCGAGCTTTCGGTAATGCGCTCCGATCGCGGTCAGCCGGCAGGTGCGAGACTCAATGGCGGCGTAGTACATGTGCTCGCAGCCGACCGGGACCACAAGTCCGTGGCGGTTGCACGCCTGCAGACCCTTGAAGATGCGGACGTTCTCCGAATCGGGCGGGATGGCCATGATCTCGGGCGGCACGTTGTCGCGCGCGGGCTCGAACGAGGGATCGAGTTGGAATTCCGCGGCCTCGTCCGGAAACAACGTCGGGAGTTGACGAAGGAACTCCTTCGAGATCTTCGGAGCGACCTGACGCAGGGTCACGAAGGTCTGGACGTTAGCCTTATAGATGGGGCGCGCTCCCCACGCTCCGAGGGTCTGGTCCACCAACGAGTAGAGCGCGGCCGGAGTGACGTTCCCGAGAATGTCGGCTGCGCTGCCTCGCAGGCCATCGAGAAGAATTTCCGTGAACAATCCGTGCTTGATGCCGTCCGCAGCGACACCCTCGCGATGGCTGGCGGTCAGGATCGTCACACCCGTTCCGATGACGGACACGTCCTCCTTGGCGAGCGCCGGGATCTCGCCCGCGAAGCCCGAATGGCAGCTGTCGAGGATGATCACGCTCGACTTGATCCTGGGGTACGCCCTGTTCGCATGCGAAAGGATGTCGACGAGGGACATCCCCCAACCGCCGGCTCGGCCGTCCTGCGCTACGATGTGACCGGTGTTCGTCTCGCGGTTGATGATGCCGTGCCCGGCGAAGTACAGGAGGACAGTCTCGGCGTCGCCTTCGAACAGCTTGGCGACGGCCTTGTGCAGCACCTCCGACCCGACCTCCTGGTCCTGGCTGGTGAGCGTGACCACCGAGAAGTTCGGGTCACCATTGCCCAGCGTCGCCAGGACGGTCCCCATCGCGACCGCGTCGTTGACGCAGCCGGTGAGCGGATGTCTTGGATAGGCGTCGATGCCGACGACGAGCGCCCTCTTCACCTAACGCCCTCCGGCGATCAGCAGCTTCAGATTGGACCACGTCCAATCGTACATCTTGTCCCCGACTGCAGCCGCAGTCGGCTTGACGTTCGCCTTGTCCTTGTACCCGCCGAGCAGGAAGTATGGCTTGCCCTCTGCCTGGGCGATCCTGAGCTCCGCGCTGACGCCCGTCGCGGTGTTCGTATGCAGCCCGCAGATCACGGCGACCTGATCCACCGAGCGGATGCGGGTGGTCGCCTTGGCCTTCCAGTCCCCGTCGATGTGCTCCTTGATCGACCAGTCGGCCAGCTCGAAGGGGCTGTCCGGCAATTTGGATTGTCCGACGATCGCCTCCTTCAGAAACGAGTCGTGATCATAGTCGAAGCTGATGAAGACGCGCGTCTTTGCCACTTTCCACCCTCCCAGCGAAATCTTACACAATCGGAGGCTATGGGAGGTGTCATTCGCGGGCAATGGCACGAAGCTCCCGTTTTGGGCACAATTTCGCGTGTTGGCTCTCATGCATGCGGCGTACACGCCTCGACGCTGAGATCACGCGAACGAGGCGCACCGTCGCGTGCGCCCTGGCGTTTCTGAGCAAGGAGCAACAGGGGAGCCGGGAGCCCCGGTCTCCCCACATCCACCTGCAGACCTCAGTGCATCGTGTCGCGAAAGCGGCCATCGTTTTGAACGGCAGGTCGCCCTCGTCCGCAATGAGCCCATCCAGCGTGTCGCGGTCCAGATCGAGGCCGAGGGCAAGGCCGTGCAGGAGAATGCCCCGCTACGCTCCTTCTCGCGCATGGGCCGGCAGGCAGCGGCCCGACGGCGCTGGCGGAAGCATACGGTCTGCCTAGGAACCTCGTCAGCTACCATCTTAAGCCGCTGGTCGCCGCCGGCCTGATCCGCAGCGAAAAACGCGGACGCGACGTCAACTATGCGGTCGAGCGGCGGCAGCTCGGCGAAACGGCCCTGGCTCTTCATCGCTTGGCGCTTATGCGGGGCTGAGGTCCGCCAGCGAGCGCACAAGAAGACAAACGCGTGAGTACCGTCGTGACCGCCGCCCCGGTTAACCGCCTCGACCTGGCTCCAGAGCCCGTCGGGACCAGCCTTAACCTCATGTGCCCGATGACCTATGATCCCGCCATGGACGAGCAACTGGCCACGGGGATCGGCGAACGATTGGCATCGCTGTCGGAAAGGCAGCGCGAGGTGCTCCGCCTCGTCTCGCGGGACCGCAACTCGAAGGAGATCGGCAGGGAGCTCGGTCTCAGCGACGAGACGGTGAAGAACCACATCAAGGCCGCCATCCGTCGCCTCGGCGTCAGCTCCCGTTTCGACGCCGCCCGCCTCCTGCACCTGCATGAGCAGGGTGACCCGCAGGTGGTCATTGACCCCTCGCGGGTCATCGCCATCCCCGTTCGGCCGGCTACCAATGACCGTCGCGGCGTCGGAGGATCGGATGCCGAGGTTCGTGAGGCCACGGCGTCGTTCGACTTCCGGGAGCACGACTTCGCCGAGATCCCGATGGCGCCCCGGCCAGCGCCGGAGAGACGGGGAACAGGGCAGTCCGCCCTGCGCACCGTCGCTCTGATCGCGGTCCTCACCGTCGCCGTCGCGGTCGCCGTCATCTCGGCGGCGCCGCTGGCGAAGTCGGTGCAAGACATGGCCAACATCATCGAACCGCCGAACAGGCACAGCTGACCCGGAGGCCCCGCCTCCGGGCGAGGGGACCTATATGCTCAAGGAACGTCGAAGCGCAGTCGAGAACGTCAAGGCCGCCTTCCTGCCAGTGGAACGATCGGCGGAGACCACCGCAGCTCTGGGCGCGCGATGCGTCGCCACCATGATCGAGGAGCGGGCGAAGGCGAACCTGCCCATCTTGACCGGCGCGGCCGCGATGCTGCTGGTGACCGAAGCGCTACAGCTGTCACTCGCGGCTCGCGCGAAGTTCCTGGAGGCCCACGTCATGCTCGGGGCCGTACCGTCCGAAATCGGCATCAGGTCGTACGGCGGAGACGAATGCCCGCCGAACCAGGCATCCCTTCCGAGCGAGCCGAGACTGCGTTCGGTCGCCTGACGGCATTGACCGTCGACATCATCCATGATCACCACGCGAAGTGCCTTGGTGGACCGCAACCTTCTGGACGATGCTCCTGTCCGTCGGCGCCTACGCCTTAGCGCGCGGCGGCAAGCCGGAGAGGACCGCTGCCGCCCTTCTCGTAGCGGCGGCGGTGGCGACCGTGCTCGTGCGCAGCGGCGCCGAACGGCGTTACTCTTCGGTGGAATCGGGCATCCTTGCGGTGGACGTCTGCCTTCTGGCGGGTCTCGTCCTGGTCGCCGTCCGGAGCGGCCGCTGGTGGTCGATCGCACTTGCCGTCCTGCAGGCCGTGACTCTTCTGGGTCATCTCGGCAAGCGGCTGGATCCTGAGCTGTGGCGCCTCGGATACGCGATCATGATCACCGGACCGGCGTACCCGGGGCTGTTGGCGCTGGCGATCGGGGTCTGGCAGCATCGGCAGGCGACGCGGTCGATGTCGAACGGGCGTTCGTCCGTGCCCTTCTCGACCACCTCCCGGGAACGGATGCGGAGCGTACGGCACGGCAGCTGATCGCTGAGTTCGGTACGCTGGCGGCCGCGACGGCCGCCGCTCCCCATCGGCTGCTCAAGGCGTGCGGCGGCGATCCGGCTCCAGCCGATCGCCTCCTCGCATTCAGACGGACGATGCTGCACGTCCTCGGAACGGCGGTGCGGACCCGACCCGTCCTGGCCAGCAGCGCCACGCTCGTCGACTATCTCCGCGCGGACATGGCGTTCTCACCGGTGGAATGCGTCCGCGTTTTACATCTCAATTGCCGAAAAATGCTCATCAGGGACGAGATCGTGAGCCGGGGCACCGTCAACGGCGCGTCGATCCACGTGCGCGAGATCATCGCCAGGGCGCTTGAACTGGGTTCGACGGGGCTCATCGTGGTCCACAACCACCCCAGCGGCGATCCATCGCCAAGCGAGGAGGACATCACCGTGACCCGTCGCCTGATGGAGGCGAGTCGCCCTTTCGGGATCGAACTGCACGATCACGTGATCGTCGGTGCCGAAGGCTGCATCAGCCTGCGCGCTTCGAGGCTGCTGTGAGCGGACCGCTTGACGTAGTCGGAGCCGCGCGCAGCATCCTCGCGGGCCGGCGACGCCGGCACAGGTTCATCCCCGCCGAACTTCTCGGCGAGCCGGCTTGGGACATGCTGCTCGACCTGCTCGTGTCCCAGGCGGAGGGCCGCGACGTGTCAATCAAGCACGCCTGCATCGCGTCCGGCGTACCCAACACGACGGCGAAGAGGTGCCTCGACGCCCTCACCGCCAGGGGAATGGTGGATCATAACCCCGACCCGGACGATCGCAGGCGCACACTTCTCGTTCTGACTCCGTCGGGCGACGCCAAGGTGCGGGCTGCCATCCTCGATACGCTCCAGTTCTCCGTCGTATCGGTCCAATCCGACGAATCGATGATGGAGGCGGCGTGAACCGGCTTGGGCACCGCCCGGTCGGGCTACCGCTGCCACGCTATGGAAATGCGAGTTCGTGCTCTCGGGTCTGAATCGGTCGAGTTGAGTCTGCCCAACCCCATCGTACCGACTGGTCCAGGTGAAGATCCTGTTTCTGGACGGTCTGCTCCCGACTTCTTGACCGAAAGGCTTGCCCCTTCCGTCGACGTCTTCAGGCGAGCACAGCCGTTTAGCATACCGGACCTGAAAGGTTCAGCACCCCTCATCCGATTGCGCCATGCGTCTCGGGAAAAGCCCGAACAAGCTGTCGCCTCCGTACCCGGCGAGGGCGCTCCTTCTGCATGCGCAGGCGAGGAAGCTTCAGGATTTTACGACCCTAGTCGCGATGCCCCCGTTCGATCCACCGTAGATCCGGTCGAACAAGGGTCCGTCAATCAGCCGGATCTCCGTCGTCGCGATCGGACGTATGCCTGAACGGGTCAGCAGCCACATCGTCGTGCTTCCCTGCGCGTTGGGGACGGCGCGGATCACCTCCTCTTTGAGATGATGATGCCAGACGTCGCCGTTCCTGACGTTCAGGATGCGCTTTTCGGCAGCCCATTGTCCCGCGGTCGTCCCGCCCCAGAGGACGAACAGCAGTGCGAACGCGATCCCGGCGGATTGAGCCATCATCACGGCAGTCCGATCGGTAAGGCGCCCATGGCGTCCCCTCCTCCGCTCCACCAGCCTGACGAACGCCCACGTGCACGCTCCCGAGATAAGCAGGAACGCGCAAGCCGCGAGCCAGGCCAGCAGCGTGAATTCGATGGCGCCGACGCCATCCACGGCTACGGAAATGCTGGATGCGTCCAGGCTGGACGGGTCGATGCTGAAGCGCTCCGGATAAAACGTCCAACCGGCGTAGCTGAAGACGCCTATGACGATGGCGATGATCAGAGCCGAGTCGACCACCTCGAACGGGATTCGAAGACCTGTGGACACCGACGGCTCTCCGTCGACCGCCGTTCATCAATAATCATCCTTGATGGCGCCACGCCGCGATGGTCAAGATACGCCGCGTTCGCGTTCCCGCTGCCGCAGCCGCTTGACGAACTCGGCCCCGATCATCCGGTCGAGCGTGAGGTCGAGAGCAGCGTTCGTGATCGAGGCGATGGTGGCATCAGTCAGGCGCAGGCCGCGCGGTAGGAAGCCTAGGTCTCGCACGCCGTTCTCGTCGAGCGAGGCAAACAGCGCCTTCACGAAGTCGGCCAGGCCTCTCCTGGGTGAACTGGTGACGACCTCGGTCAGCGAATTGCTGGCCCGGACTTCGGCTCTGCCCGCGTCACTCGCCAAGACGCGCGCGATGCAGCGCATGTGCCGATCCTAACCCCTTGGGCCATCAATCTCGGTGTCACTCCGAGGGGCGGTCGGTTCCGGCCGCCGACTCGTCGTTGCGGCCCTGGCATCAAAAAGTGCGGCGAGATTTCGGTTACTCCGATCGGCCTTCACCCATCGTTCGTAGTCGGCCAGATTCCTGTCTTCATCCCCTTTGTGACGGTGACGGTAGATCGCCCCTCCAGCCTCCCACTTCACCTTCTCCCACTCGGCCTTCAGCAGCCATTGAGCGTGGGACACGAGAAGTTCACGCGATGCGGAAACCTCGTCTCCTTCGCGGTCCTGATGGGCTTGCAGGTGTTCGATGATTGCGAGCACGTTCCCGTCGATCTTGCCCTTCGGATTCAATTGGAGCCGAAGCAGCGATGCCCGTTCTTCCAGCCTCTCCAAGTCGACGAAGCGATCGCTGATCTGCTTCTTCTGGATGTCTGAATCGGCGATCGACGGGAACGTGCGCTGCCGATACGCCACGGATGCCGACAGCGAATAGTACGCCGACAGGTTGACGCGCAGCTTGTCGAGCCACTTGCTGCGCTCGGCCGTTATGCTGTTGATGTAGACGTTGCGCCCTGCGATCAGGGTCTGCGCGACGAAGCCGCCCACGACGCCGCCCAGCGGGACGAGGGCGAGCCCGACGCTCTGCCAAAAGCTCAGATCGGTCATGCAAACCCACTCCCATCTCGTGCGGCCTCGCGACCTGTTGCGAAGCCCGATCGCCCCACGACTAATTGGAGCAGGAGACAAGGCGAACCGGATCGTGCGCACGGCGGACGTCAGAGATGACGGTCGTGCTGCTCGGCGTCCCTGATCAGAGCCCTCTTGCGCTTTACCAACTCGCGCTCCGTCCAGATCGCGAATGTCTCGTCCATGTCTTCGATCACTTCCCCGATGGCCAGTCCGTCCCCAGCCGTTTCGAAAAGGAACGGGTCGGCGATCACTCCGTCGCTGGCGCCGCATCCGCGGGACCCTGCGCGCTCTTAGCGCCCTTTGCGCTCTTGCGCGCCTTGGACGGGCGGGCGCCGGATTCGACCGCGGCGGGAACAACCTCTTGACCCCTCTGCCCTGGTTTGCGTCCCAGCCCGATCGACTTGGCCATCGCACGCCGGCTTTCCGAGTAGTTCTCGGCGACCATCGGGTAGTCGGGCTTGAGCCCATAGCGCTGACGATAGTCGTCCGGAGTCAGGCCGTTGGTGGCGAGGTGACGGCGCAGCGTCTTGTAAGGCTTGCCGTCGATCATCGAGATGATGTGATCCTTGGACGCCAGCGACTTGCGGATCGACACGGCAGGCACATGCTCTTGCGGTGTGTCTTCGGCCACAGGAGCTGCTTTCGCGCCACCAAGGCCCGCCACCGCAGTGTGCATCGAGCTCAGAAACGCCGGCACGTCATCGGGGTTCGTGCGGGTATTTGGATTGCTCAGCCAAGCGATGGTGAGTTCGGTCGCCAGGGTCACGCTATCAACAGTAGTGCCGGTTTCGTCAGACATGCTCGTTTCCAGAAATGGGAGGGTTATGCTCGCTGCGGACAGGTCAGCCGTTGTTACGCCCTGGCCGCTCATCCGCGTTCTACTTGCCAGTCGGGTAGCTCGTTCAACTGCCCCAATGCCGGTGACTGGCGTCAGGCTACAGAAACGCGACGTAACTGCGCTGAGTTGAGGTGCCAACGAAGCTGCGCTGGAGAAGCTCCATCGACATCGTTCACCCGGCGCACGATGTAGTTGCCGGTGAAGTGCTGGCGAGTGTCGTCGTCGAGAAATGCATCAACTGTAACCGGCACAGGCTGGTAGACTGATCCCGCCCCGGCATCGCCGGGCTTGAGCGTCCCGATCGTCACCTTCACCGAGCGTGTATGCGCAAAACCGCGTCGGAACGTCTCATAGGT
>Ga0210040_10006807_pt1 | contig 14084 bp, 5 predicted proteins | sample CryGeyCG12114_NA_FD_185462 | JGI IMG/M metagenome (GOLD analysis project Ga0210040, IMG submission 185462) | Groundwater microbial communities from aquifer - Crystal Geyser CG19_WC_8/21/14_NA (SPAdes) (version 2) | ecosystem: Environmental > Aquatic > Deep subsurface > Groundwater | place: USA... | reverse complement strand
ATGTGTGTCCCATACGAGAGTATTATTTATTAGTCGAGTTGGGAACGCTCATGCATTGTAGCATTTTGTCTGTGCAAGGTAAATTTTGCTAACTTAAAGTTGGGGCAGGGGTCCAGAAGAATTTACATACAATCAATTCAAAAAGTTTGGTTTCGTATCCATGCATTATTTACACACTCGAGTAAGAGGTTACACACACAGCTAAAGATTTTAAACAGAGCTAGTTTGGAGAAAGTTAGGGGTGTGTATACATAGTTGGATGCTCTTTTTGCAAATAACTAACCAACTAAGCAAGTGGGTTGCATGAGTTTAAAAATATATTGAAAGATGAGGAATTCTAATTGAAAAACTTTTTTTCTGTGGCTTTTCTTTCTTGTAAGAAGACTAAAGGCTACAAAGAAGAATGAAAAGAATTTGGGCTAGTCTTGGTCTAGCCTAATTCATTTAGTGAAACCATTGTATTCCCTATTAGGGGGTACGGAAGAAAGCTTACTTTTAATTTATTCTAGAATGCTTGCAAATTCTTATGAGTCTGAAGAGCTGAGTTGAATGGAATTCTAGATTTTAAATATTCGTTGAGGGATAAACTTTGACATTTTATGTTCTTTTGATGAAATCATTGATTTTCAAGATAAAAGCTGTTCCTATCCGTGTTGACTGAAGTTTAAGCCTGTGGTTTGATTGAGCATTTAAACCCTTTGAGATGATTTGATGGTAATCTGGAGAGTACAATAAATGGGAGATAGGATTAGTTCAAAGTAATAAGAGTAATAGTGGTAGTTTTAGGAATTAAATAAGTAGCAAGGAACATCTTGTAAAGATTAATGAGTGGAGAAGTCTGTGTGAGACAAACTGCAAATTAGCTTTCACTAGTTTTCACACTTGAGTCTTTTAAGGAGAAAATCTTGCTTTTCACTGCATGCTTCTTATCATCATTACAACATTATGGTATAGCGATCCTCCAATCGAGTTTGTAGTGATGTGTGTGCACAAAAAATCGTCAGTCTTCACATGCAATGTACAACAAGAGCGGATAAGGCACGAAATGTGTGCGTTATAAAAGGAGGCTGGGTGCATCCCTCATGTGCTTGCTCAGTCTTTGTGAATGGTGCGTGAACTCATCCCATTAAAGTTTCTGTTCATAGTAACTAACTAACTAACTAAACTACAGCATGCATAAAATCCATTTGAGAGGACCAAGTTGTGAGTAGCTAGCCTTTGTTTTCCCATTCAACGGCTCATTTACTTTACATTATGGGAGTTGGAAATTTTAATGAGAAGGGCTGAGATTTCGATCAAGATTATCTGGGGCGAAAGAATGAGTTGGAAAAGTCATGATTATACACAATAGGAAACAATAGATGATGATGCTCTTTTTTCAGTACAGTGACCCATGCCAGGAAAGTGAGTTCTATGAGAAAGAATTCACCGTAAAATTTGAAGCGTTGCATGTATTTTAGGGTATATAGTTTTTATGAATGAAATAAAATGTGTGGAATTTTTTCAACCTAATCGATTTTTCGTTCTCCCTTGAGCAGTTAATGCATTCTTTAAGGTATTCCCCGAATAACTGTGCAAGAAGTAATTCGAAAGAAAAATTTCCACGTCAGCATTCATCTTTATCTGGAAGATGATGGTGTGAGCATGAAGTAAGAAAGTAAGCACCACTGAAAAGGGACCGACCAGTTTAGTACAGTGAAACAGCATTATTATTTTGAAATGAATTCAGAGGGGGATTCTTTGGTATAAAGTTTGAAGAACGATTCCCAGCCAACACAAATACATTCTATCTATTGAAGAAAAGGGAAAGGTTTTCACACATTCAATGCCTCTAGTTACATAGGGGCTTTGGACGTTCAAGTTGAACGCTTTGAATGAAAGAGATGAGTCTAAACTCTTTTCTATTTTGCATGGTATGCAAGTATGCATGGGAGCCTTTTTTCATTCTCATGTGATGGCACTCTAAGGATTTTTTAGTCCCACGCATGGTACAAACAAGTTTGTCTCCATACAAAACACACGCGTGCACGACTGGTACATATCTTTCTATGGACGAGGGAATTTTTCACTATACAATTTGTAGTGGGGAAAAAAATCTTACCTACAACCTTACATTTATTATCGCACTTTCCATAAAATGGATGTGAAGTTGCGCCTTCCTCCCACTAATAATATATGCATGCTTGTTGACTTGCTGAGCGTAAGGTGAAAGTTATGAATAAATTCTCGCAATTTCAATTCTACTACACACAACAGATAGAATGCATTAGTAGGGACTAGTAGCAAAATCTGTAAAAAAAATTTCACCATTGTGCTACTTAAACACCATTTGACAATACTACTTATGAGTGGAGAAAATATGAAATGATGTTAATAATAATCGAGAATGACTGCAGCTTAGCTGTGAACGACTTTTACTGTCACACTTGGAAAAACAATTTCACTGTAATTTGAATACATTCTGCGTGTATAGTCATACAGAACGTGAGCTACTTTGTCCTTCTAATTTGACAGCATTGCCCAACTCCATATACCACAAAATATGAAATTTGCCCTTCCAGAGTAAAAATTTAATGGCACGTTTTTTGTCTCTGTCAGATTAAGAATTTGTCATCCCATCCCTGGCGTACTTACAGTGGTACATGAAAAATGTGGATATGGACCTTTCTCTTATCGCTCCTCGTTTACGGTAAGTTTTTTCAGCTTTACACAGCATATTAATGGAAGAGTACAGATCCACCAACCATGGTGCTCAATTTGTCATTATTTCATTGGATAAACAAAGAGCACTCAAGATTTGACACTATCTCACACTGTATGAATTATCACCAGAAGGAACTAACAAAACCATACAATTCATGTTAGGTAGCGCTATGGCTATCCGAAAAGTTTTCAAGATAAACATATGGACATTTTGGCATAAGAAGTTATGATTTATAATGGAAGAAATTTCCTATCACGGTCATAAAAACTCCAATTCGATGATAATATTATGATGCATTGTTAATGCTCAAAAGTATCATTTATCTAAAGTGCACATTCATTTTATTGGAGGCAACAGCTTTAGTAAGTTTGTGTACACACCGTTTCCACTCTATTGGGTTCACTTGACACTTGATTTCACGGCTTTGCACTTTCATCACTTCATATAATCTTGCATGAATAATGGGCCAACTGTGCTAGAAGCCGAAAAGTTTTCTGTTTATAATGTGCACACCGTAGTTGGTTAGTATACGTGTCTTGCTTGCTCAACTGTTGATGAAAACTTTTTAGGTGTACTTAGAGAAACAAGAGTGGATTTATCTTGATTTCTTCGTTATCTAATTTGACTCATTGAGTTAGTTAGTAAGTAGTAAATAGATTAGCACATTACTCACTCGCATTAGTTTAAAAGCCTTGGGAAAGGAAAATTCAGCGAGTGAAGAAAGTTCCATCCACAAATGTGAATTTCAGACACCTCCTCTGCTATAATTTATCACGGTTAGTGGCTTCATCAAAACTCAGTTAAGCTTCTTTCCTTTTTGCAAGTTAGTTAGTTACTTTTGCACGGTAGACAAGTGCTAAAGTAGTGAGTGGAAAATATTATTTTCCCTGTGAAACTTTTCATGGGATCAAAGCTTATACCTACTTTAATTTGGGAACGAGTTGCAGGAGCATTAGATTTGTAGCCTGAAGGTTGTTTAAATTAAACAAGCGTATGAAAGGAAACGGTTTTCTCTGTTTCAATTTGTTTTCGTTAGCACTTGTCAGTAGTATAAGTAGTGTTATGAAATCAGTGTGTTTTTGTTTTCCTATTTTGCGGGATAATTCAGAGGCGCGTCAAACTTTTGATGTTCTTTTGAAGATGAGCTTTTTATGACAGACAGTAGGTGTGACGGGACATGTGAGATCAAGTTTTTGACACTCTCAGTTTCTTTTAAGATGCATGACTTGGCTTGTCGCAAAGCTGAGAGAGCTAAAGGAACAATAATAAGCTTGTTTTGTCTAGAAATTTATAATTTTCGTGCTCACACTATTAGATACTGAAAATCAGACTGTCGAGTTTTCTTTTATGTATTTAGCTTTATTTTGCAGTCCAACATAAGCATAGTCATTCTACCAACTTTAAAATGGCGCACGTTTATTCAAACAGAGAAAAATGAATTTGTGTGACGATTAAGATTTGGTTTGGGAACTGAAAGCTCATTTATCCAATTGAAACAATTTAGTAACTTTATGTAACACCAAGTTTATAATGTGGCATAGTGGGTTACATACAGCCCCGAAAACATGTTATTCAACAAGAACTATTGTCATTCATTTGTATTGTAGTAGGCAACAGCAAACACCACATATGTTGGGAACTGACAAAACGTCAAAGACATGTTGTTGTTATGATCATGATGGAAAGTGGAAAACTAGCTTTGCTTATTTGACTTAGAAGAATTAGATTCCTCCCATGAATGAATTTCCCCAAAGATTGGAGTCGAACGAGAATGAAATAGGTCTTGTCTAATCCTGCTTTCCAGATGAGCAGTTTTTTCTATCAGCTCAACTCAGTTGAGAACCTAATCTACTGTTCAGTTGTATCCTTATGTCTATTTTACAAAATAAGAAAACAAAATTCTAGTCATGTAACCGAGAGCCCCTCACATTGATTTCATACTGCGGTCGATTTAGAAACATGAAACGTAGACAGGGTCGTACGTGGTCAGCTTTTTCTTAGCAGATTGATATAGTGGATCCTCTTGTGAATTCACCAAAGTACTACGGTTAGCCAACCAAAATAGGGACACATACACACTGGAGAGTCACTTATTTTAAAAACTCATGCCTTTTGTACACACACACACACATGAATATTATGTGCACTCACCTTTTCTCCGTCATGTCCTTTGGGATCAGACTTACTTTTAGAAAATCGTATTACACAGTTTTACCGACTATTTTGTAAAGACGGCTAATGCCAAAGATTTTGGGTATGAAGACTCTTTTTATATCCCTTAAATTCACTCACTCTCACTCCCGAGTAAACTACCCTTGCCAGTAAAAGAGCAAATGGGATTAAAGCAGCTTTCCACTAGACTAAATTTATGATGTCGTCCGACAAATTGCACCTCATCCTTTTTCCTTCAAATTTTTCACAGCCCGAATATGGTCCCTGTGTGGTGATACATCTCATTCTCCCCAAAAAGAGCAAATGTCTTCCCATGTAAATGGTAGTATCGATCCCTTACTCACTCATTGTGTGCATAGACACGTGAACCCTGTAAATAAATTTTTTCGTACATTTTGCTCTACTCAAACCCAATTATGCAAACTGCAAGCAACAAAGGAATTGTTTGTGCGACTAACTTTATTTTTTCCTTAAACCATATAAAGAGTTACATTGCAATTGCAAGTGGTCATATTTCCCTATGGGGGTTCACACATGTTCCTACCTATCAAGATTAATTGAACTGCTAATTGATTGCTGTTTCACGAAAACAAGCTTATCCAATTTCCTTTAAGATGGGTGTACCAACAAAGAATAAAAGAATTATTATGTTAAGGAAGCTTACAACAGATCCCAATAAAAAAAAGTAACTGGGTGTGCTTACTTATTTACTCTAATGCTTGGATAGACCATGAATAAGTAAAGTGCACATCTAACTTCCTTGGCTTTTCCACTTTATTTCTTATTTATACTTTCAGGATACGGAGTCACGGGGAAAATAGAATTGGAAGGACCGTCATTAACCCAAGAGCCTGTCCCAGTCACATACTTTTCTAATAGTATCGGACTTATGCTTTCATGTATTGGTCGTGGTCATCCACCTCTCACTACCAATTGGCTGTCGGCAACTAATGATGAACCTATTTCTCCATCTCCAGGTCTTCGGTAAGAAAAAGTATATGTTCTGTTCATTTATAATGACAGCTGCAATTGTATGCACAGATTTATTTGCTACCATACATGTTCCTTACTTCATTGGGACTCGTTTAATATTCTGTGGCGAAATAACAGCTCTATTTGATATTCATTGATGCTTGTAATAATTTATTGTTATAAATCATCATAACAAATTAAAATCCATTTGGAGAATACTATCCTCTGCTATTGTGCAAACAAATAGGATTCCAAGTCATTAAGTTGATGCATAATTTGAACGTAATTTAAAAGATAGAGGAAATGAGAAAAGCATGGCAGCGATGAGTGTATTCCATAATGCGTCTTGACTGTCTTGAAATGTGATTGATGTGCGAATTCGTCATTTCCACAAAGTTGTTGCATCCTATTTCAACTGGTACAAGTTTTTCCAACATGTGGGAAAAAGCGTTCGCTGGATTGGCCAAAGATTGAACGACTGATGAAGAAGCTAAAAGGATGACAGCTTATTTTCCTATGGTGGCAGGGATGATTGAAGTGCGTAAAAAACTATGGAGATTTGTATAGTTTCAGGCAAACGTGGTGTGCATATTAGATTTGGTCCCCTTCCGAACAGCAGCTAGATCAATTTCCGTTTCCTTTTTTACACGAGCGTGAAAAGTTTACTTTCATTTTAGCATTAGGGACTGAGTATGCATACAAAGGAAATTAGATTAAAGGACTTTTTTGTAAATCAAAAATAATTTTTATCTCGACTGGTTAGGATGTTAAAGACGTTTTCTTTCACTCAAAGATGGAAGATGTTAAAGGACTCAAGGAAAAAGTTTGTCACAAAATGGGATCCAGATTCTTTCTCGGTGCAATTACGCATTCAGTCGTTGACTTCCTAATGAGGAAAAATGAATGGTTAGGAAAATGAGAGCACCAAGAAGTAGTAGGTTTTCTTTTCAAGCTGTGCATGAAAGGATTGCGGTCACATTAATGAAATCACATTGTGCGTTACTTGAGATGTAAATTCTTAACTGCTGGCTTACATTCACCATATGCTGCTCCCTATATTTTTCTTGTTATCACATTTCTTGTCAATTTCGCTAATCTCCCACATTTTGCCACGAGTTTTTTGCACGATGAACTTTTTCAAGATTTTTGCTTAAAAGTTCACATTAGTGCAAACTTCAGTAGGTCAAGCATAAAATGAGAGTGAAACAAATTGAGGAAAAACCTAAAGTTTAACATTTATTTAGTTCACTCAAACGGCTTACCCTCCAAAGTTTGCAATTTTTTTACTTTCCTCGATCTTTTAATTTTCGGCACATATGTTCTTCTTATATCCATATTTTATACAATGTAAATCTTGCTAATTAATTCATAGACACGTTTGTAGTTACTCTACGCCAAATTTTAATACCAAGTAAACGTGCACATGATTTCAATTGTTTATTTAAAGCATACAAGTTAAGTCGTTTGAAAATCTCCTTTCGCAGAAATCATTAAAAATTCAACTTCACTATTGCGCTCTTAAAATTTCTAGTTAGTGAGCTTGCTCTACATTTTCACCAATCTGCCAAGTCCAATAAATGTTATAAAAGCTGTACTTTCTTTTACACTTTTGAAAACTTGTTTTTTCCTCACGAAAACTAGACTAATCCAGTATGATCCAACAAAACCAGCTTATTCTAACTTGTTTTTCCAGCGCTTAGCTTCCTTCTCCGTAGTTAATGAATTCAGAGTTTTGTTTCACACACTTGTTTAGATTGTTCATCCCATGAATTTTAGTGCACAGACGGACATAATAATTTGAGTTGAACAAACCGCACAATGTCCTTATTGTAACAAAGTACAAGTAGTGACGAGAGAAAGTATGGCGAGAGTCTTGTTGTCCCATCAAATTACACAGAATAATCAAACCCATGTTGCTGGTTACACCAGAGAACGTAAACAGTAGCAATTTCCATCCTTCTGCCATGTAAAAATAAATTTATGTAGACTCACGGAATTTAATTTTATGAGCTCAAATTCTCCACTGCTCTAGCACAGTGGACATAGTGAAAGCTCCTATATCGTTAGCCCGTAGGTACTCGCAGAAACAGTAACGTGCAGTTGTTGTCTTGTGTACAGAAAGCATTGTCCTGGAACAAGGGAAAAGCAATAATGTCGCCAAGCACATACATAAGACAGAGTGGAAATGAAGCCTCCATGTGATCGTATAATAAACATGCATGAAGCATGCCTATTACATTATCAAACAATAAACTGTAGAATGAAAGCGAAGGGAAACCAATAAAACGCACTGAAGAAAACGCTAGCACAATCATCGTACACTATAGTAATGACATGGGAAAAGTAGCAATGATTTTGAACCGGAGCCATTTCTTAGATTGAAAATAATAGGGAAAAAATAATCGTGTACAGGAAAAAAGACGAAGGTATAGTTTTAAAATTCCATGTGAATTTAAAGCATCCTGCTGATTTCTTCCCATCTATTGCATTATTGAGAGGAATGGAACGGAGAGTTTAGCACGTTCACATAGAAATCTCTCACTCTTTTCTCTATTTTATTCATACCGGAGAAAAGGAGGGTAAACCTTTGCTAGCACTATATCCAGTGATAATACCCAGAATCTAGCAACATAACACTTGCCACAATATACGAGAAGGTTGGCTCCCTGTCTCCTCTCATTTCATCCATAGTATGTCTGTGTGTGATCCCAAGTCTATGAATAACATGCGGCCTTATGAAAATCAACTCGCCTGATATTCCAACGAGCACTTTTCCTCCCATGCGTACTATATCCAGTGTGTGGTTTGGTTTTGTGTCAGCTTTTTGCATATGATCCGACTGTAAAACACAGTTTTTCATCTCGAGCAGGGATGATCATTCTTCATCGTCTTTTGTACTCTTCTTTTCATCATGATGCTCATAATGCCTTATGAATTGATGAGCACACAGCAGCGGGGGGCTGCTCCTAATAGTACATGATAGTGATAATGTCATATACACACACATAGGCTGGTAGGTAACCGATAACCAAGGAAAAAACCAAAGATGCGGACGTGTATTATATAGTTAGTTAGTACAGAAGGTGTGGAGCACGGATTTCGGGAGCTAGAGGAAAAAATGCAATCTCCGCACCCGTATATATTTGCTCACAAGTCACGGGCATAAAAGAGGAAATGCCATATAAATGCTACTCATGATACGACCACATGTCATCCCTATGAGGCAAATCTGAAAGTCACTCGGTTTTCTACCCGTTCTTTGCTTTTTGATACATGAAATGTTTGTAGATTGTGGCGTAGAATCTAGTCTTGCTTGCTCACTGCTGTTTACAGATTTGGAGGCATACGTGCAGAGAAAGATTTTGACGTCGGGTAACAAGTTATATGTACAGTCAGTAAGCTGTCCTAATACTCGAAAATGATTGCAACGATTTCAAGCAGCGTTTTGTGGGATATTCATTTACGTGCAAATGACCAAATGTGTTCATTAGCCTAGTATCAGATTCACTATACTGAGGAAAATTTGTGATGAAATGATGTATTCAATTACTGCTGTCAGTTCAGGTAATTTCGATAAACCAGTTAACATACAGTTCTGTTAATGATGTTACTATTGCTAATATTCCAGGGAGACACTGGAGAACGGATCTTTATTTTTCGCCCCGTTCAAAAGAGAAGAATATTCTACACTAGTGCACAATGGTCAATATCGCTGTTCCGTGACAAATCCTATAGGCACGTTCGTCAGTTCTGTTTTCTCCGTCCGAGCTGGTGAGCATAAAATTTATTTATTTTTCTTCTCACAATACGCCACGTGATCTTACAAATCCAATTTTGCTGTCTTCATTGCACTAGTTAGTAGTTGGTATATCCACTTGGTAAAGGGGGCCATTACGAATTACTGGTGAAAAAGTTGACAGCATCTTGTAGCAGCTGCAAGTACCTTGTTTATTACTTTTCCAATAATACTAATCCGTACCCTGGTTTGATTGTTTTATGTGTCTATGGTCTATGGAACGCTACCAATAAACCAATGACTGACTACTCCAGTTATTGATCAGCCGTTTGAAGTGATAATAAGTGGTGCGAATGAAGGGGATATTATTGACGGGAACCCAACCGTATTAACTTGTGACGTGACGCTCCCTTTGTACAGGGAATTCATGCGAGTACTTTATTGGAAAACTGTGGATCAGTTTGGCTATGGAAGGGAAATTACTCCTGATGAACACAAGTAAGAACTAGAACACGAATTTAAATTCATGCCAACAGACTACCCTGTTTGAACATTTAAAAGGAATCAGATTTGTTTGCTCAAGCTGTGGTGCTATTTTGATAGAAGCTAGCTACCTAACTAGCCGATACTAATCCAATAGTTGGTTGGTTGCCGAGTATACTATAGTACCATTTGATGTTAAAGCCCCATATTTCACATACACTAGTTGCACCAAAGTTTCAAAGAATGAAGAAACGGGTGTGTTGGTGTCAGAAGGTTGTTAGCTGAAACATTCATGAGGATTCAAAGTAATTTCTTTGTGAATAGCGGTGTTAGCCAAGGAAACAGCTCCTAGGTTGTTTAAAACTGGGAGTGCTGGAATCTAAACATCAATCATTCATAGGTAGGCAAAGAAGCTTTTAAGCGAACATAGGTTCTCCCTTGTTCTCACCTAAAGTAGAACTCCCTGGGCGCCATTTTCCCTTTCAACAATACACAGAGGTTCCCAGTTGGACTTGAACGGAGGAATTAACTTGTCTTCTCATCATGATTCATAGATGATGGGGAAAGATGCTGGGTGCTCTTTAAGATAGGGAATGTTTGCATAATAATTCTTGTTTCGTACATTCCTGTATACTGTCCCTTATGGATGCACAGCTTTTAAGATTTATAGTGGATGGATGGATACCGAGAACTGTTATTGTTTTTGAACAGACAGAATAAATTTACGTCGGTAGTCGCCATCAAGTTGCTTGTTTTCCACTTGTGTTTACAGCATCTGAAGACTTCAAAGAAGAAATACGGTGAAAAACATCAGTTGGTGGGCTCCATTATTAATTTGAAACGAACTGCCAACCAGGGCTCTTTTCTGTACCCTTTAACTGATTAATAAAAAAAAGTCTGGTAGTATTCCACGTGTGTAGTTATATAGTTAGTGCATGGGAGACGAAAATTGTAATGATGTTTCTCCTTTGGTTTCACTTGCTTTTTTTCGGTCCACCTGTCAATGATGAGATAAAGTTAGGGTTGGGGAAAGCTGTACATGAGAAAAGTCTCTTAAAAGCTATTACTGTCAGCGGGAATTAAAAGCTGGGGAAGTTGGAACATGCGTTAAATTACTGGAGGCTGTTTGTAGGAAATCAAGTGCGTTCAAGTATACAAGACCCTAAAACTTGTAATCTAAAGCAATTAAAATGTTGGCAGTGGTAAAAAATATAGTCTCAGTAAGTAGTGTAGAATGAAGATAAAAAAGAAACTCAGTCCGGAGAATTCAGGTAGATTACCTTAATCAGTTGTGAAACTAATGTAAGGGTTTTATTGATCCAGACAATATGTTTGGAATTTGTGTTGCAAAAATTCGTAAACTTCAGATTGGTGATATTGGGAGACACGTCTTGTGTACACCTTACTTTTGAATTGACAGAAAAGTCACCTCTACGATAGTTTGAAACTGTCACAAAATCCTCTCAAGGACTCTTTTCCCTTGAGAAACTTATTGCCTTGAAGCTTTTATTAGTATTTTCTGTGTGTGTATCGAGAGGTGGGATTTTTCCCTGTTTTTATAATCACATTTTGTTTTTCTTTTCTATGTGCAGGTACTATGTCAGTCCAAAGGGATCGCTCGTCATATTATCCACTGAGAGACAACAACTTTTTGTGTGCGTGGCGCAAAATACTGTCAATAAGAAAACTCAATCCAGCTCTCCGTTTCTGGTGAAATCTAAAGGTATAGTTGTATAGTTATGTATGTTTCATGATAACTTAGTCCATATATCAGTTGACTAGTATTGGCTTCCTTGCGAGAATTGTTTCCACTATTATTAAAGTGTATGCTCCTGTCTTTTGTAATCCGTATCTCTTGTTCCATTCGGAGATATGGTTTCAGCTTTTCCCATTCATTGCCTTCTTTCATTTATAGTGTGATGGGATTAGTTGGGCCCCCCACTGGGAATTCAGACGCAACTAATCACTTCATGACCTCAATCTTTTTAGCAGTTGAATTTTTTTCAAAAAATGTGTTGTTGACAGCCCAAAGTGCAAGATGGAATGGTGCATTATCAAAGTAGATAGGCAGTTTCAAATACGAAAGCTATAACGATTATAATCCATTTGTGTTGTTATTTGCCCAAGTTAATTCTAGTATTAAATGTTGAATAGTCAAGACTTTGAGTAAATAAAGGAACACTATATTGTATATAAGAAGTGCCAGAACTTGGCAGAAAGTCAACTTTCTCTTGAAATTAAAAGCGACAACAACTGGCCATGGTGTTCTTGTTTATATGTAAAAGCGTGCAATGTTTGCATTATTCAGGAAGGGACAGGGCATCATTTTTGTTCACACGTTTATGGCAGACATAAAAAAACGAATACAGAAGCAAAGAACCACTCTGTAAAAACTGTAGAGTGTACTTTTTAATCTCAAATCTCATTTGCAGCAAACCATTTGTATGCAATAGTGATTTTTATGAAAATCCCGCTGTGCCAGGGTTTCTTACAATATTTTATCCGCGTTATTTTTACAAAAGAGCATTTAATGACTACGACCATTATGGTTCACCATGCAGATTGCAAATGTACTCGAACAGAAGACCACTCGAATGTTGCCGACATCAGCTTTGAATTTCCACTGGAGAACAAAAAATGTAGTAAACACATAAGAGTGAAAGTAGGTGAAAGCTTTCACTCGCAGGACTGCAAGTTCAGTTTGTACATCCATTTCAAGAGCTACTGTGTCCAACTGAAATAGTTTTTGTATCGCTGGTATCGTCCCTCTGGATTCTTAGTAATATAGTTAAGCTTCTTTTCTTGTTGTGAATTGGGAACTATGGACAAATCCTTTTCTATTTACTTTCGAAAGATAGCAACGTACAAAAAGTGGTATTGAACTACCTAAGGGATATCTGAAAATTATCTGATGATATAACATACTACGTACCACTACTGACTGCTGTGCTCACTAATTCTTCACGTGATGAAAGACTAGATGAAATGGCCCATCAAATGCACTATAAAGCCGCTTTTACTATAAGAGTATCTGGTTTTAAGTGTGGGGAAGTTCTCGTTTCCTCATCAAATTAATCTGGGATTATATTTTGATTGCTTCAGCAGAATTCTTGGTTTGCATGAGTCCGTAAGGAGGACATTATTAAATGTTAGCGTCCTCTAGGCCAGTATTTCTTGGAGAAGTCATAGTAGAAGTAGTATGATGAGATTAAGACGTCGTGCGTTCCTAGTTTGTCAAAATGCAATATTGGCAATAATTTAAGAATTTGGCGACCTCGGAAGAAATAAATCTTTCAGATTCTAGCATCTCACAGCTAGATCTATCTATGCATGCATGTAACCAATCAAATTTCGCTTAAAGTCCATAAAAATTTTGGGTGAGTGACTGAACGTGAAAGATTTATTGAAGCAAGAAATGTTGTTTGCATCCAGTGAGTAGAAAAAAATTCATCAACTTGGCTCTCCCCTGTTCCTCTGCATTATTTCCATCCACTATGCATAGGAGAGATGACAAAAAATGTGATATTGACAAATTCGTTTTTTTTCAGTGGATATAGGAGTCACAAAGCCCAAAAGGGTAGGGAAAATGCGAAATCTAGTTCAAGCTGAAGTTGGGGAGTCCGTTGATCTAGTTTGCCCGGTGACTGGAAACCCACCACCAAATATCCGGTAAGACTTACGTCCCAGTATTTTCCTATGGTTATCCTATCAGCCCTGAGTACCCGACAAAACATTTACTCTAATATGAAAACATTAATTTTCTCCCCTTATAAATTATTCCTTACATTGTCAGCTACTTTGGACATGATTTTAATTTCTATGCACACTTTGTCAGTAGCAAGCTGACACAAAATTATCCCATTTTTATTATTGCCGCTCAAGCCTTTTTATTATCTGTGCTATGCAGCCCTATTGTTAACTCGCTTTTTTGTGCCTTTACTTAATGCGCCTAGTAACTTTCAGGGAAAACAGATAAGGGAGTACAACCAAGTAGTTTGGGCCATGATTTAGATGAAA
>Ga0210040_10006806_pt1 | contig 14088 bp, 35 predicted proteins | sample CryGeyCG12114_NA_FD_185462 | JGI IMG/M metagenome (GOLD analysis project Ga0210040, IMG submission 185462) | Groundwater microbial communities from aquifer - Crystal Geyser CG19_WC_8/21/14_NA (SPAdes) (version 2) | ecosystem: Environmental > Aquatic > Deep subsurface > Groundwater | place: USA... | reverse complement strand
CCCCCCGCCACAGACCTCAGCAGAGAAGACAGCAGCGGCCTCAAGCCGGACAGGGGCGAGGCCGCCACTACCAGCGAAGGATACGCGATGCAGACCAGTGAAGTTCTCAACAAGGCCGCCGACCTGATCGAGGAGCGTGGCTGGGCGAAAGGTCCGACAAGTCTCCTCGGCGTGAACGGCGTCTGCATCGAGGGGGCGCTGTACGCCGCAACGTTCGGCTCCCTCGCCCCCGACGCGAGCGACGAGGTCTACCGGGCGGTGGAGACCTGCCCTGCTGGGCGGGCCGTGTGGTCGTACCTCGACATCCGAGGACAGGAACTCCCGGGCGGTAGTTGCCTTACCCACGCGTGGGTGTGGAACGACGCCAGGAACCGCACCGCCGCTGAGGTGATCGAGGTACTCCGCGCGACCGCCGTCATCGAGGCCGCCCGCGAGAACGCCGCCGTCGAGGTGTCGGCATGAAGCAGCGCAAGGTCACCGAGGCCGCCTTCGAGCAGCTCCTGCAGGACGCCGACGCACGCGGCGAGGGCCCGTTCGTGGAGGCCGACGCCGTGAACAAGTACGCGGTGATCAACGGGGTCGAGTATGTGGCTCCGTTGGCGGTGCTGGCATGAGCGGCCAGTACGCGCCGGGCACCGTGGCTGTGGCGACCGTGCGCGGGGTCGAGGGCGTGCGCGTCGTTCGTTCAGCGGAGTGGTCGCTCACTGGCTGGATTGCCTTTCCGGGTGGCTACTACGGCGACTCGGCCGTGACCGACGTGCGCCCGCTCGTGGTGTTGGATGCAGGTTTGGGCGGCAGCTGGTCGCCCAGTGGCCTCAGACTCGCTGCACGCAAGGCGCGCGATTCATACATCGACAACGCGGCCATCCTCCTAGGACGCCTCGCCGACGCCATCGAGGCGCAGACCAAGCCCCCGAAGCCGCCCGAGCCGCAAGGGCTGGGCGCCGTGGTCGAAACCGCCGATGGCGAGTGGTTCATCCGCCCCAAGACGACCACGACCGTCGCTCACTGGAAGCGCGCACGTGGTGAGGACGGCAGCAGGCGCTACCGCTACGACGAGATCAACGTCGTCAAAGTGCTCTGCAAGGGCTTCTCATGACCGCCGCCGAGTTCGACGCGCTCCTCCTCGTCGCCGCGATCCTCGCCCTGCTCGTCGTCGGCCTGATCATCCTCACGCTCAACGACCACTGGCGGCGACTCGATGCCGCGCTGAAGGTGCTGCTGCCCGAGGCGGATGACCGGGCTGAGCGGCTGGCTGCGAAGCGGGAGGGGCTGCGATGAAGGCGTACGTCGCCGAGTGCGACTGCGGCGCCTTATCTGAGCGCAGGTCGACTCGTGCCCGCGCGATGCGCGCGCTCAAGCGTCACATCTGTCGGCCAGCACCAATCGACCCATCGCAGCGCATCAAGTGTCAGCACTGCACGCGCTGGTTCCTCCTGCTGGTCGACGGCATGCTCTGCATACGGTGTGACTCACTGCTGTACCCCGAGGTTGCAGCATGACCGCCGCTGATCGCTACGCCATCGCTCACGCCGACACGAAGCCCAAGACCCCGAAGGCGAGCAAGGGCTGGCGATCCGGCTTCTGCGGGCTGCGTGCCGAGGCGTGGCAGCACGAGCGGTGCAAGGGCACGTCACCACAAGGCACGGTCTGCATCTGCACCTGCCATCAGTCTCCGGTGGGCGAGGCACCGACCCCCACGGTTGAGGGCACACCCCCAGCCCTCGCGCCTCGCTCACCGGGTCACCTTCGCGAACTCCCCGACCTCATCCAGGGCTCGGAGGATTGGCACGACCAGCGCCGCGGCATGGTCACTGCATCCGTCGTCGGCCAGCTCGTCAGCGTCAACACTCCCGATCCGCTGACCCTCGACTGCCCCAAGTGCGAAGCCGTCGCCGGAACCTCGTGCGTCAGTACCGCGCGCAAGGTGCCGACACCGATCAAGGCCGTGCACAGCGAGCGGACAGCGGCGGCCAGCACGTTGCCACCCGTCTACACGACCGCCACGACCGACACCGCGCAGGGCTTGACTGCACTCCTCGCCACCGAGCGCGTCACCGGCTGGACCGAGGACACCCCGATGACGTCGGACATGTGGCGTGGTGTCGAGGCCGAGCCGTTCGCCCGCGAGAAGTACGCCGAGCACTACGCGCCCGTGACCGAGGTCGGGTTCATGGTTCGCGAGGCCGACGACTGGCGACTCGGCTACAGCCCGGACGGACTGGTCGGTGACGACGGCCTTATCGAGATCAAGGCTCCGCGGGCCAAGACGCATTTCCGAACGATCCTCGCTGACGAGGTGCCCAGTCACTACATGGCGCAGTGCCAAGCGGGACTCCTGGTGAGTGGCCGCAAGTGGCTGGACTTCGTGAGCTTCGTCGGCGGGATGCCGCTCTACCGCAAGCGCGTCGAGCCCGACCCACAGTGGTTCGACGCCATCACCGCGGCGTGCATCGCCTTCGAGGCCAACGCTGCGCAGATCGTCGCCGACTACGAGGCGCGGGTCGACGGCCTGCCCATGACCGAACGAATCGACTTCAACACCGTGGAGCTGAAACTGGCATGAGGGTCACCATCGAGAAGAAGACAGATCAGCTCAACTTCGAGGATTTCCTCGGCGGCGTCACGCGCATCGTGACCATCGCCGGCGTCAAGGCGGGCACCAAGGAACAGCAGTACGACATCGCGATCGAAGGCGACTCGCGCGTCTGGCGGCCGGCTGTCACCGTGCTCAAACTCCTGGTCGAAGCTTGGGGCGACGACGCAACCGCATGGATCGGGCACCGAGCAAGGCTCTACGGCGACGCGGGAATCATGTTCGGCCGGGAGAAGGTCGGCGGGATCAGGGTCTCGCATCTGTCGCACATCACGAAGCCAGTCATTGCCAGCCTGACCGAGACGCGCGGCAAGCGGAAGGTGCACACCGTCCAGCCGCTTGCTGACCCGACACCGGCCGAGCAGATCGCCACCCTTCGCAACGAGTGGACGAGCGCCGACCCCGAGCGACGCAAGGCTATCGAGGCCGCGGTCGCTGAGTTGTCGGGAGGCGACGCGGCATGACGCGCGAGATTCCACTGTCTCGAGGGATGGTCGCACTCGTTGACGACGAGGACTACGCCCGGGTGATGGCCGCTGGACCGTGGTGCGCTGCCCCGCAACAAGACAGGTGGTACGCAAAGTCTCGGCACGTCTACATGCACAGCATTGTGCTTGAAACTCGCCAGGTCATCGACCACAAGGATCGCGATGGCCTCAACAACCAGCGCGCCAACCTCCGGCCCACCGATCAGTCTCACAATTCGGCCAATAGCAAGCTCCGAAAGGACAACGCGACCGGGTTCAAGGGGGTTGGTTTCGAGCCCAGGACCGGACGCTACCGCTCTCGTATCCGCGTTCAACGCGTACAGAGGAGTCTCGGCAACTTCCTAACGCCTGAAGAAGCCGCTCGGGCATACGACACCGCCGCCGTCGCGGCATGGGGCGAGTTTGCCCGAATCAACTTTCCGCAGGAGGGGGCAGCATGATGCGCGATCGCTGGGACGACGAGCCATACGACTTCCGTCGGGAACGCACCGAGGCTTTGGCCGATGATCCGCCTCGCCAGCGGATCGGGAGTGACCGTGTGCTCCTCGATGAGATCCCGGACCTCACCGCCGACGACTACCGGCAGTCAACCAACAGCTGGGTGTGGGGGGAATCCGAGAAGTGGGACGCGGCCATGCGCCTCGCTAAGCAGGGAGGAAGCGCAGCATGAGCGAGCACTGGTACGTGTTCACGATCCTGGGGTTGATCCTCATCGTCGCCAGCAACACGCTCGACCGTATCGGTCGGGACAACGTAGCCCGGGACGTGCTGAGCGCGATCTTGTCCTTGGCGGGCGCGGCACTCTGCGTCGTCGGACTGATCGCGGTGATCGCATGACCGCCGACCAGACCTACGGCATCCCAGCCCGCTCGTTCGACAAGCAGGCGTTCCTCGATGCGCCCCTCCCGGACGTGCCACCCGGCGACTACAACGCCGCCTACGACCGCATGGACCGTGTCGCTGGCGACTGGACGGCTGGCGACCGCCGCGACGTGCTGATGATGCTCGACCTGATGGCGTCACCACCAGCGGCGAAGCGGGTCAAGCGCGGCGGGCGAAGGGTGGTCGTGCGATGAGCGTGTGTGACGGACCACTCTGCGGCGAACCGGCTGCGGCTCGATGCATGACTGGCTGCAAGCGCGAGCACATCATGGACGCGCTCGCTTGCAATGAGCACCTGACGCGAGCGCAGCAGTTGGCTGAGGCCAACGACTTGTGGTGTGCCTTGTGTGGTCCTCGTGGAAGCCGTGAGCGCGTCAGACTGCGAGTCATCCCTCTCGCGGACGAGAGGGCGAACAGATGATGACCGCACTCACCGCTGCCCTCACGCGCAGCCTCCACGCCGCCGAGACCGCCCACGCCATCAGTGCCGCGCGACGCTACCGGCTCGCGTGGCTCAGCGCATGGCGGGGACGCAGGAAGGCCATCGCAGAGAGGGACCGCGCGCGGGCAACGGCTGTGCGGCTTGAGCAGGAACTGGCGCAGGTGCGGGAGGAGATCGCGCGGGATATCGAGGCCAACAAGAACCACGACGCGGTCCGTAACGCCACGCTCGCCACTGCCGCGCGCATCGCCCGAGGCGGTGCCGCATGACCCGCATCCCGCGCAACCTCATACCACTCGAAGCCGTCGCCTGGATCGCCGAAGCCGGACGCCGCATCGAACAGTGGATCTTCAACCCGCGCTGCACCCTCTGCGGCGAACGGACGCCCGGCCTCGAAGGGCACTACGCCATCGAGCACGTCGAGCCACCCGGCAGCAGCCTCGCGCCCGAGCAGGACACGCGGTGGCACGCATGAGTCGGCCGAAGCTGCTGGATCTGTTCTGCGGAGCGGGCGGCGCTGGAATGGGGTATCACCGAGCGGGCTTCGAGGTGGTCGGCGTAGACCTGGAACCCCAGCCGGACTACCCATTCGAGATCCATCAACTCGACGCCACAGCTCTACGTGTGGACCGCATCAACGGTTGCATCCACGAGTACGCCCCAGCGTCGAGCCTGCCGGGGCGCTCCAACATCTGCCTCGGCAAGTTCAATGCCGTGCATCTGTCGCCGCCATGCCAAGCGAGTTGCGCCCTGACCAAGGGGACCAACGCCGGCCGCGAGTACGCGCAGCTCATCCCTGCAATGCGTGATCTCGTGTCCGCCTGGGGCGTCCCTACCATCATCGAGAACGTCCAGGGCGCCGCCGTCCGTCGCGACCTGACGCTCTGCGGCGAGATGTTCGGGCTCGACGTGCTGCGTCATCGCTACTTCGAACTCGACGGCTTCAAGGCCGTTCAGCCAGTGCACAAGCCGCATCGAGGACGTGTCCGCGGTTGGCGGCACGGTACCTACTACGACGGTCCCTACCTAGCTGTCTATGGGGATGGTGGCGGCAAGGGCTCGGTTGCCGAGTGGCAGGCGGCAATGGGCATCGACTGGACCGACAGCAGGAAGGCGATCGCCGAGGCGATCCCGCCAGCGTACGGCGAGTACGTCGGCCGTCAGCTCCTACAGCACATCGCAGGGAGTGTCGCCGCATGACCGCCACCCACGACCACATCCCCATCGAGCCCCCCGAGCCGTCCCCGTACCTGCAGCCCTGGGCGAACCCCGGCGCCGGCACAGAGCTGGCACGCCGCGACATGTCGACCAGCAAGTTCTGCCGAGTCCACGACTACCGCTGGCGCGGGGATGAGCCGTGCGTGTTCTGCGAGGAGGCGGCATGAAGCCCTACTACCAGGACGATGCGGTGACGCTGCGGCACGGTGACTCGCTAGCGGTCCTGCGGCAGATGCCCGATCAGTCCGTCAACTGCTGCGTCACGAGCCCGCCCTACTTCGGACTCCGCGACTACGGGCAGGAAGGGCAGTACGGGCTCGAAGTGTCACCTGCCGAGTACGTCGAGACGATGCGCACACTGTTCGCTGAGGTGCGGCGCGTGCTCACAAACAACGGGACGCTGTGGCTCAACCTCGGTGACTCGTACAGCGGTGGTAACCGTGGCACGTACGACACCAATGGGGGCAAGACCAAAAGTCGAGGGCTCGGAACGTGCCGTCCCCAAACAACTCTCATCGGCAAGAACTTGCTAGGCATCCCGTGGCGCACGGCGTTTGCCCTCCAGGACGACGGCTGGATTCTCCGCAACGACATCATCTGGTCGAAGCCGAACGCCATGCCCGAGTCAGTAACAGACCGGCTTTCGTCGCGGCACGAGCACCTGTTCATGTTCTCCAAGTCGCGCACTTACTGGTTTGACCTTGACCCGATCCGCGAGGCCGTTGTCTACGCGGCAGGATCATCCGCTCTGAACTGGGCCCGCGACTCCAAGGAGGCCGACGTGCCTGGTCAGTCCATGCGCCAGCACCGGACAGGTCGCACGCACGGCAAGGCGTCCAGCGGCAATCTCGCACCCACAGGGGAGCGTCACCTGTCGCAGAGTCAGCAAGGGCGGAATCCCGGCGACGTCTGGACCATCCCTACTCAACCGTTCAGCGAGGCTCACTTCGCCGTCATGCCACAGACCCTTGCGGAGCGCGCCATCCTCGCTGGCTGCAAGCCGGGCGGCACCGTGCTCGACCCGTTCAGCGGCTCCGGCACCACCGGCCTCGCCGCGACCAAGCACGGTCGCAAGTACGTCGGCATCGACCTGTCCGCCGAGTACCTCGACCTATCCCTGCGCACGCGCTTCGCACAGCCCGGACTCGATTTTGGCGGTGTCGCATGAGCACGCTGTCCACCTTCCGCGAGCACTGCGCCCGCATGGCCACCGCGGAGCACAAGCCCGAGTGTCCATCGCTGGAGCGGCCAAAGTGGACTCCCTGGGCCGATGGCGACGATATCCCGCAGGGAGCACGTGTGTGGCGCGCAATAGGGCTCGTGCAGCTTCCGCCCCCGAAGTGCGACGGCTGCGTCACTGACGCCGACCGCGCGCTGTTCCGGCAGATGGCCGACGAAGTGGACCACTACCTGCAACCGCAGCCTGACCTGTTCGGCGGACTGACGCACGAGGAGGCATCGTGACCCGCAGCAGAGCCACCGCCAAGAAGGCCGGCGCAGCGTTCGAGCGACTCATCGCCGACCACCTCGCCGACGTCATCGATGACCGAATCGACCGACGCGTCAAGACCGGCACGAAGGACCGCGGAGACATCGCCGGACTGCGCGTTCACGGCGAGCGGGTCGTCATCGAGTGCAAGAACGTGGCGCGGACCGACCTCGGCGGCTGGATCAACGAGACCGACATCGAGCGGGGCAACGATGACGCGCTCGCCGGACTGGTGGTCCACAAGCGGCGCGGCACCACAGACCCCGGAGACCAGTACGTCACGTGCACTCTGCGGGACCTGATCGCCCTCATCACCGGGGAGCGGCCGTGACCACATGCCCCGAGTGCGCCCAGAACAAGTGCCGCAACTGCGACTCCACCGCCTGGGACTTCGACACCGACCTGCCCGCCGCCTGCACGTGCTGGGCCGACGACCACGGAGGCGCCGCATGATCGCAACCCCTTGGGGCGCCCCACCCTGGCGCGTCGACCTCATCGCACTCGCCCGCTGGAACACCGCCAACCAGCGCGCACGCGAACGAGTACCGCGCCCACCCGATCATCTCCGCGCCCTACTGCGAACACTGCCACCGACTCTCCGCACGGCGTATCTGCGACGGGTGTGCAGCATGAGCAGCCGCAAAGCACCGTGCCCCCGCTGCGGGATCGACCGGCACGTCCACGAGAACCGCCCAGACAGGCTCTGCGCCGACTGCCGCTACACCGAACCCAACTGGCCCCGATCCGTCGAGCTCGCGGACGGAGACGCAGCATGAGCCGCCGCGAGATCCTCCAGGACACGCTGGCCCGCCTGGAGGCCGAACGGTACGCACCCCTGCCGCCACGCCCAAGACGGGCCTACCACTGCGAGCCGCTCACCCCCGAGCAGCAGGCCGAGAACCGACGGATCCTGGCCGACGCGATCGGCGACGACCCGCACGTCTGGGACCAGGGCGGCCCGACATGAGTTCTCCACAGATTGCTGCAGCGCTATCCACACCGCGCCTAGAGGTGTCGGAAAAGTGCGACACCGTCAAGCGCTACCGAATCGAGGAAGTGGCATGACCGAACCCCTGGTAACCGACCGCGAGACGCTGGCGAAGGCGCTGTTTGGCTTGTTCGTCTGGGAGCCGCCGCGAGACATGGGAAGCGACGAATGGTTCGGGATGCTCGCCGACGCTCTCATCGCGTCCGGTGCTGTCGTCCCCGCCGCCGCGCACCGCGAGCAGGTCGCGCGGGAAGCGCTGGAGGATGAGGCGACGATGTTCGAGACGTGCATGGTGGACGCATGGGGCGAGGACTCGTCCTGGCTGACCACGGGGCGCAAGGTTGCCGAGTTGGTCGCCGGCATCCTTCGCGAGGACGCAGACGCTCTCACCCCGAAGGGACCAGCCGATGAGTGACGTGCCGCTGGACCCCCGGGAACGGATCGCGCGGGTGCTGTGTAAGGCGGACGGCAACCTGCTGTGGCCGGCCTATCTCGGCAAAGCCGATGCCGTGCTGGCTGCCCTGCCCCCGCTGGTCCGCGCCCTAGCCGACGACGAGGCGCTGGTCGAGCGGGTGGCTGCTGGCTCGCTGGGACCTGCGGCGCAGATGGACGACTACACCCGCGAAGGTCAGTCGCTACTCCGAGGCCGCGCTCAACGCATGATCCGCGCTCTCGCAGATGCTCTCCCCACCGGAAGGACCGACCGATGAGTGACCCAAGTGGTGCGACCAACGGAGACTGGGACCCAGAGCCCGACTGGGCGGCGTGGTGCACCAACGAGTGCCCTGAGGACTGTATGGCTGACCACAGGGGGGAGCAGTGACGGCCCCGGACCTGATCCCGGAACAACGGGAGACGTTCGCCGTCGCGCTCTGTCGCTGGTGGGACACCGTTGACGGCGCGGGGCAGCAGTGTCACACCCCCGAAGACAAGCGCCCGTGTGCAGCCTGTGAGGCCGAGGCGGATGGACTCGCCCCCGTCGTGGCCCGCATGCTTGCGGACGCTGAGCGGCAGGGTGCCGAACGGGCGCTACGTGAGACCGCCGACGCCTGGCAGTGGGGCGAATGGGCCAACGCGCCACGGCGAGCAGACCGAGTAGAGGAACGCCTCGCCAACGCCCAACACGTCACCGACTGGCTGCGTGCCCGCGCTGCTCTCGCTCAGGCCACCACCCCGCGCGACGAGAGACCGGAGGCGCCGCATGGCTAGGGATCACGCACGCATCCAGACAGCCCGCCAGCGAGACAAGGACTGGCGCGCACTCAATGTGGACGCCCAGTGGACCTACGACACGATCCTCACCCAAGAGGGCGTGTCCTACGTCGGCGTCGTCGACTACTTCCCCGGCCGCATCGCAGCCGTGGCGAATGGGATGACCCCGCGACGAGTCGAGAGCGCGATCAAGACGCTCGAGTCCGCCAGGTTCGTCATCCTCGACCGCACCACTTCCGAGCTGTGTGCACGCACCTTCGTCCGCCACGACGGCGTGCTTGCCCGCGTCAACATGGGCAAGGCCACCGGCAGAGCACTCGCCAAGGTGGTCTCCCAAGACATCCGCGATGCCGTCATGGTCGAGCTCGCCAAGTGCTACCGCGACGACAGCCATGCAGCGGGCTGGGTTGGCTTCGCCGAGTTGTACCCCGATGACTTCGGGGCCGTGAAGGCAATGGCATCGGCAATGCGATCACCAATGGCATCGAGCGTGTGAGTGGAGATGACAATGAGCCTGGACGCACCAACTCCCTTAGTTCCCTTGTTCCCTTGTTCCCTTGTTCCCTCCTGGATAAGTCATGCACGCATCTACAGACTTGCTAGGGCGGCCGATTCGCCACGCCTCTCCGCCTCCGCCACACAGCAAGCCGTCGATGCGTGCGCTCGCTCCGCTCGGCGAGGTGGTCAGCGATGAGCGAGGCAGCATTGTTCGACACCCCCGACCCACGGACTGAGGTTGCCCCCAAGCCGAGTCCGCCCGTCAAGTGGACCGAGCGCATGATGCTGGACCTCCTCAGGCGCCGATACGGGACCCGCGCAGGCAACGGCGTCCGGTACGCCTACGCCGAACATGTCCGCTCAGCGGCCGGGTTCGACGCTCGTCGCACTGCGGACTTCATGGCAATGGACCTCTGGCCGTCCAACGGTCTGACGCTGCACGGTCACGAGGTGAAGGTGTCGCGCTCCGACTGGCTTCACGAGCTGAAAGACCCCACGAAAGCCGACGAGTTCAAGCGCTACATGGACCGCTGGTGGCTGGTGGTTCCTGACTCTCGCATCGTAAAGGACGACCTGCCTGACGGTTGGGGCCTGATGGTGAGCAACGAGGATCGAGGCGAGACGCTGCGGGTCGTCCGGCCGGCTCCGAAGCTTCGACCTGAACCGGTCCCCAAGTCGATGATGGCCGCCCTGCTGCGCGCAGTGGCCGCAACGACGCGGAGGGAATGCCAATGATGTCCCGCGAGCAAGCCCAAGCCCTCATGCACGCGATCCACTTGCTGCGCCCATCGTGGAACGAGGAGGGCATCTACGCCGCGCTGGCGAAGGTGAAGCACCGGGACCCGTTCGACGTGGCACTCGCTGCGTTGCGTGCAGCGGCGGACGACAAGGCGAAGACACCGGGCGTGATCCCGACGACCGGGCCGCACTGGAACGAGGCGCCACCGAAGGTCATCGAGCCGGACACCACCTGGCGTCCCCCACAGCGGGACGAGTGCTGCCCCGCGCATCCGGGGAGCTGGGCGAACAACTGCTCCGGTTGCGCCGCGGACAAGCACGCCGGCGACACCACCCAACCCGCCGACCCCCGGCGACCAGACGCGAGCGAGGCGCGGGCACGTGTCCGGGCTGAGCTGGCACGAGCGAGAGGTGCGGCATGAGCGAGATCGACGTAACCGAATGTCCCAAGTGTGGTCTGAAAGGCCGCTACGAAGGGCGAATCTTGATTGGCGGGCGGGGCTTCTTTCAATGTCCTGACGGTCACAAGTGGCAGAACGCGAACGAGAAGCCGACGACCAAGGGGGTGCCCCTCCGTGGCGTTTGAGGCGCGCTATCCCGGACGTTGCGCAGTCTGCGACGAACGCATTTACCCCGGTGAACGAGCAACATTCGTTGAGGACGAGATCGCGCACGCCGTTTGCCCCACGCCCATAGCGCTGGCCGATCCGTGCCCCAACTGCTTCACGATCCCGGCGGCCAATGGCTCATGCGGGTGTGACGCGTGACCACCCTGCGTGCCACTCCCGAGGCCGACCTGTTGACCACCATCGCGGCCGTGCTGCTCGAGCACGACCGGCTGACCATGCACGCGACGCTGCTGATGAACCGGCACGCGCCCGTGTTGCCGCAGGAGCGCGCTGTGCGGCCCGTGAGCGCCTCGCAGGGGTCGAGTGGCACTCGCGGGCAGGCAAGGGGCGAACGGGGCTCAGATCGAGCTACAGCGACGAAGGAGAGCAAGTGACCGAGCAGACTTGCCAGTGCGGACGTCCGACAGCCGGCGCATGGTTGTGCCCGCGCTGCATCGAGACGCTCGAGATCAGCATCGTCAACGTGTCCGCACACCACGGCGACCTGAACACCCTGCGCCGCAAGCAGACGCGCTACACGGACGGTCACGGCAAGGGTGGGATCGGAAAGTCGCAGCCCCTGCCCGTGGACCTGCGCTTCACCGACCGGACGGGCGACGGGTCCCGGCTGGACGACGAGACGCGCAACACGGTGTCGACGTGGTGCCGGACGGTCATGGAGGAGCAGCCGCGGAAGTTCGGGCCGTACTGCGCGACCGCATGTGTGCACGCGTCTTGCGCCGAGCTGTGGCGGAAGCGCTACCCCCGCGACACGGTGTCGGACATGTGCTCGTATCTGATGCGGCAGCTGCGGTTCATCACGCAGGAGCGCTGGGCCGACGAGATCCTCGACGAGTTCACGGACTTGGAGACGCGTCTGGCTCGGATGGTCGACCGCCCTGCTGACCGCTGGTACGCCGGGAAGTGCTCGGCTCAGCACGACGCAGGCAACGGCAAGACGGTGATCTGCGAGGCCGAGCTGTATGCGAAGGCCGACAAGGGCCACGTGGACTGCCGTGTCTGCGGTGAGCGACACGACATCAAGACCCGCCGCGAGCTGCTGCTGAATGAGGCGCGGGAGGTTCTCGTCACCGCCACCGAGGCGGCTGGCGCACTGCTGGCGTGGACGGACTACGACGGGTCGATGCAGAAGCTGATCGACCGGATCACGAAGTGGCGTGAGCGTGGTCTGCTCAGCAGTCGAGGTCACGCGATGGTCAAGGGGCAGGACCGGGACCTCTACCGGCTGGGTGACATCGAGACGCGGCTGATGTCGGTTGAGCAGGAGCGGCGACTGCGGCGGTCGGCTTAGTGTACGCTTGGCTTTGTCGAGTTGATTTTGGGGCAGCGCTATGCCCTTCGTCGGCCTGACCACTACTAAGCAGCCCCCGCGACGCGCCAACGTCCGGGGGCTTGGTCATTCCCAGGAAGGGGAACGACATGCGACAGCGTACCGTCAACGGTTGCTTCGGAAAGTACGCGGCCAAGCGCAGTCTAGGGCCAGTCATCTACGCCCTTCGCTTGGACGACGGCGTGATCAAGATCGGGTTCACGACTGACCTATCTGACCGCGAGATCACCGTACGGCGCCAGTCGGGCAGTGAGCACTCGGAGGTCCTGGCGTTCCGGTTGATGGGCACCTACGAGGATGAGCAGGACATTCATGCTGGCCTCATCAGCCACCGTGCTTACGGCTGGGAGTACTACCACCCCACACCCGAGGTCCTCGACGTGGTCAACGCCATGCGAGCAGACATTGGCCTGCCGCGATTAGCGGCATAGGAACCTCACCGGCTGGACCTGCGGGCGTTGAAGCCGGAATCCCCGGCGAGTGTCGGACTCTCCCCGGCCAGGACCGGCACTCGATTCCGGGAGGCGTGATGCAGCCGACCGTCGAGCTGACCGTCATCAGCGGCGACAGCACCCGCGAGGAAGTGCGCGAGGCAATCGCCCACTGCAACGCCAGCGCCAAGCGCACGCCGGCCCGCGACTCGCTGAGCAGGCTGAACCCGGACCACGCCAGAATGCACGCCTTCTTGAACTACCTCATCGATCTCGACCGGGCGCTGACCTGACGATGCACCTGACCATCCGCGTCCCCGAGGACGGCAGCGAGTAGCCGCACCCGATCCACACCCCGGCGCCGTTCACCTCAACCCTTCGCAATCCACCGCTTCACGGTCGCGAGTTCGTTCTCGATTCGGCTAATCGCAGTGCCGGCGTCCTCGCTGGGCGATAGCGCCGAAAGCAGAAGGCTCCGCGCAACGGTCGAGACCGGAAGGTCGCGGCCCTTTGCCAGCAGTTCCAGCTGCTCGAGCTCGTCCCCATTCAGCCGGATCTGCAACGTCTTGCTGCGACCGTGGCCACGAGTGACGACGACTTCCGGAGGAAGCGGCGCATTCGGATCGGCCATAGCCTCGGCATCTTCAGCAGCAGCAGCCTCGGCGTCAATGAGGTCCTTCAGTGCCTCTCGCATCGTCATTCCGTTCCTTCGTTGTAGATGTTGCGGTCCTTCGGGCTCGACGCCCAGCCATTGACACCGAACGTCCTGTCGTCTTCTCGCAGACTGTGAGGCTGACCATGGCGACGCGACGAGTCATCATCAACGGGGTCGACCAGATCGACCCGCGGCAGACTCGGGCGTGGCGCAAGCTGCGCGACCGGGTGATCGGCGAAGAGCCGACATGCAGGCTCGGGTTCCCCGGCATCTGCACCACAGTCAGCACCACTGCTGACCACATCGACCCCGTAACCAAGCGCCCCGATCTCGCACTCGAGCGCAGCAATGTGCGAGGGGCGTGCGCACCATGCAACGACGCGAGACGCACCGTGCCCAACGAGTCACTGCAGCTCGGCCGGCACATCACGCCGATCGCTACCACGAGGGTGTGGGGGTAACCCCTTCTCGCCTCGCCACAAGGCTGACGAG
>Ga0210040_10006805_pt1 | contig 14088 bp, 7 predicted proteins | sample CryGeyCG12114_NA_FD_185462 | JGI IMG/M metagenome (GOLD analysis project Ga0210040, IMG submission 185462) | Groundwater microbial communities from aquifer - Crystal Geyser CG19_WC_8/21/14_NA (SPAdes) (version 2) | ecosystem: Environmental > Aquatic > Deep subsurface > Groundwater | place: USA... | reverse complement strand
GAAAAGCTACTCTCTTCTGCTTGGACAATACACCTATTCATGTATCGTATATAATGCTTACCCTCTTCTCTCATTCCCCACCCTGAACCTGCTGTCCGTTTGCGGAGTGCAAAGGTAAGAAATCTTTTACCCGTTGCAATACTTTTTTTATTTCTTTTTTTGCTCCTGCCGCTTAATCAGTAACTCCCCGAAGCGGTTGCAAAGATAATCATTGGCCGCCAATCTGCAAATACTTTATAACATTATTTGCTGACGCTGTCACCAACCAAACCCCTTCCGGCTGAAGCGGGTCGCAAAGGTAACAACTCTTTCCCTATTTGCAAGCAATACAGTGAAATATTTCCTTATCCCCCTGCAACATTCAAACTGCTGTTGGCTTTCGCCTCCCTTACCACCACTCCCTGCTGAAGTGGGTTGCAAAGGTAAGCATGCTTTTTTGCCTCGCAAGCCCCCAAAGTGAAAAAAACCCCTCCTTTAACTAACAGCATGATGCTCAACCGCAAAAGTTTTAAATCCCTGCTATAACTATCCTTCATACCTGAACCGCGCAAGCGCATTAGCGCCTTATCAAAATCTAAATTTTAACTCTGAATCATACACCCTTATACTATACAAATCCGCTTGAAACTATTGATTGCCTATATGTAGCAGGGTGCTATTGTGATTTTAAAGTATAAACTAAGCTGTCTTATCTTTATTTTTAGCAGCACTGTCGGCATACTCCTGCAAATAGCTGTAGCGTTTGGTTAATTCCCCTTCTTTTGCAATTGTGCCTCTTTCCAGTACGCCATCTGCATCTCCATTAAATAAATGCGGTAGCACATTATCAATCAGATGGCGGCCAAAGTCACGGGAGGCGTTGCGCGGCAGCTCACAGGGCAGGTTATCGACAGCCATTACTGTAATGTTTCCCTGGCGGCTATAGGCTGGCTCCAGTTCCCCGGTTTCCGGGTTATAGTCGTAAGCTGGTTCTGTGATGGTTGAGGCCCGTTTGGTAACAGGTATAGAACCGCAAATGTCGCAGGTAATGTCAGCGATAGTGTTTATTTTAAACTCTGGTGCCTGCGTTTCTTCTTCTGTAAATAGTTTAGGCGCGCTTGGGTGCCAGTAGGCACAGGCCAGCAATAAGTCTGTTACACGTGTAAACTTGCGGAAGGTACTCTTGTATAAGTGTGGGTTGGCGTAGAAATCCGGGGAGTCCCATACTTCCACATCCGGGCGGGTATTATAATCACCGGAGTGCAATTGGGCATAAACAGGCTCTGTAAATTGTTTATAAAGATAATCGAATACACTCACTTTTCTAATCCCCATCTTATCCAGCACCTCCATAGCGCCCCTGGCTACACGGCCTCCGCCTGTGATGGCAATTTTTATGGGCGACAACTTTACCTTAAAGTATTCTTCCTGCATGTCTTCCATCTCATGGCACAGGTATGCCGGCTTTAAACTGAACAGGCTATGCTTTTTGCCATAGGTCAGGATACCGTTGTATGCCCCAACAATGCCGGCGTAGCGGCCGAAGGCTACCAGCCGCTGCCCCTGCGGTGTTGTCAGAGTTTCGTAATCAATTAAAGTGATGCGCTTGTCAAGTATGGCGCGAAGCAGTTTAGCATTGTGCGGCTGCTTTTTTATAGTATGTGAAAAGAAAAAATACGTCTTATTCTCAATTAGCTGATCTATCGGCACCTCTTTCACACCCATCAGTATATCGCAGTCGCTCAGGTTTTGCTGCAGAAGAATATTCAGTTCGTAATATTCAGCATCAGAAAAACAGCGAATATCGCTCGGTTGCACCGCCAGTTCCAGTTCCGGAAAATCCTGCAGCGCTTCCACGCACTTTTTGGGCGTAAGCGGCACCCGTTTATCCACAGGTACTTTTCCTTCTTTAACGATTCCAATTTTAACTTTGCGCATGCGTGTCTTTTCTTGAATTCTTAGGCAAATGTATTTGTTAGCTGAAAGCAGTAGGCAAGTATACTTATATCAATGCTGTTAATCTAAGTAAATTCATTCTTCTCTGTCATCTCGACGACAGGAGAGATTTAATTAAGTTTTTTGGATTTGCTGCAATAGATTTTTCCTGGCATCGAAGTGACAAATGAAGTATGGGCCTTCCTGAATTTGCGGCAAGGTATACTTATAGCTACAGCAGCTATATAATGTAAGTAGTCAAACAAAATAAACTTATAGACCTTAAATACTGCGTTATGAAGTGTAATACTCTTCTTATCGGATATTAAAGTATAAAATAATCTGATGCCTAGATACTTGTGTCCTTTTACTTACTATAAAGTATAGTCGACGAAACATTAACTATTTGAATCCAAGCCTCAATATAATAAACATTTACGCTTATTTTTGCAGAAATTATAGAGCCGGCGCTGCTACGCTGACTTCACATAATGTTAAATTTAAAAAATCCTTATCTATACATCATTGTTATGATTTTTAAAACTAAACCTGCTGACGTGTTTAAGGAGCGCCACAACGGCCCCGACAAAGAGCAGATGCAGGATATGCTGAAAACCATTGGGGCAAGCTCGCTGGACCAATTGATTGAGGAAACCGTACCAAACGCTATCCGGCTTAAAAAATCCCTGAACCTGCCCAAAGCACTTTCTGAAAAAGACTTCCTGAGCAAGTTCGGACAGATTGCCAGGCAGAACAAAGTATACAAGTCATACATTGGGCTCGGCTACAACGACACGATTGTGCCGCCGGTTATACTTCGTAACATCATGGAAAATCCAGGCTGGTATACCGCTTACACACCATATCAGGCGGAGATTGCGCAGGGCCGCTTAGAGGCGCTGATCAATTACCAGACAATGGTGATGGACCTGACAGGTATGGAGATTGCCAATGCTTCGCTGCTGGACGAAGGTACTGCTGCCGCTGAAGCCATGGCCATGTTTTACTCACAGCGCAAAGGCACCCGCAAAAATGCAACCCACTTTTTTGTGTCGGAGCAGGTGCTGCCGCAAACCATCGACATCCTGAAAACCCGCGCTACGCCCATTGGTATTCAACTGGTATTCGGCGATCACCGCGAGGCGAACCTGGAAGACGAAACGCTGTTTGGCGCTATCGTACAGTATCCGGCTGCCGACGGCGCTATTTTCGACTATACCGATTTTATCAGCAAGGGGCATACAAACGACATGTATGTAGCCGTGGCTGCTGATATACTTTCGCTCACTTTGCTAACGCCTCCGGGCGAGATGGGCGCTGACGCCGTAGTAGGCTCAACGCAGCGTTTCGGCGTACCAATGGGCTTTGGAGGGCCACATGCAGGTTATTTTGCTACAAAAGATGCTTTTAAGCGCGTGATTCCCGGCCGTATCATTGGTATTTCTGTGGATACGGAAGGCAACCGCGCCTACCGTATGGCGCTGCAGACGCGCGAGCAGCATATCCGCCGCGAAAAAGCGACCTCAAACATTTGTACAGCGCAGGTTTTACTGGCCGTGATGGCAGGTATGTATGCTGTTTACCACGGGCCACGCCGCCTGAAGTATATCGGGCTGAACACGCATGCACTGGCGCAGCAACTAGAACGCGGTCTGCAGGCGCTTGGCTTTGCGCAACAGAACGAGCAGTATTTTGATACGCTGAAAGTGGTGGTGGAAAGCACTGACATGCAGCAAGTTATCTGTAAGGAGGCAGAGGCTGCCGGTATTAATTTCCGTTATTTTGACAGCACCAGCATTGGCATCTCTCTCAACCAGAACGCCGAACTGCAGGACGTGAAGAACATATTGGCCGTGTTCGCGAAAGTAGCAGGCAAAGCTGCCGAAGTATTAAGCATAAACGAACTTCCGGAAGAAACTGAGATAACATGGGCTGATAAACTAATCCGCCAGAGCCCATACTTACAGCATGAAGTATTTAACCGGCATCACTCTGAGCACGAAATCCTGCGCTACATGAAGCATCTGGAAAATAAGGATATTTCTTTGGTACACTCTATGATACCGCTTGGCTCCTGCACCATGAAGCTGAACGCCACTGCCGAGATGATACCGGTTACCTGGCCGGAAATCGGGCAACTGCACCCGTTCGCTCCTGCAGATCAGACACAAGGTTATCAGCAGATTTTTGCTGACCTGGAAAGCTGGCTGTGTGAGATAACAGGCTTTGATGCCGTATCGCTGCAACCGAATTCCGGTGCACAGGGCGAATACGCTGGCCTGATGGTAATTCGCGCTTATCACAAATCCCGGGGCGAAGATCATCGCAACATTGCCTTGATTCCGTCTTCGGCGCATGGTACCAATCCTGCGTCGGCAGTAATGGCAGGTATGAAAGTAATAATTGTGAAGTGCGATGAGAAAGGTAATATTGACGTGGCTGATTTGCGTGCCAAAGCGGAGCAGCATAAAGATGATTTGTCGTGCCTGATGGTAACTTATCCGTCCACGCACGGCGTGTACGAAGAAAGCATCATCGAAATTTGCCAGCTTATACATGAAAACGGCGGCCGCGTGTACATGGACGGCGCCAACATGAACGCTCAGGTGGGACTTACTTCTCCGGCCAACATTGGCGCAGACGTTTGCCACCTGAACCTGCATAAAACTTTCTGCATTCCGCATGGCGGCGGCGGTCCCGGCGTGGGCCCTATCGGTGTGGTGCAAGATCTAGCTCCGTTCCTGCCCGGCCATGCCGTGGTGAAAACAGGTGGCGATAATGCCATACATGCTGTTTCTGCGGCCCCATGGGGCTCTGCTTCTATTCTGCCTATTTCTTATGCATACATTGCCATGATGGGCGGCGATGGTTTGACGGAGGCTACAAAAGTGGCTATCCTGAACGCAAATTATATTAAATCGCGCCTGGAACAGCATTATCCGGTATTATACGTAGGCCGGAACGGTCATTGCGCTCACGAGATGATTCTGGATTGCCGTGGTTTTAAGAAAGCCGGTATAGAGGTTGAGGACATTGCCAAGCGCCTGATGGACTATGGTTTCCATGCGCCAACCGTATCGTTTCCGGTGGCAGGCACGCTGATGGTGGAGCCAACAGAGTCTGAAGCACAGGAAGAACTCGACAGGTTCTGCGATGTAATGATTTCAATTCGTGAGGAAATTCGTGAAGTAGAGGAAGGCAAAGCTGATCAGAAAAACAACGTGCTGAAGAACGCGCCGCATACGCAGAAAGCGGTGATAGTAGCTAACTGGGAAAGGCCATACAGCCGCGAAAAAGCTGTGTTCCCGATGAGCTACCTGCGCGACAACAAAGTATGGCCAACCGTGAGCCGCATTGACAGCGCCTACGGCGACCGCAACCTGATTTGCTCCTGCGCACCAACAGAAGCTTACAACGAAAATGGGAACGAGATGGTAGCCGTAGGATAAGCTGCTTCCAATTTTATAGTATAAAACCCCGTGGCCTGCGCTACGGGGTTTTTGCTTTATCACCAGCGTTAGCTTTCGCAGAAGTTAATGTCCGTTTATACTTGTACCCTTTACAGGCCGTGGTGCCGTATACTTGCCAAACGGCTTACTTAAAACAAGCAGAACATGACTCCATTCTCCTATATTATAAAGAGCCTGGCCCTGCTGTTGCCCCTGCTGATCATTGGCGGCAGTTGCACCCGTATGGCTGACGTGCAGAGCGCTTATGCGCCCTCCGTACAATTTAAACATTACCAAACCTTTGCCTGGTACCAGGCTGAGGTGCCAAGCCAACCTGTTGGTGTCGGCTCTGACTTTAACCCCTTATTAGACCTGCGTATTAAAGCAGCCATTGCCAGCGAACTTGTGAAAGAAGGCGTCACGCCCACGGCGGAAAGTCCCGGCCTGCTGGTTGCCTATGATATTGCCGTAGATCCGAAACTGGCACCTGCTGCCCTCGACAACGATGTGGGATCTGGTTTTGCGTATGGTTACAGCTACTGGTACGGCTACCGTTACCACTATAATTTCTCGGATATCCCAGACTACAAACCCATTGACAAGTACAGCCCCGGCACACTTGTAATTGATTTGATAGATGCCAGCACCAACGAACTGATATGGCGCGGCGCAGCGACAGCAAACTTAAATCCCACTCAAACTGAGGAAACAAGCATAAACGTAATCGTGGCCAACATCATGGCGCAATATCCGCCTGTACCAGACACTGTTTATTAAATTTCTCACTGTTTATAGCTTATACTTCAAAGAGAGACCGCCATAGTAGTTGCGGTTGGGAGCGGGCTGGTAATAACGACCGCCAAAGGCATTCAGGTCGTTGCCCAAGCTATACTTCTGATTTGTAAGATTATCCACGCCACCAAATATTTCCAGCGCCAATTGCTTTGCCAGTTGTTTCCGCCAGCCGGTGCGGGCACCCACTACCAGGTAGCTATCAGCAAAAACTGTATTCTCATCGGTCAGCGGAATCTCATCTGAATAACTGGCGGTCAGGTTCAGGTATAGCCCAGGCTTGGTCGCAGCATCCAATGCAAGCGTAGCTGTGTTCGGCGCTACGCCCGTCAGTTTATTTCCTGATAAATCAGTGTCGTCTTTCTGATAATCTTTAAAACGGAAGTGGCTGTAAGTATAGCTGCCCCATACTTTCAGCAGGCTTATCGGCAGTGCCGGGTCGTTCAGCAAAGTATAGCTGAGGCTGGTTTCGAGGCCCACTTGGCTGGTAGCACCCACATTCCGGAACACCGCCACACTCGATACGTCCTGGCGGCTTACAATCGATTCTTTCAAACGGAAATAAAATCCCACCACATCAAAGCTAAGTTTACCGCGCAAAGCAAAACCACGGATGCCTGCTTCATAGTTAGTACCTTTCTCGGCCTCCAATGCTGTATTTAAGCTGCCATCTGAGGGTAAAATTTCTTCCTCGGTGGGCGGCGAAAAACCCGAACTTACGCTGGCATGTACTGAAACCTGATTGGTCAGGCGCTTGAGCAGGGCAACGCGGGGCGAAAGTACCGTTTTAAAATTGCGGGTGTACGCATACTGCTGTCCGCCGCTAGTAGCTTGCCGCAACCGCGTAATTTTATACTGTGCATCGTTTACGCTAAGTGCGGCAGTGGCAATAATATCAGCAGGGAGTTCTAACTCAGCCTGTGCAAATACAAAGCCTGCTTTCGAAATCACCTCATCGTCGGTGCGGAGGCTGTCGGGCGTACCGCCCTTGTTATCGTAGGTGCGGGCCGTCTGGAAGCCCCGCTGAAACTCGCCGCCGAAAGTATAGGTAACAGCCATACTTCCGATCTGACTGTTATACACAAAGCTGCTGCGCCCGCCCAGTTCCTGATCGGTGTTCCGCTCATAATCGGTGTTAAACGGGTTGTCTTTAAAACGGTGCAAACCATAAACAGCAGTTGTGTTGCGCCAGTTGCTGCTAAAATTATATTCCTGTTTCAGGCCGATGTTGATGCCATCCTGTTGGATAGAGGCATGCTGGGCAACACTCCCAAACAAGCCGCCTCTTGCCTGCCGCGGGTTCTGTACATATTGCTCCTGCGTAATGCCGCCCGGCAGCTCATAGTATAAATTGGAATAAATGACGTTGGCGGCGATTGTTCTTTTCTCGGAAGTATAAAACTCAGAAGACAGCAGCAGCACATGCCGGTCCACAGCAGACTGTGCGCGGTAGCCATCGTACTGCTGCCGCGTATACTGCACCAGCAGGTTAGCTTTGTCGGAGCCGGAACTATAGGAAGCCATATAATGCCGGAACCCGTAAGATCCGGTAGTCGCATTTACCTGTGCCTGATGCCCATCCGTTACGCGCTTCGGCTCCAGCAGAATCGTACCGCCCGTGCCTGCACCATACACGCTGGCCGTCGGGCCTTTCAGGATTTCGATATTGCCGATGTTGGCGGCATCCAATAGATTTAGGGCCGTAGTACCGTTGGCTTCTGTCAGCGGAATGCCGTTGAAGTATAGCTTGATGTTGCGGATGCCGTAGGGCGAGCGGAGCGTGCTGCCGCGGATAGAAAGGCGGTAACTGGCCGGCGCGCGCTCGTCCATCCGCACGCCCGGCACTGTGTTGACGGCCCGCACGACAGAGCTTTCGTTAAACCTGTTCAGCACCTCGCTGTCGATTACGCTGATGGCGCCGGCTGTTTGCAGCAGCGGCCGGTTTGTTTCGTAGCCCTGCACTTCTACCTCCTGCAGTGCCGCGGCCTGTGGCCGGAGCAACGTTTGCCGCAGCCCCTGTTGCCGTAAGTTGGTAATAGTATCCGGTGCAAATCCCAAGTGCGTTATCAGCAGAAAAGCCGTGCGTTCAGATACCGTAATGGCATAGCCGCCGTCTGCCGACGTGAGCACCTGTGGGCCGGTATTTGCCGTTACGGATACAGCCTCCAACGGCTGCCGGTCATTGGCATTCAGCACCTGGCCGCGCACCGTGATTTGCGCCAGCAGCAACTGCGGCATTCCCAGTAATATAAAAAGTAAAGTATAAAATGCGTTTGTTTTCATAGGTAGCAGGCGACGCTATCTGAACGTGGCATCGGCCTCAAGGGTTGGCCATACTTTCCCTTCCGCATAACTCAAGCAGACTGGTAAAGGCAGAGTTGTTGTTCTTCCCTCTAACTTATATTTTGCTGTCGCCAAACCTGCTTGATACAAGCTATACTCAATACAACAAAGAGTTATAAAGCCGAAGATAGGGGGAACAAAGTTTTCCCTATCTTCGGCTTTATAAAAATCAGATTTCTCCCAACTCCTTTCTATTACTTCTTATTTAAGTCCTTAATCCGGATGTTGCGGAACCATACCGTGGAGCCATGTCCCAGAAAGCCAATGTATCCCTTGTCACGCTTCAGCCCCGGGTGATCCTTTCCATCCAACGTGCCATTCTTACGGGCACCAGAAATATCACCATCCAGAATCGTGGTGCCGTTTAGTATTACTTTTATCTTCGGGCCTTTCACAATCACTTCCTCGTAGTTCCATTCTCCCAGCGGCTTCAGGTAACCGCGCTTGGCAGGCATAATGCCGTACACAGAGCCATGATACTGATACTCATGCAGGGTCTTGTAAATATCAGCGTCGTTGTCCAAAATCTGCACTTCCATCCCCTCGTAGGCAGCGTCGCCTTCTAAAGGAGTGCGGATGCCCAAACCGTTGTTGGCGCCGGGCGTCAGCTTAAACTCGAAGCGGAATACAAAGTCGCCGTACTCCTCTTTGGTGTACAGGTTGCCGCCGCTGCCAAACTTTGGTTCATGCACCACCAGTTCGCCATTTTCGATTACATAATCGGTTGTGTTGCCTTGCCATTGGTGCATATTGGTGCCATCAAATAATACCTTAAAGCCTTCTTTCTGCTCGGCGGTGCTTAGCTTAAACGGCTCCGGACGGGGAAGTTCGCGGATATAGATGTTGCGATAAGCTACGCGGGAGCCATGCGCCTGCAGTTCTATCTGCTCCTCCGGAAATATGGGCAGGCCTTTATCCCAATAATTTTCCAGTATCACGTTGTCTGTTACAAGTTCTCCATTCAGGTATACCGTCACGCGGTCGCCCTGCATGATAATATGAAAATTGTTCCACTCGCCCAGCGGATTATCGGCTACTTTCAGCGGTTTGCTTGGGTTGATCTGGTTGTTATACAGCCCGCCCGAACCTACCTGTGCGCCATCCTTCACACGGGAAGTATCCCACATCTGAACCTGGGGCGTGCCCCGCAGGTAAATGCCCGCATCGCCGTTTTTGTTGCCGTCGTCATATATTTTCCAGTCCACGAACATCTCGATGTCACCATATTTCTTTGTTGTCGTGAGATTATCAAAACCCTTCCCGACAAATACAATCTCTCCATTTTCTACTTTCCAGTCTTTGCGCATCTGCTCATCCGCCGCTTTCTGCTTCTGCGCCAGAATTTCCCTGGTCATCTTTGCCCGTTCAATCGGGTTGTCTACCAGGCCTTTCCAGCCTGTTAAGTCGTTGCCGTTGAACAGCGCAACAAAGCCTTCACCCTGTGGCATTTCTGCCAGGAACTTTTGCATGGCTTTTATCTGATACTCGCTGTCAGGGCCTTTTATTACATCAATGGTTTTATTAAGCAACTCCCGCACAATGTCGCCCTGGAAATTTTTGTCAGATAATGCGATATTCATTACAGCCTGGGCGGCGTCCTGTTGCAGCGCAGGCTCATTGAGGTACCTGCCAGCAAATACCAGCGCAGGAAAAGTATGGGCTTGCGCTACTTCTTTCAGAATTAACTGCTGTTGTTCAGGTGTTTTGGCTAATTTCATAGCATCCTGCAGCTTTAGTAACTTCTGTTCGTCCGGATATTCAGAAAGGCTGATCGTGCGGATGTATCCTTTCAGCGCCTGATCCAGGTATGCACTGTTGGAGGTTGCCTGGCTGATGCGATACAATTCGCTGGCCGCACTTACATCAGACCACTCTGCTAAAGCATTAACAGCGGCTTCTTTTGTGGCCGCATCGCCGGAATTAAAGGCCGTAGCAACAGTATTCAAAGCTTTTCCTCCGCCGATGTTGGCCAATATGCTGAAGTAAAGGGGCTTCTTTTCTGCTGGCACCGCCTCCATTTGCTGCAATACCAAATCTGCCTGCTGTGCCCGATCCTCATAATCGCGGACAGCTGCAACTATGGCATTTTGCACTGCGCTTACTTCTTCGGCCTGCGAAGTTTCCTGCAATAATGAAAAAAGCCGGGGCAGATTTTCTTTTGTTGCCATCGGCTCCAGTGCAGTTAAAGCGGCCATACGCACAGTGGCATTTTCGTCTTTTACAAAGGAGAACACGTTGTTGATTTTTTCGCTGGCAGCACGGTTGCCTAAAACAGCCAGTGAGGCGGCCTGGGCATCTGCCGGCATTTTGGGCAAGGCATCGGCCACTGCATTGGTCAGATTTTTGGCTTCCATGATAAACAGCGCCTCTTTAACGGCGTCTATTTCTTTCTTATCGCCTTTCCTCATGGTTTTGAGCAGCTTAGGCAGCGCCTCCTCATTGCCCATGCTGCCTACTGCGTCGATAGCGGCCAGTTTCACCTGATCATTCCTGCTTCTGAGAGCTTTGATTACGGCGGGCATGGCGGCCTTTGCGTTGTTTTTACCTAGCATCGTGATAATCGCGGCTTCCACTTCGGGATCTGCTCTTTTTGCTTTTTTCACCCACATGGCCGTTGTAGCAGGCGTGATATAGTCGGCGGCATACTTGAGCGCAGCCGCACGGTATTCTGGGTTCTTGTCTGCCGCCGCATCTGTCAGCAGCGCTACGCTTTTCTCGCCCTGTATGTCTGTCATCAGTTCCAGTGCAGCCGTGCGGGTATGCACCTGCAGATCTTGTCTGGTACCATCTAGCAGCGACTGCGCTATTTTTTCTGCCTGCTGCTGCTTGCTGTTTTCTGCCAGCCGCTGTGCGTAAAGCAGATAAGCAGACGTGGCATTGTCGTTGCCGAAAGTATAGCTTCCTTTTTGGGCTGCACTCGCCAGCACAGCCTCTGAGGCAGGGTCTGCAATGTTAGCCAAAGCATAGAGCGCCAGCTTTCTGAGCTTGCCATCCTCGCTGCCGGCCAAAGGAGTTAAAGTGGTCACCGCCTTGGTATAGCGTGCGTCTCCCAGCGCCTCGACAAGCGACAGGCGGCATTCTCCCTGTGCATTTTGCAGGGCTTGCAGCAGCACCTCACTGGCCGCGGAAGTATGAATATTAATTAAAGCTTTGGCAGCCGGGCCACACAGGCGCTCATCACTCAGATAACCTTTCAGGCAGGAAACCGCATCGTCTTTGCCTACCATCTGAAGTTGCCTGATAAGAAAAGCTTTGTGCTCCTCCTGATCAGCTTGTTGCAGCGCCTGGCAGTAAGCGTCTACGCTCATCTGCCGCCACTCTTCCCTGCCAGGCTGCGACACATAGTATGAGAAGCCACCCATCGCATATTCCAGGCTGGTGTTATCTCCTTTGCCGGGAGCAGCCAGCATAGTGGCCATTTCTATCAATCCTTCTTTTCCTATGCCAGCAATTTCGCTCATATTGGCGGTAAGCTGCAGACTATCTTTTGCCGGCATTTGCGCCAGCAGGTCGGCAATTTTAGTAGTGCGGGTGCGTTGATCGTTTTCCCGTTGCGCCATTGCTATCGTATGCATCGAGGCGACAGCAAGCAGCATTAGTAATATTTTTTTCATAATATATTTTCGTAAGAGGCGATGATTCAGTTTGAAAATATCTTTTAACTATTCCTTATACTTGCAGGCTATAGTACCATCGTCCAGTCGGAGCGCATGGGCTGGTTGATCAGGCGGTTGGCACCGTCATCATCTATAAATTCCTGCTTCACCGGGTCAAATCTCAGTGACCTGCCCAAATGTAGCGCAGCTTTCCCCATGTTGACGAGCGTACAGGACCGGTGCCCGTTTTCTTCGTTAAGGGCAAATTTTTTGCGTTCTTTCACTGCTTCGATGAAGTCTGTTACCTGTGGCTCCGGATCTGGGAAGGCTGCCAGTTTCCGCTGCAGGTCCGGAATGTCGGAACGGAAACCTGGGTATAATTTTCCTTTCGGACCTTCTATATAAGGTATGTTTTCTGCTTTGCCTTCGCCGTCAAGCACTATCTGGCATCCGTCGGCATAAGTATAGGTTATGCGGCGCCATGTCCCTACGGCATCCGGGTGCTGCTGCGGCGCATCGATTTCTACTGAAACGGGGCTGGTATTGTCTTTGCCCAGGAAATATTGCACCGGATCCAGGTAATGCTGCCCCATATCACCGAGGCCGCCGCCATCATAATCCCAGTATCCGCGGAAAGTCTGGTGCACCCGGTGCGGGTTGTAAGGCCGGTAAGGCGCAGGGCCCAGCCACATGTTATAGTCCAGTTCCGGCGGCACCGGCATAGGGTTCAGGTTGGTTTTGCCTACCCAGTAAAACTTCCAGTCGAAGCCGGTGCCTCGGCCCACCGTTACTTTCAGTGGCCAGCCCAGCAGGCCGCTGTCCACCAGCTTTTTGATGGGCTTAACAGGTGTGCCCATCCCATAGAAGATATCCTCAAAGCGGAACCAGGTATTCAGTCGGAAAATACGCCCGTGCTGCTGCACGGCCTCTACTAAGCGCTTTCCTTCGCCGATGGTACGGGTCATGGGTTTCTCACACCAGATATCTTTACCGGCTCTGGCTGCATCAGCCGCTATAATACCATGCCAGTGCGGCGGCGTGGCAATGTGCACAATATCTACCTCCGGCAGTTGTATTACTTCCCGGTAATCAGCAAAAGTTTTCACGCCTTTCCCGACCATCTCTGCAGCCTGCTTCAGGTGGTTGCGATCTACATCGCAGACGGCCATTACCCGGGTGTCGCCATAAGGAATATGGTTACGGCCCATAGATCCGATCCCGATGATAGCCTTGGTGAGCTGATCGCTGGGCGCCACGTATCCTCTGCCACCCAGCACAAAGCGCGGAACAATGGTAAAAGCTGCAACTGTAGCCATGGACTTCTTTAGGAAATCCCGTCTCGAACTGGTAGTATCTAAACTCATAGAATATAAAGGTTACCTGCGTTAAGTAATAACATATATTGAGAAGCTATTTTGAATAAATTTATCATGCCGAAGGTTACAAGCCTACTCTAATGAAAGTACATTCACTTAATTCACAACTGTTGTAAACCTTACAAGTATGCTATCAAACAAAACTATACATGAGGCGAAAATACTTTTGCTGATAAGCGCTCTACTTCCTCAACATTGCTAAACTGGATCAGATTAGTATTTCAGGATATTGCGTTTTGTTTCTTTGCATCGCATCAATTACCTAAAGAATATACTTTCATCTGATATATCCAAGACTTTTATCATTATTTTTAAAAAGTCCAGACTATTTATGCATTTTGTTAAAAAACCTATGGAGTATTAGACGTTGCCATAACAACTCTCTCCTCCTCTAATATCTCAACATCATCGCTCTAATGATAACTTGAATCTGTTATAACCGCGATGGGCTTTCTGACTATAAAATGGCGTGCATTATACTATCAAAAAGGGGTACTGTAATTAAAGTAAGGATGGCAAAGTTGCCAGTTTTTCAATGTTATAGTTTATTAAGAAATATCTTATAGCCTGTCGGTGATTTTCCCAGGACCTGGAGAAGGATAAAGTCTTCCTCACCAG
>Ga0210040_10006804_pt1 | contig 14089 bp, 14 predicted proteins | sample CryGeyCG12114_NA_FD_185462 | JGI IMG/M metagenome (GOLD analysis project Ga0210040, IMG submission 185462) | Groundwater microbial communities from aquifer - Crystal Geyser CG19_WC_8/21/14_NA (SPAdes) (version 2) | ecosystem: Environmental > Aquatic > Deep subsurface > Groundwater | place: USA... | reverse complement strand
TACATGCCGGACTTCCTCGCAGGCTATTTCTCCTACAGTCAAAACCAGGAGCGGGAGGCTGACCTGGGCGGTCTCCAGCGGATGAGCGTCGCCGGCTACCGGCCCATGGCCGCCAGCAACATCTGGATGCACATGCGTGAGGAGAAGGATGCGCAGGCTCATGCGTTGGGCGTGAAAAGCCTCAAAGACGCCGACTATGGCCCCTTCGCGTCCCATCCGATGGACGTGGAGCGCATGACCTATCTGGCGCGCGAAGGGCAGGCGCTGACCAAGCCCGGTGCGGAGTTCGACGGGCTCGACGAATACCGCGCCGCACTGGCCCCGATCTGGCCGATGCTGATCGACGACCAGATCAAGCTCAACGACTTTGGCGGCAGCGAATATGTGCTGGAGAACCTGGCCCGCGGCAACTGGACGGGGCCGCTGCTGTATGCGCGGGGCGAGTTGCATCGTGCGCGGGGCGGCATCGCCGACCAGCTGACCGCGGAAGCGTTGTACCGGCAGGCGATCGTGCGCCCCGATGCGCCGCCTGCAACCTGGCGAGGGCTGGGGCTGGTTCTCCTGCGCAATGGCCGCCCCGACGAAGGGCGGGCGATGCTGCGCAGCTATCTCGAACGGGCGCCGGATGCTGCCGACCGCGCCGTTCTTCAAGCTTTGGCGGATGGGATCTGATGATGAAGCCGATGATGATCGCGACCCTGGCGCTGCTCCTGGCCGCTCCGGCCGCAGCCAAGTGGAAGGAAGTCGCCGCCGCACGAACGCCGGTGGCCACATCCAGCCTTTCCGTTGCCGCTGACGCGGGTTGGAACCGCTGGACCAAGAAGCCGATCAAGAAGGAAGAGCTGTGGAGCCTGGATGGCCCGCTGCTCAACCGGATCGAGTTCTTTGGCGGCATTGCGGCCGGCGAGCCGCTGGCGCGCGAGCGCAACAAGAAGCGCGAACCGCTGCCCAAGTTCGCGCCCGCCATGCATGCGACCGACGTCGCCGAGCTGCTGGAGCGGACCCTGCGCATCACGCAGGGCGTGCCGGACTTCGTGACCGAAGTGGTGGAACCCGCGACTTTTGCGGGCCGGCCTGGCTTTCGGTTGCGCTACCGCTACACGACCGGCGAACTGATCCGCCGCGGAGAGGCGCGGGGCAGCATCGTGGACGGCAAGCTGTACCTGATCAACTACTCGGCGCCGGCACTTTACTACTTCGGCACGGGCCTCCCCCGCGCCACCGCGATCATGGACAGTGCGCGGGTGGGATGAGGGCCCGCTGGAACCGTTGCAGGACGCCTTTGCCGGATTGCTATCGCGATGCTCGACATCGCTGGTGGCGAGCGTCCGTTGCCATTGGCAAGCGGCCATCCAGGCGCGCTGTGGGCGAACTAGCTGCACCTCCTGTGATCGCGCGAGGCGACTGAGCGTGGCCAGTAGCAAAGCTTTGTCAGTTAATCCGATTTGAACATGGCCCTACTACGCCACGTTTTATGACCGAGTGCGATCATTCGAAGACCGATAACAGGAATGTCTGGCTGTTCTGCGCTGGACTTCTCGCGGTCGCGGTCACGCTCTTCACGGTCACCGGATTCCATGTCGCACTGAACACCTGTATCGTCCTTGGCAGCGCGCTTTTTGTTGGTGGCCTCGTGACCGCTTTGTTGGCGCAGACGATGCCAGGGTGGCCGCCATTGCTCCTCATCAACGCTCACCTTCAGCAGATGACGATCGGTCTGGCGATCATGCTGCTTGAGTATGCAGCATCCCAATCGGGCAGGCCCTTATTCGACTCGGTAGCTCTCAGATCGGACCAAGCGCTAGGCTATGACTGGAAAATTTACCTCGGCTTCTTGCACTCTCACCCGCAGCTGTCGGCAGTGCTTGATGTCGCCTATGATAGCCTCGGCCTCCAAATGTCCCTCGTCCTTGTTGCCCTGTGGTTATGGCGGGGATCCGCGTCGCTCCACCGCGTCGTGATCGGCAACGGGGTGATCCTCCTCATTACCACGGCTGCTTTCGCGCTATGGCCTGTGACAACGGCGTGGGTACATCTGCATTCTTCCGCAGCCGAGTTGCACGGTCTGGGTCTTCGGGCGGGAGGCGGCTGGCCTGATCAGTTGCTTCTCCTTCGCAACGGTGCTGGTTTTGATGTGAACAGTGGTAGCAACTTCGCGATTATCGGCTTTCCGAGCTACCATACTGCCGCCGCGATCTTGATGCTGGTGTCGACTTGGCCACTCCGAGTGCTTCGGCCGGCAGCGGTGGCCTGGACGGGCCTTATCGTCGCGGCAACACCTTACAATGGGGGTCATTATCTGGTTGACCTCATCTGCGCCCCACCGGTGGTAGCTGTCGGTGTTGTGGTGGCAGGCCGGTGCTTTCCTAAAAGCGCTGACACCGTTGGAGCGTGGCCATGGTTCCACGCTCTGCTGCTGGCAGAAACTCCCAGGCTCTTCGGGCAGCTTGCAAATATGGCTGGCAGCATAACGTTTCGCTCGTCCGTGCGGCGCGAGTAGCGATAGGGTCAACGACTGTGCTGTCCGGCTATACCGGAGCGATCGAGCGCGAGGTTAGGCATCTGGACACGGTCGAAGGCGCTTGTCTGCTTGCCGCGCCATTCGAACGTCTAGTCGCCACACAACCAGCCTATCCCGCCTTAACCATTTGCTAGCCGCACAAAGCTATGTTTTAGAAATCGCTGCGGAGAGCCGGGGGGCAGTCCGCGGAAGCAATCAAGGGACTGAGCGGGCGATGTTTGGGGCGGTGGTGTTTACCTATGGGTTGTTGGCGAGCTTCGTCCTGTCGGGCGCGTCGCGTAATCGGCAAAAGCAGCAGCCAAATCCGGCGATCATGAACTATATCGGGTACGTGCTGTTCGGCATGTCAGCGGCTGCGTCGGTGCTGCTGAGCGGTTATGCCGTATGGCAGATGTTAGCTGGCTAAGTCTGGCTGAACCGTCGGCTGGTATTTCGTAGCCAACGCACATCAGAAGCCGCAAAGTTCCCTACTCGCGCTTGACGGGGGCGGCCTTTCCTTAGCTCCCGACGGAAAAGATGCTGACATTCGCCCGGTCCGCTTTGGCGCGGGCCGGAAGCATAGTCGACGCTGCACTGGTCCGATGAAAGCAAGGTGACTGGCGCGCCTGACCACCAAACCCGCGTACCCAGCTAATCATGCTGGTAACCGAACCAGCATCGCCATAGTCTAACCAAATGCGCGCTGCCTTGATACTCACCACACCATTGGTCGCCCTTGTTCTCACTGCAGTAACGCACCCACCCGCCAAGGCCACATCAGATCATGCGCAGAGGCGCGTCCAGTTCGAGGGACCCGTTGAAAGGACGGTGGCGCCTCAGGACTCATCCACCCTGGCCTATAAATTCAGCGATCTGTTTAAAATCAGTCCTGACCACCCGCTTGCCGACAAGGCCGACAGCCAGACCTTAAGCCTGTTCGGGCGGGAAGACCTGATCGCAACGACGAGCAACGATTTCCGCAGCCTAGAGTGTCGGCCGCTGGTGCCCCAATCGGACGTTCTCACCACTATCGAGGCCGCTGCCCGAAACACCTCGATCGTCATCATCAACGAAAGCCACGAACGGTCGGAATATCGGGGTTTCACCACCGAGGTCGCCAAACGCTTGCGCCCGCTCGGCTATGACACGCTCGCGATGGAAACGCTGTCCAACTCGCCCCCGGGAGCGCCGGAAAAGACCCTGCCCGTCTTCGTAAGGCAGCCTGACCTGCCATATCTGGTCGATGATGACGGCTATTATTTGTCAGAGGCCGGTTTCGGCCGGCTCGGCAGGGCGGCGAAGTCGCTCGGTTATCGCCTTCTTGGCTATGAGCCCAACGAGGATATGGATACCAGGGCAACGCTGCCCCGGGAAGAACAGGTTGCGCTTCGTGAGGAAGGGCAGGCCCGCAACCTTGCCGCTTTCGCGGCGGCGCATCCCAAGGCCAAGCTGCTGGTCCATGTGGGCTATTCCCACGCCGCTGAGGTCCCGCAGCAAGGCGACAAGTGGATGGCCCTGCGCCTGAAGCAAAAGACCGGCATCGACCCGCTCACCATTTCGCAGATCAGCTGCCGCGGCGGCCAGACGCTTGCCCTGGCCACCCTGCCCGACACCGAACCAGCGGGAACATTCGACTTGGTGGTCGACCACCCGCAAGCGCGCTTCGCCCGCCATCGGCCGGTCTGGCGGCAAGCGGCAGGGGATCAGCTGGTCAGCATACCGCCATCCCTGCGCCCCCGAACAGGCTGGCGCGTTATCGAAGCCCGCCCGATCGCAGAGCCCTCCACCTCCGTCCCGATGGACCGCGTTGCCATCCGACCGGGGGAGGACGTTGCACTAAGCCTGCCCCCCGGCCGCTATCACCTGCGCGTCGTCGATCCCGGCCATCCGGCGACGGCCAGCGAGGCAAAGGCGCCGAGTTGATGATGGTCGGGACCATCTGGTCTGCCGTTGGTCCAAACCACGCCCATCGCTTCTACGCCGCCTCCGCAATAGAGCCTTAACGCCACGTCGAGCGCGGCCCGGCGCTCGGCCGTGGTCGCCGGGTCGACCGCCGTCGCCAGGGCGGGCCGGCCAGCGACCTCGGTCGCAAGGCCCGCTGTTAGGTCCGTGTGTCCGCAAAGACGCTCCAGTAGTTGGCCAGCAGGTTGTTGACCCCGCGCCGCGCCATGTCGGCCAGCACCGACGCGCAATGGACCAAGAAGTCCGCATCTCAGATCGTCGCCACACCGTAATTCCGGTGTGGCGGAAACATGGACCCACAGCTTGCCGTCGGGTGACGTGTAGTCGATCGGCTTGACACGCTTGGACTTGGCAAGGCTGAAGAACGACCGCTCATCATTTCGCGCTGGTCCCGAAGCGGCAGGTCAGCGAGGAATACCGAACCTTTCCTTATCACCGGAGAGCCCGCCCATGTGCAACGAGGCCGCCCGCCGCATCGAGCTCGGATTATTGCGAGAAGATTGGGGCCAGACCGGCATTCCGCTCCGCTTTCCGGAAGGACTGCCGAACATGGCGCCGCTCGACGGCTTCCGCATCACGGAACAGACCACCATCATCCGCGCCGCCGCTGACGCGCCCGCCGAGGCGGAACTGGTGACGCGGCGCTGGAGCTGGCCAGGGGTCGGGGGCAAGCCGGTCTACAACTACCGCTCGGACGGGCGGCGGCTGGTGGAGGGGCGCTGCCTGATCCCGGTGGACGCCTTTTACGAGTTCACTGCGCCCGAGGAGCCGAGCGCTAAGCGCAAAACGAAATGGGCGTTCCGCTTGGTCGGGCATGACTGGTTCTGCATCGCCGGGCTCTTCCGCCGCGACCCGGCCGTAGGTGAAGCCTTTACCATGCTGACCTGTCAGCCTGGTCCTGACATCGCCCCCTATCACTCGCGCCAAGTTGTGGTGCTCGGCCGCGAGCAGTGGTCGCATTGGCTCGATCCGCAGGTCCCCTCGGCGGAGCTGACGCAGCCGCTGCCTGCCGGCAGCCTGACCGTGGAGCGGGTCTCGTGAGGCGGTTCTTCGACCCGGCGCAACTCGCACACGCGCCGCTTTACGAGTTGTGGAACGGCGCGCAGTCGCCCTATGCTGACACGCCCGAACGCGCCCAGATCATCCTTGCAGCGATCGGCGGGGCGGAGCGGCCCCAGGATCGCGGCATGGCGCCGCTGCTGCGGGTCCATGACGCCGCCTATCTCGGCGCACTGCAACGCGTGCCGGATCTGTGGCGGGAGGCGGGCCGCGCGGGTGACGCCATCCCCTATGCGTTCCCCGTGCATCGTCGAGCACAGCAACTGACCCGCGTCGACGCGCTGCTGGGCCGACACGCGTTCGACACCGTGACCCCGATCACGCCGCACGCCTTCGCGGCGAGTTATGCGGGCGCGCAAGCCGCCCTTGGCGCAACACAAGCGGTGCTGGACGGCGACCGCGCCGCCTTCGCGCTATGCCGCCCGCCCGGCCACCATGCCGGCCGCGATTACTGCGGCGGATACTGCCACATCAATGCCGCGGCCGTGGCCGCTCAGGCGGCGCGCGACGCGGGCGTGGAGCGGGTCGCGATCCTCGACATCGACTACCACCACGGCAACGGCACCCAGGACATCTTCTGGACGCGCGGTGACGTATTCTTCGCCTCAGTCCATGCCGACCCGGCAACGGACTACCCGTTCTACTGGGGTCACGCGAGTGAAGCAGGCGAGGGTGACGGCGTCGGCGCCACGCTCAACCTGCCCCTGCCGCACGGGACGCGACTTGAAGCGTTTCGCCGCGCCCAGACCGCCGCGCTCGACGCGATCGGGCATTTCGACCCCGGCCTGCTGGTCGTCAGCTTTGGCGCCGATACCTGGGAGGGCGACCCGATCAGCCACTTCGCGCTGACCACGCCCGATTACACGATCCTCGCCCGCGACATCACTGCTTGCGGTTGGCCGACGGTGATCGTCATGGAAGGCGGCTATGCCGTCGACGCGCTCGGCGACAATGTCGCAAGCTTCCTGTCGGGATTCTAAGCCGTTGTAATCACGCGCTGGTAGCGTCACCCTCCGCTCGGCCGGCAAAGAACCGGTGGGGAGAGAGCTGATGGACCGGATCACGCGGCGGCAGAGCCTGGTGGTGGGCGCCGGGCTAGTCGTCACCGCCTGCGGCGGCGGAGGGGGCGGCACCGGCAGCACGGTCCCGATCGTGTCAGCCCCGACGCCGACGCCGACGCCGACGCCAACGCCAACGCCCAGCCCGACTCCCACGCCGACCCCTGGCGCCACGGCCAGCCTGTCCGCGCTGGCTGGGACCCGCAACATGCGGTTCGGCTCTACCTTCGCCTGGAGCGCTGCCGGCGCCGATGCGGGCTCCTTTGCTAATCCGGCCTACGCCGCGCTGCTGGAGCGTGATTGCGCGATCCTGGTGCCCGAGAACGAGCTGAAATGGCAGGCGCTGCGTCCGAGCGTAAATCAATTTGACTTCACCCGAGCCGACGCGATGCTCGCTTATGCGCAGTCCAGGAACATGGCGATGCGCGGACATACGCTGCTCTGGTATGTGGCGGAACGCTTCCCCGGCTGGCTCACCGCCTATGACTTCGGCAGCAACCCGCGCGCGGAGGCGGAACGGCTCGTCCGCCAGCACGTCGAGACCGTGACGCGCCGCTACGGCAGCCAGATTGCAAGCTGGGACGTGATCAACGAGGCGGTGGACCCGGCCACCGGTGCCCTGCGGAGCAACGCCCTGTCGCGTGCTGTCGGCGGTGATGCCAGCCTGCTCGATCTCGCCTTCCGCACCGCGCGGGCGGAACTGCCGGCCACGCAGCTCGTCTACAACGACTATATGGACTGGGGTACGCCGACCCATCAGGCCGGCGTTCTTGCCCTGCTGCGCGGGTTTCGGGAGCGTGGCGTGCCGGTCGACGCGCTGGGCGTACAGTCGCACATCGGCTTCTACTCAACTGCGTCTGCCGCGGCTATTGTTGGTCAACGGGCCGCGGACTGGCGCGCGTTTCTCGATCAGGTCGTGGCGCTCGGCTATGACCTGGTCGTGACGGAAATGGACGTCACCGATGTCGACCGCCCCGCATCCGACCCCGCCGTGCGCGACGCCGACATTGCGACCCTTGGCAGGGGTTGGCTCGACATCATGCTCAGCTATCGCCAGCTCAAGGACGTGCTGTTCTGGGGCATGAGCGATCGGTACAGCTGGCTGCAGACATTCCAACCACGCCGCGATGGCCTGCCACTACGTCCTAATCCCTATGACGCTGCGTTCGTCGCCAAGCCGCTTCGTGAAGCAGTGGCGGACGCGTTTCGGGCAACGGCAGTCCGCTGAGCGGCGGAGATTCGTTGGTTGGCGGCGAAGCGCTCGGTCAGGACGACTGAGCCAAGCGCGAAATATCGGGCGAGTGTTGGGAGGCCGTCGCGTGGGTGAACCCGTGACGTCGGACGCGGCTGGGCCGCGCCGGCCGGGCCTGCTGCGCCAGCATTGGCTGGCGCAGGCAGGCTTACAGCTTGTCCGTCAGCTCCGGAACGATCTTGAACAGGTCGCCAACCAGGCCGATGTCCGCAACCTGGAAAATAGGCGCGTCCTCGTCCTTGTTGATCGCGACGATGATCTTCGAGTCCTTCATGCCGGCAAGATGCTGGATTGCGCCGGAGATGCCCACCGCGACATATACTTCGGGGGCTACGATCTTGCCGGTCTGGCCGACCTGATAATCGTTGGGGACAAAGCCTGCATCCACCGCCGCGCGGCTCGCGCCGACGCCTGCGCCCAGCTTGTCGGCCAGCGGTTCGATCAGCTCGCGGAACTTCTCACCCGAACCCAGCGCGCGACCGCCCGACACGATCACCTTGGCGCTGGTCAGCTCGGGGCGCGCGTTGGCCGCGATCTCGGAACCGACATAGGTCGACACGCCCTTGTCAGCGCCGCTCGCGGTCACGGCCTCGATCGTGCCCGACCCGCCCGTCGAGGCGACCTTCTCGAACGCGGTGGTGCGGACGGTGATGACCTTCTTGGCATCGGACGTCTGCACGGTCGCGATGGCGTTGCCGGCATAGACCGGGCGAGTGAAGGTGTCTTCGCCCTCGACCGACAGGATGTCGCTGATCTGCATGACGTCCAGCAGCGCGGCGACGCGCGGGGCGATGTTCTTGCCCGACGTGGTCGCCGGCGCCACGAACGCGTCGTGGTGGCCCATCAGCTCGACAACGAGCGGCGCGACATTCTCGGCCAGCGCATGAGCGAAGGCGGCGTCATCGGCGACATGGACCTTGCCCACGCCCGCGATCTGGGCAGCCGCCTGTGCAACGGCATCGACGTCCTGACCTGCGACCAGCAGATGCACCTCGCCAAGCTTCGACGCCGCGGTCACGGCGGACAGGGTCGCGTCCTTCACGGAGCCGCCGTCGTGCTCGACCCAAACCAGAGTCTTCATGTCTCTTGTCCTCGCTTCGAGCTTACTTGCGGATGCCGAGTACGGTGAGCTTGTTCACCAGCTCATCGACGTCGGCGACCTTGACGCCGGCCTGGCGCTTGCCCGGCTCGACCACCTTGAGCGTCTTGATGCGCGGCGTGACGTCCACGCCATAGTCGGCCGGGGTCTTGGTGCTGAGCGGCTTGCTCTTCGCCTTCATGATATTGGGCAGCGACGCGTAGCGCGGCTCGTTCAGGCGAAGGTCGGTCGTGACGATCGCCGGAAGCGTCAGCTTCTCGGTCTCGAGCCCGCCATCGACCTCACGCGTTACCGTCACCGAGTCGGGCGCGAGCTCGACCTTCGACGCGAACGTGCCCTGGCCCCAGCCGGTCAGGCCGGCGAGCATCTGCCCGGTCTGGTTGTTGTCGTCGTCGATCGCCTGCTTGCCCAGGATCACCAGGCTCGGGCCTTCTTCGTCTGCGATGGCCTTCAGGATCTTGGCGACGGCGAGCGGTTCGACCTTCTCGTCCGTCTGCACCAGGATTGCGCGATCGGCACCCATGGCGAGCGCAGTGCGCAGCGTTTCCGTGCACTTCTGCTCGCCGACCGATACCGCGATGACCTCAGTGACTCCGCCGCCGTTCTTGCCCTCGCGCAGACGGATCGCCTCCTCGACCGCGATCTCGTCGAAGGGATTCATGCTCATCTTGACGTTGGACAAGTCGACGCCCGACCCGTCCGCCTTCACCCGGGGCTTCACATTGTAATCAAGCACGCGCTTGACCGGTACCAGCACCTTCATGGCTTGCACTCTCTCCCGCACCGTTTCCTTGGGTGCATCGGCTGCTCACTAGGCGCAGACTTGCCGTTTTCGCAAGTCCGGTATGGTGAGTCGCCCCGTTCTTCCCTCGCCACAACGATCAAGGGGCCCGGACGTTGCCGCCCGAGCCCCTTCATCAAACCACCATCGTGAAGAAGAGGTCAGGCGACCTTCTTCACCTCGGCCACGATCTTCTGCGCGGCATCGCCCAGGTCGTTCGCCGGGACGATCGGCAGGCCGGAGTTGGCCAGGATGTCCTTGCCCTGCTGGACGTTGGTGCCTTCCAGGCGCACGACCAGCGGTACCTGCAGGTTCACCTCCTTCGCCGCCGCGACGATGCCGTCGGCGATGATGTCGCAGCGCATGATGCCGCCAAAGATGTTGACCAGGATTCCCTTCACGTTCGGATCCTGAAGGATGATCTTGAACGCCGCCGTGACCTTTTCCTTGTTGGCGCCGCCACCGACGTCGAGGAAGTTGGCCGGGAACATGCCGTTCAGCTTGATGATGTCCATCGTCGCCATGGCGAGGCCCGCGCCGTTGACCATGCAGCCGATGTCGCCGTCGAGCTTGATGTAGGCGAGGTCATACTTCGAAGCTTCGATCTCCGCGGGATCCTCCTCGGTCTCGTCGCGCAGCTCGGCAATGTCCTTGTGGCGGAACATGGCGTTGCCATCGAAGCCGACCTTGGCGTCGAGCACCATCAGCTTGCCATCCTCGGTGACGGCAAGCGGGTTGATCTCGATCTGCTCGGCGTCGGTGCCCAGGAAAGCGGCATACAGCTTGGACGCGACGTTCGCGGCCTGCTTGGCCAGGTCACCTTTCAGCTCCAGCGCGGCTGCGACGGCGCGGCCGTGATGGGGCATGAAGCCGGTCGCGGTGTCGATATCGATCGAATGGATCTTCTCGGGCGTGTCGTGAGCCACCGTTTCGATGTCCATGCCACCCTCGGTGCTGGCGACCATCGACACGCGGCCCGTGGCCCGGTTGACGAGCAGCGCGAGGTAGAATTCCTTCGCGATGTCGACGCCGTCGGTCACGTACAGGCGGTTGACCTGCTTGCCGGCGTCGCCCGTCTGCACGGTCACCAGCGTGTTGCCGAGCATGTCCGTTGCAGCCGCGCGCACTTCGTCAGCCGTCTTGGCGAGGCGGACGCCGCCCTTGGCGTCGGGGCCGAGTTCCTTGAACTTGCCCTTGCCGCGGCCGCCGGCGTGGATTTGCGCCTTCACGACATAAAGCGGTCCGGGCAGCTTGCCCGCCGCTTCAACGGCCTCGTCAACGCTCATCGCGGCGAAACCCGCGGGAACGGGGACGCCGAACTTGGCCAGCAGCTCCTTGGCCTGATATTCGTGGATGTTCATGGGGCTCTGGCCTTTCGTAAAAGGGATTTAGCGCCGCCTGTCGCACAGCCGCCGCCGCGAATCCAGCGCAGTTGCAGCATAACGGATCGGCGCGGGGCTTAGCCGAAAAGTAACCAACCGGAACGTAAGCCCTTCGGCCATGGACCGCCCGACCTTCTCTCCGCCGTTCACGCCGGTATCCGACAGCGAGCATCGCCGCGCTCTGCGACGGGCGGTGAAGATGCGCGCCCACCTGCGCGATCGTGGCCAGACTCGGTTCGAGATCGACGTGGTGGACCTGTCAGCCTCCGGTTTCCGGGCTGAAACGAGCTTTACGTTGTGGCCGGGCACGGTGGTGTGGCTGACGCTTCCCGGCCTGTCGCCGCTAGAGGCCGTGGTCGCGTGGCGTGATAAGTTCAAATATGGCTGCGCCTTTGCGAAGCCGCTGCATCCGGCGGTGTTCGACCACATCGTCGCTCTTGGGAACCGGTAGGCCCAGCCAAGTCGGAGTCGGAGCGACTTTCTAGTCGAACAGGCTGCTTACCGACGTTTCATCCGCGATTCGCTTGATCGCTTCACCCAGCAACGGCGCGATCGGCAAGTGCCTGATCCGCTTGCACGCGTCGATCACCTCGTGATTGCCCAGCGAATCGGTGATCACCAGCTCCGTCAGCTCCGAACCCTCGACTCGGGCCACTGCCCCGCCCGAGAGCACGCCGTGGGTAACGTAGGCGACCACTTCCTCCGCGCCCGCTTCCTTCAGCGCCGCAGCCGCGTTGCAAAGCGTGCCCGCCGAATCGACGATGTCATCGATCAGCACGCAGAACCGGCCCTCGACGTCGCCGATGATGTTCATCACTTCCGACTCGCCGGGCCGCTCACGCCGCTTGTCGACGATTGCCAGCGGCGCGTTGTTGAGCCGTTTTGCGAGCACGCGCGCACGCACGACGCCGCCGACGTCGGGCGACACCACCATGATGTTGCGGCCGGCAAAGCGCGCGCGGATATCCGCGCTCATCACCGGGGCGGCATAAAGGTTGTCAGTTGGGATATCGAAGAAGCCCTGGATCTGCCCGGCATGCAGATCGACCGACAGCACGCGGTTGGCACCGGCGACGGTGATCAGGTTCGCAACCAGCTTGGCCGAGATCGGGGTGCGGGGTCCCGGCTTCCGATCCTGGCGGGCGTAACCGAGATACGGGATCACCGCCGTGATCCGCTTGGCCGACGCGCGCTTCAGCGCGTCGATCATGATCAGCAGCTCCATCAGATTGTCGTTCGCCGGGTAACCCGTCGACTGGATCACGAACACGTCTTCGCCGCGGACGTTCTCCTGAATCTCGACGAAGATCTCCTCGTCGGCGAAGCGGCGCACCAGCGCCTCAGTCAGAGGCACTTCGCAGTAGTCGGCAATGGCGCGCGCGAGCGGCAGGTTGGAGTTGCCGGTCATCAATTTCATCGGGCATCCTCTCAGCGCTGCTTGCGGGTGCCTTAGGCGTCGCGGCCGATCAGGAAAAGCCTTCGCCTAGCGATCCGCCCTGCTGAGCAGGAACACCGCGTGTTCGGCAAAGGCGTTGGCACCTGCCGCCGTGGTCTGCCGCCCGCGCGACAGGAACCATGCACCCTCCACCTTGACCCCGCGCTCGCGCACAAAGGCGCGGAAATCGTCCACGGTGACGTGGTGGATGTTCGGCGTGTCGTACCAGCGCTCGGGCAGCAGCTTGGTCACCGGCATCCGGCCGCCCCATAACAGGCTTAGCCTCACCCGCCAGTGCGCGAAGTTCGGGAAACTGACGAACGCACGCCGCCCGATCCGCAGCAGGTGATCGAGCACCACGTCCGGCGCCCGCGCGGTTTGCAGCGTCTGGCTGAGGATCGCGTAATCGAAACTTCCGTCGGGATAGTCGGCAAGATCGCGATCGGCATCACCCTGCACCACCGAAAGGCCCCGCGCGACCGCGGCGGCGACGTTGCCCGCGTCGATCTCGAGTCCGCGCGCGTCGCATTTCTTGCCGTCGCGCAGCGCCGCCATCAGCTCACCATCGCCGCAGCCGATATCGAGCACGCGGGCACCAGCCCTGACATGGTCGGCGATGATGCCGAGGTCGGGCCGCAAGCTCATGGCGCGGCCTTCAACCGCGCTGCCGCGTCGGGTGACAGGCGCTCCATGTACCGCTCCGGCCGCAGCGGCGCGTGGAAGCCTAGCGCCGCGTACACGCCATGCGCATCGCCGGTGACCAGCGCGAAGCGGCGAATGCCGATGTAGCGCGGGTTGTCGAGGAACCATTGCACCATGCGCCGGCCCACACCCTGGCCCCGGAGCTGTTCCACCACCCACACGTCCGCCAGCCAGGCGAAAGTCGCATGATCGCTGATCATGCGGGCAAAGCCGATCTGCTCCCCGCCGTCATAGACGCCGAGCGCGTGGCTTCCCGCAATCGCGCGCTCCACCGTGGCGCGGGCAATGCCGGGCGACCAGTAGCTCGACGCAAGCCAGCCATGGATTCGCGGCAATTGCAGCAGCGTCTTGTCGTCGGAAAAGATCAGGTCGCTCATGTCGCTGCTTTCAGGAATCCGTCCACCACCCGGTTGAGCTCGGGGCTCTCCAGCAGGAATGCATCGTGACCATAAGGAGAGGACAGCTCCACGAAGCTCGCCGCCGCACCAGCCGCGTTCAGCGCGTGGACCACGCGACGCGACTCGGCGGTGGGGTACAGCCAATCGGTGTCGAAGCTGACCAGGCAGAACCGGGTCGCGCTGCCCTTGAACGCATCGGCAAGCCGGCCGCCATGCTCCTCGGCCAAATCGAAATAGTCCATCGCGCGGGTGATATAGAGGTAGGAGTTGGCGTCGAACCGGTCGACAAAGCTGATTCCCTGGTGGCGAAGGTAGCTTTCGACCTGAAAGTCGGCGTCGAACCCGAAACTCTTGGCATCCCGCCCCTGCAGCCGGCGCCCGAACTTCTCGGTCAGCCCCGCTTCGGACAAATAGGTGATGTGCGCCGCCATGCGCGCGACGGCCAGGCCAGCGGCGGGCGG
>Ga0210040_10006803_pt1 | contig 14090 bp, 10 predicted proteins | sample CryGeyCG12114_NA_FD_185462 | JGI IMG/M metagenome (GOLD analysis project Ga0210040, IMG submission 185462) | Groundwater microbial communities from aquifer - Crystal Geyser CG19_WC_8/21/14_NA (SPAdes) (version 2) | ecosystem: Environmental > Aquatic > Deep subsurface > Groundwater | place: USA... | reverse complement strand
GGTCCGGTTTTAGAACTTGGGACACCTGAAAAATTTCTAAGTTTTTGCAAACACCATGTTGACCGACATCGCAACCTAACCTAACCTAAACTAAACATAGTGTTTGAAAAAACTTAGAAATTTTTCAGGTGTCCCAAGTTCTAAAACCGAACCGCCGTAGCTTATTTGTAAACCAATTTTGAAAGATTTCTTACCGGAATTCGGAAAGATGAGTCTCCCTGCAAATATTCTCAAACTGTGCAAACTCCTCCTCATATAAAAGTACTTGATGCAGATAAAAATCGAACATGATTTTGGCTCCCTCCGTCACTTCTTTGCACAACTGAATCTGCTGAAACGCTTTTTGCAGATGAGGAGTTCCAATGTCCGGTTCTTCTGACGATTTAGACCGCTTCCAACCTACATACGACTTTTGCATGTACGTAGTTTGTCCATAACCTGATCCGAAGACACAAGTTGAATTCTCATCCTTGGATTGGGCCAGATTCCGAAGCGTGGCCAATTCTCCGAATCCGAAATTTCGCACATATTCCTCCAATATCTCCACAACATTCGGATTGGCTGGGAGTGAAGTCAACTGTGTGCCACACATCACAATGTTAAATTGTTAAATATTAATCTCAGCCTTGTGTACGTTCTGAAATTTTTTTATCTTTTTGCGGTACCCACCAGTCCATGTTCCCTAATCAAAAAATAGTCCTCATTTAATCGGTTTTTCAAAGTATCCGGAATTTGTATTTGCAGGGCCTCGGGAGCAATGTCCTCATCATCAGAGGATTCCACTTCTGAATAAGAGTTTCCATTTTCGCTAGCAACCGAATTGTCTTCTACACAAGTCCCGTGTTCTTGAGATATTTCTTTTAGCATCTCCGATATTGTTCTTTTCCGCTTCTTCTTTTTGTTTCTGTAGTCGAAGTCCCATGAAGTGATGAAGACTTTGCTAGCAACATAATCACAGTTACCTAACTAACATCAATTCACTAACTTACGTTGGGGGCATGGCAGCCTGAGCTTTAGCTTGCAAATCATCCTGCAGTTCTCTATTTTCATCCGTATCTTTCAACAGGAACTCATCCAAAACAAATCTATCCCATGATGAATTCCAGCCCTACAAAAGTTTCCGGTAATCAATTTTTTTTTTTTTGCTTATTGCTATCATGTTTAGTTCGAATGCTGTATTAGTATCTTACTAGAAAGTGAATCAAGTATTCAGGATGCTTGCGCCCTCGGTTGTCCTTTGTTTCCACTATTTTCAGAATCTACATGGAATACAATAGAGTGATCTACACGTGGAAATTGTAAATTATGTTTATCCCCACTAATAAGATTTTTTAATGCCATTTTTTTAACTCACTTTGGCTTCATATAGAACTCTGGCTTTGGAAGGATCCGGCTCATAACACAAAACCCGTTCACCAGGCTCATATTTGAATATTTTGGATCCCTGTTGTGTCTTCTTCTTACTTTTAGTACTGTTCCGTCGACTAGGCATTCTCAATTTCCCTCAATTTCAGCAGGACTTCGTACACGAACACGATCTACGTTAGTTCCGTTCGGTCAGTTGCAAAATAAGTTCAATGTTGTCAAAATCAATAATCTGTTGTGTCATCTACTAAATTCAACGTATGCTAAAAGCTAAATGCTAAGTTGACCAAACTCACTTGTTCAAACCTTCCACAAACAGTCTACTGACTTCAAATTCCTCATTTTTCTTGTCCACAGTCTACATACACCCGTAAAGTTTACCCATGGACTCTTTGTAAAGTTTAACAATTGTTGACTAGATTGAGCGCCCTGTGAAACTTAGAATGAACTAAAAATTGCTCCCTTTTTTCCTAATAGTAGGCAAGATCCGTTGGAAAATTTCTGTTGGCCAAATTGTTGCATGGGGGTCTGCCGATGGAGCTAATTACAGTTTAAAGTGCACAATGTTGATTAAAATTTAAAGTTTTGTATTTATTTGGGGATTTAAATACTTTTTAGCGCTTTTGCGTTTCACATGAAGGTGAACTTGAGATTCTTGGCCCATTGAGCACTGGTTTTGACCAAATGTAATGTTTTTTACTTTTGTTTTGCTTTTGATAATGCAGCGGGATTGGTGGATTTGACACTAACTTTTGTTATACGGAGTACGATTGGCAGTCTACGGTTTGGCACTTTCATTGGACTGTGTACCAAAAATGTGGGATACGGCTTTTAGGATTTGTGTGATGTTTTCATGGAACGTAAAAAGTTTTTTCACAGGTTGCAGTTTCTTGTCAGATATCAACAACTATAGTGATAATTAGGGAGTGAATGTCATATTTTGTTTGCAAAGTGTCCATCAATTGTTTGTTCACAAGATTCAAGTACTAGGATGGCTCCTGATCTTGCCATTTGAAACCGTATGTTCATTATTTGTAGGTGTTTAATAATTTACTGTCATTAATTTGTTTTACAGGGTTAAATTTGTACCTCACCGCTCCCCCATGTTGTTAAGTATAGGGCTAATCATCATTCCTTGTCTAGGATTTAGGATTTAACCCATGTACACCTTGCATTTATTTCCATGATAACAATGTTTACAATGCTAACTTACAAAACAATAACAATATAGAGTTGGAATTGATTGTTACCCGTACCATAGGGCAGTTCACTAGTCGCTGTTCTATACGTCTGCTAAAAAAATATAATTTTTTATGCATAGGAGACAAGCCGTTCGAAATCTAAGAAATCCAAACAGTTTGAGACATTGAATCCCTTGGTCGGACAATTTCACTATGGTCCCCGGTTTAAGTTCATATGGCGACAGGAAGAAGTAATGATGAGTTATTCACTGGTTGTGACCATTTTGAATCCTTCTTTTTATGGGTTTCTACATGATTTATGTTTGACCAATAGGGTGGGAGACAAAAGTGAGTCGACGACGAAGACCCGATGTCAAAAATGTTTGGAACTGGGTCATTGGACGTACCAGTGTACGGGGAAACGGAAGCAGCTCCATCGAATGACGAGGACTGCTCAGTTGAAAAAACGTTGTGTCACTGATGCCACTACGGGAAAGCTTCGGATTATTGAACCCCCTGCACAGTAAGTTTATGGGAATGCAATGGCAATGGTCTGTTCTGTTTTCTGTTCTATGGCCAAATAGATAGTTAATTTTGAGGTTTCTCAGTGTTATTTTATTTTTCATTGTGAGGATTTTTCTAAATCGGCGCTGTTTCAAATGATTTTTTAACCGCTTTAATACCCAATGGTGGTGTAGGCGTTAGATTCTAAAGCATACAACAAGTTCGCTGTTTAGATTGAATGAAAAATCTTCCTCCATTATGCAGTTTATGTGTAAGGTGTAATGAGGAACGACAAGTTTTTGGGGAACCAAACGGTTGGTCGTTGGCGAAAAAAAAGGGATTTTTCGAAAGTTTTTAAACTTCAAGCTTTAGGTTCCAATCCAAAGTACTAAAAAAATTCTTGTATTAATATCCTGAAATTTTTTGTGTTAGATTCTAAAGCACTTAATGAAATCTTCTTTTACATTCTAAAGCGTTAAAAAAATATTTTTTTACGTTTTAGACTCTAGCACCTAAAAATACTCTTTTAGATTTTAAAGCACAATTAGACGAATTGTTGATGCATGAGATTCTAAAGCATCTAAAATTCCGATTTTCATTGTATTTTGTAAACATTCATATGGGAGAAATATTTTGAAAAAAATGGGATTCTGGCATCTATGTTTTCAATGCTTGCAAACTATAACTGTATTTCAGTTGGTAAATTGGCCCTACTCCTTGATCAACAAACTTTGGACCGCATTGTTAGTTAGCTGAACTTTGAACTCATTGCATTACTAATCACAATCACTACCATTTGTTTTATTGCAGGAAGAAAAAGGAAGAGGACAGTTCCAGCAGCAGCAGCAGCAGCAGCAGTGGCAGTAGCAGTAGTAGCTCATCATCCTCAGACTCCGATTCGGACTCCACATCCAGTTCTTCGGACAGTGACACGAGTACTTCGGAGGATTCTTCGGACCATGGCAAAGACGAGTCCAAGTCGCGGAGCAAACAAAAGTCCGTGGTCAGCAAGACAAAGACTCGCAGTAGTTAGAGCAGATATTATTTTCTATATATTAGGCTGGAGTGTGTATTCTATTTGAGTTGACTTGCCAAATGAAGCTAATATGTGAGCAAGTTACCATGTGTTGAAGTTAATTAGTTAGTTTTTAATTATATGTATAATTATAATAATAAGTTTGTCAAATCCTCTCATGAAATAAACCTTTCTCCACCGTGAATTCAAAGTTTTTTTCACATTAGCATTAGTTAGTTAGCGCTATATTTGCCAGTCTCATAAGCTCATTTTATAATGTCATTGGGGTGGGCAACTTTTCGGGACTTTTCTATCAAATTCTAATAATTTTTTAGCATTCCTAATCTGCACAATGACAAACCAATGTGTTAAAGTTATTGCCATTCTGCATTTTGATCCTAATGATTTTTTTAAAGGCTGAACAGACAATTAGGGCAGCTAAAATAATTTCAGACGTTAGATTCTAAAGCATAAAAAAATTCATCCTCTAGACGTGTATCCATTTATGAATCTTCTATGTATGGGAAACTAAATCAGTCGTTGGCAATAAAATAGGGGCTTAGGTTTTTCTAAATTTTAATAATTTTTTGTTTTAGAATCCATAAGTACTGAACAAATTCCTGGTTTTGATTGTTAAACACTAAAAAAATCCTGTTTAAGCGTCTGAAGCACTAAAACATGGATTTCATAATATTATCTTGTTTCCCATCTCCGCTCCGCTCCATTATTCTTTCTTGCTAAAAACTAAGAAACTAAAATGGAATACTATTTAGACTTGTCACTGTCACTATTAAGATTCAGTCAGGGACTTTTACAAATGCAGTTTCACGCATACACACTTTGTAATGGATTCATTATTGTGAAGGTTTGATCACGCACATGCTCGGCTCTCTCCCTATGTTATGCACTATGCAGTGAGTGAGTCCAAGTCCACTGCATAATATATACTCTTGCTGCTGCTGCTGCAAGCAAACTACAACTACAACTAACTACTTATTGCGGAGCACAAGTAGGAGCCATTTCGCCAACAGGGATTTAGTTTGGAATCAAGTGCTTTGGAGGAAGCAACTCACTCTGTCACATTGTTTGTCCATGTGGCTGTTTACAAATCCTTATTCGTGGTTACAGTGAAAAGAAAAAGAGAGCATTTTTGATCACTAAAGTGCCGACACTAGTTGTTGCCTTAAACAAGTTGTAAATGTAATTAAGTTGTAAAAGTTGACTCTTGTTGCGATTTTTTGGACTTGCACATGCCAGTAAGTAAGAAACAATTTTGTAATGACTTTTGGGCATATAGTTTTTTAAATTGTCAAAGAATACTATCTTCCTTTGATTTGTACGGGAAATCATATGGGGATTGGTGAACACCCATGCGTTTACGTATGGTTGGTTAGTGAGTTTAAAGAGACAGATGAAACTGCATGGATTCAGTTAGTTATGCTAAAATCATCCAATCGTATGTTGTTGCACCTTATTCCCACAGTAGATAACGTTCCAGACATTCCAAACAAGGCTAACGAACGATTTGGGTATGAAAAAAGGAGGAAAATGTAACAATAGATAACAAAAACACAGTTCGTAGCTCATTGTATCACAAAGTTTGGCCAAAAATTGATTCCCCTGTGAAAAAATGGTATGCTTATATGATGAGACCATATTTAGTTTTAGCAAATGGGAATACCTATAGGGACATAACGCACACGACCATGACACAATGCCAGACTTGGAGTTAACAATACAGTAGTAAATGCAGCTGCACACACACATAATAAGATTTTACTGCGTTAACTAACTAACTAACTATTTAAATGTGTATGAAATGTAGCCATGTACAATAGTAACAGTAAATATAAACGATCATATGGTTTGTTAGTTTGTCTGCACTTTTCCTTGTCTATATAAATAGCATACAGGGATTGGCCTTAAAACCTAAATACCGAAAACATTCTTCTCGTTACTTCACACACTTTTTGCATTCATCACACCATATATATTTATCCGAATACGTGTTTGCGGTAGTCAATTTTACTCTAACGGTTACTTACTGAAAAAAGGTACGTATGGATTTCATAATATATTAGTTAGTACTTTGACTATATAGTCATAGTTTGAAAAAAAGAGCGCTGCATGATGACATGTACATATGCAATTTTGGGAACCAACTTTATAGACTTCCTGGTTGGATCCACTCCAGCTTAATAAAAAATATCAATGCCATTTAAATGCTGTCCATGGAGGAAAAAATTAGCATGCTAAAACCATGTAAAAAAATCCTCTCTCCAATAAGATTGTTTAGCAAGTGTTAGTTAGTGTTAATGTTCATCCTTGGATTCATTTGCTAACTAAAAGTAGCATATAGGGATGAGGGAAAAAAGTGCTGTCAGGGTTGGGAAAACGAAAAACAATAAATAAATGGAGCATTATTTAACTAACTAATTGTTACCAGTATTTTTATCATGCATGGTCATCAGATATCCCATTGTCATTATATATTTGGATTGAAGGCAAGGTCATTTCTCAGATATAATAGTCTATGTCTGTGTCTATTACTTGACTATGCAATGAACTGAATCTCGCAGTCAGTGTAATTATTTGTTTATGACTTTTGTACTGTATTAACAACTCCAAACGTAATCAATAACGACAATTTAATGTGCCACAAGCTAATAGATGGATAATAGGCCTGAGTGAGGGAGTGTGAACTAATTGTCCCAGTCGTTTACCTTTACCCCTACCTATGTATATGAGCATACTATTTGGGCCGAAAACCCAAACACTATATATCTTGTGGTTAGATTGATGAACTTTTAATTTACCTGTTGGTCATTATCTATCTAATTAGCACTTGATGAGGGTCTCTATTTGACTGCTGAGTGAGTTTTCAATATTGACAAATGAATATATAAACTATCAAGTACTTCTGGGATGGGTTATTGGGTTCCCCATAATGAGGGAGAAGTACGAAAAATAGAATACAGAAGTTCATGGCCGGTCAAACATGTATCCCCAAATTATTCTACGGTGCAAAATTGTGAACCCAAAAAGTTATATGTTATACTTGGTTGAAAAGGGAACACCTGGGAGGCTTTATTAGCAAACTTGTATTCCTGAGTTTCTATGAATAAGCAGCAAAATTTGCCTTCCATTTTGTGTACGGAACAACAATGTTGTATATCGATATCCCTGTTTCCCTGTCGCTTTTATATCCTAATTCTAATACTACTGCTGCATATGAGTGCAATCTATATAGCATCTAAGCACGGTCCATAGGATAATAGTGAAATGGAAAAAGTTAGATTCCTAAACCCGTTTACATAGCAGGCAGGCTGGCCAAAAAGAAAAAAAAACGAAACAGTCTAGGGCTAGCTAATGTATGCACGCATAAATACCCAAGCGCTGGAAATAATTATACCTTTGGTACGCACAGACGAGAGAAAAGTATGAAAAATGGAGATTCTAATGAAAAGGTCAAAATCCTTTATAGTTAGTTAAAGTTAGTTGGACAGACAATCTTTCTACCCTACGTAATTTTTTGCATCCAACAACTGGATTTTTATTACGAAATGCTGCACGTATAGCAACAACTCAATCATATTCAACAATTGTTAGACTAATTATACATTTGGCAAAAACATGTCCCTTAGGGCAGGTCAGACAGGAAATTTGAATTATATCAGATCAGGTGCGAAACTAGTAGATTCAATTTCATGGCGTATCATAAACTTTGATCAACTAAAATATGTCAATAAATTAGATTCACTCTCACTAAAAGTACAAATAAACCGTGTAAAACGAATATATGGAAGTAGCAGAAATTATTCTAGAATTTGTTTTTTACATTCCATTTTGATGCTATAGATTAATACACTAAAGATAATTGTATAATTCTAACTCAATCGCAAGATATTTGCTATAAGCACTATTTATTTATGATAGTATACTGACGAAATGTGGTAAACAATTTACTGCACTCAATGGTTTTATTTTATTAATTAAAAGAAACAATTAGGATTTAGCCGATGAAGGAACTCATTGCTAAGCTTTACAAGGGAACATGTACACACAGTTTCATTTGCCAGACAGACAGACATTGCGTTTCCATACACAGTAGCGGATATCTCCTGCTGTATTTAATAACTAATTGCACTACTAGTTTTCCTTATGCCGTGTCAGTTTTGTGTAGTCCAAATTTTAGAGTCCATTTTTAATAGATTTATAAACCACACAACACCTGAATATGGAAAATTCCCTTACTATATGAACCTAGTGCTCACATAATTGTAACCAACTGAACTAACGATAAAAAGCCAAACGGTATTCGCTCGTCACATAAACCGGTTTTTGTAGTAGCATGTTCTATGAATCAAAGAATATCCTCCATTTTCTGTGCCCACAAAATTGCCAGGAATACCAAAAATTTCAAATTATACAGTTAGCTAGTTTAGCTGTACAGTTGAACGGCCGACTAATGTATGCCAAAAAAGTGCAACTAACTAACTAACTGGATGCATCCCCAACATTGTGTATCCGAAATCAGCCTTGACAATTTATCCGGACGAACGAAGCAGTACTACACAATCATAACTTTACATGCTTACCTTATTAGTTCTAGCAATACATCCAAAAGACAAGCTAAAAATTCTTAACAAACTGGTTAGTTGGTATTTAAAGACCGGTGATTTTTTTACTCTTAGTCAGTTAGCTGTAGCTCTGTATACACACATAGCAAATGCATTTTTTAGACGCACAATGCACAAAAAATGTTCAAGCCGGTTGCTCCGTCTTCTGTGCATAAGACCGGAAATGTTGCATTAGACTCTCCAGTCAGTCTGTCTGTCACACGCGGACAACAAAAAATAATATCAATAATAAAAGACAAATCTTAGATATTCATGAATTTCAGTTTTTCAAAAAAAAAAAAAAAAACATTGTGGGCACCAATTAGCAATGAAATTGACTGGAATTAATCTGCTATGAATAAAAAATAACCGTATATTCCTCTGTTTTTGCATAAACATTACATAAATATGGTTTAATTATGGAAGCAACTAAATAGCACAATGCTATAGTGCATGCTCATCCAATACAAACTGTGGCACCCTGCACCCAACGTGCACTCCATTGTAAGCTTAAGTAAGTAAAGTGCAGCGTAGGGGAGGTTCAATGACCTCCCGAATTTCATCTTCCCATCTACTCTCGTTTTATCCTATAGCTATATACACAATGTTCAGTGTTTAAATAATGGTATAGGGATAGAGAGACAAAAAGAAAAAACACTGGAGCATCGTATAATAATGCATGGCGTCACATAACTTATATTTGCACTCTAATATTTAAAACTTTGTATTTAACTCTACCATTTCCGTATATTTATACACACTCTCACTCAGCCTCGCAGTCAGTAAGTCAGTCTCAATTCTCAATCGGCTTGCATTAAATTATCATTTACTAATAGCACTCTTGGACGAATGAATCCCATGATTATTCATGCACTGTGCAACTATAGCTAGCTAAAGCATAAGTTCCAAAGCTGATATGAAACATTGTTCAGCTGGAGTTGGATTTGGGAATCTAAAATACACGATTTTCTCCCTCGCATGGTTAGTTACAATTTGACATTAGCTACATACACATATATAATTGATTTAATACTATAATTATTAGTTAGTATATACTATAGCGGCGGAAATCACGGACAGAGCGTATGGGACACAAATGTCGGGACTCGGTACAGTTTGTGGATGTATATAGTGGAAAGTTTTCGGACATTTTCCTACACTCTAACTTGTATCGATCTTCATGTCATCACTCACCCACTGTACAGCGCACATGGAGTGCATGAGAAAATGTATCATCTTTTCTCCAAACTAAAAATCCTTTCATTTAATCTGAGAATGCATGAATTCCGCCCCAGTTTCAGGTGTTGTACGCATAATGACAATAATGAGGATAATGAAGGATGTACTATAGCTGTTACCGTAGCTATATATACATGCATGAAATGTCCTTGCCCTATTTGGCTAATTTTATTTGCACCATTCATATGTGTAGCGCTCAAGTTTTGTACGCATTGGCCTTTAAAATCCCAGCATACTGCTGTGTTTCCATCAGTTATACTATACTATATAGGCTGATGAGGAATGAAACAAATTTCTTGCACCTGCACATTGTACTACTATTCTCTATAGCTGTAGTCACGATCACGAACGAAACCATTTGGGCTCAAATCAGCTTTTCCTTTCGCCAATTTTATAAGTTGCCTACATATTGATTATATAGGACCCGGTCCCCTAATGTTTCATTGTCTACGGAAGGTGTGTCTACACTCCTCTATATAATGCTAGGTTTGTCTAGTTAGTAAGCATGTCAAGCTAATCATGATATCCTTAGAAGCAACATTTAATACATTTCAAGAAATATTGGCTCACTTATGGGTAGGATGTAAATAAATTTGTGAATTTGCGAAGCCCGTTCAATTTGAAAGCGATGGAATGTACTTGGAAAAATGTATGTTGAAAGGCTACAAAGTCACTTCTATTTGTACACAGTAACTACTCGACTACAGTAAGAAGTAAGTGATGAAGGATTGATGATTGAAAAAGTAGTCATTGGTCAGGATGTGGAACGAAATGAAAAACAAGTATTATGTAGGTAGTAGTTCCCTTTTATGAATGAACTTGTACACACACATGCGGATGTTATGTGAATTGGCAATGAAAGTATATACTTTTCCACATTCCCTGACCTTAAAAATGGGTCTACTACAAACTAACAAACTTTCCATTCACCTACATACATAACTTCAATCCCGTTAGTAAAATAGTTACATTAGGTGCACACTACATTACTTGTCTACCGAAAAAATACGCGTGTGAAACGTAACCATAACTAACTAATTGTATTTACCGTAAGGAATGTGCTTGAAGCGCAAAAACGAATCCTGCCCATTCATTTCTTCATACAAAAGTCTATCATTTTTTATTATGCCACAGGCCACAGTCTATAATCAGTATAATCCAACGGCTCACCTAGTTAATAATTTTGTTAGGTCACTCTATCACTAACTAACTAACAAACTATTATGCAGTCTGTGACTTTCATTTCAATTGGACTTGCATGCATGCATACAAATTATATGCAGTCCGTCTGCAAAGAATCTGCATTCTCCATTTTTACTATTGCCATCATTGTTGGCAATTCATATCACTTACCTACCACGGAATTTTGGCCATGTAATATTTGACACATAGAGATTCTATATAACTAACAAAGCTCCTATAGAGATGAGCGACCTCATTTTTTTTGGCTAATTCACTCTTCATCCTATATTAAAGCTACTTTTTATATAGAACACATAACGGGACGCATATGTAACCTCATTCTTATACTGTGTTCTTATGCATGTTTTCACGAATCAAAATCATTCAGTTTCTTCAAAATGGTCATATATAGATACATATAGCGTTATTGTAAATCCGATTCTTTCATATTATGGGACATGACCAGAATATAAACCATGTGCAGTTAGTAGAATGCCCGAGAAATGAAAATCCCCGGGTTATAGGGCTTCTCACACACAGCCTACTATGTAGTTTTAAGAAGAAAAAAAAGTGTCCTACTTTCCAACTAACTCGCACGAGCATGCATACATGCATTGACGATGCTATAGATGCGATAGACACAGTGAGATAACATTACCCGGGTTTCAAATGAAATGCTTCCGCATTCAAGCAAAGCGCATTTCGGCTATAACTAACTAACTAACTATGAATAAGTAATGGTCATTGCTATAGTTAGTCTATAAACTAGACGTAGGATTCTATGATAGCTCATCTATTATTAAGTTAGTTAGTTAGTTAGTGGGATGGATTGCGCCATGTCTACACATGCCAAATGAATGAACAGTTAGTTTGCTAAGATAACTTAACCAAGGTCATGTAGGAATAAAATATCTTCAGGAAGTTTTAGCACTAGTATAATAGTTAGTTTACTAACTATTTATATATGCGCCGCAATGCGTGCATGTCTATTTAGATCAAGCTATGGGGCTACAACATTGGCCAAAAGGGGAATAAATGGGATCCGATTGAGAGAGAAGCAAATATGTTAAACAGCACAGCAAAAACAAAAATGATGGATTTTGAGCTGTCAACAAATCTTGGCCCATAATTAAATGCACGGCAAAGTCCTGATAAACTTTAACTATGCAAACTGTAACTATATCCCCTATATCCCTTGTGTAATGGAAAACACCCAGATGAGATGAGTGCATAAAAGTTGATCCTTCGTTTTGCAAGTTTTGAAATGTATGAGAGCCAGTCAATGAATTCATCAAATGCTATTATGGCCAAAGTCATGGCCTTTGATACTTACTCCGGTCTCCCTGTCCCATACATAATATATGTTGTCTGCAAAATGTCTTGTCAACAACAACTCGAAAACATTCCATACTCTACTCGCTTGTTGTGCCAAATATTTAAACAACTGACGTGTAGCCGAACTTAAGGTTTTTTTGTAATGACCACATTTTTTTTATTTTCATCTCATCTCACCACGGAAAAAATCATGAAAAACCAGTGTGATTATTTTAATCCCAAATTAAAATTAAAATCCCAAAAAAAGCAATATTCTATGTTTGTCCTACTTCCATTTTCCAATGTACGGATGTCCTTTTACACGAATTCAAGAACCTAGAAATCTTATTTTATTCCCTTGAGCCACAGAAGTACAATCCTGTGTAAACTATGCGGGAATCAAAGTGAAGCTAACTTCAGGTATAGACTATATACATAGACATGATGAAAAAAATGGGATTGTTTTTTGGTCCGTATTCTTGGCACAGATATTGAGTATATGTATCAATGCCTGTGAGCTAAACTTGTCCGGCTTCAAATATGGAGGCAAATACTTTGAGACCCGAAATAGTCATGGTATACACTTTCACTGTGACTAATAGGCAAAAGTTAGCATGCTTGAAAATATTTGCAGTCCAAGATTTTTAACACCCTCACTCACTCACTAACTAACTAACCAACTAACCATAGATCCAGCTTTGTTTGTTTGTTATTTTTTCTTTCTATTCTGTAATGTATGCTCCAACTAGCTATAACTGAATTCATTCTATATGAAAAAATCATTCTTCCCATATTTTGCTCACTATCCTCACTACAGCATTTTCATGATCACTAACTAACTAACTAACTATACATGCATGCGGGATTGAATGGAACTCCATATATACATCAGTCTTGTCCTTCAAACTAACTAACTATGTATATTTGTACGCACATTTCTGCCAATTGCCATTTGTACCACAAAACTTGCATATTTATTTGGAATCCCAAACTATAGAATTTACAATCAAACGACTCATAACTAACTAACTAACTGAATGAATGTAAAGTACATCCCAGTTTTGTAATTTACCTATAGTTCACACAGAAAAAAGTTGGTTGGTTGGCTATAGCCTGTTGGAAAGAGAAAGTAAATGTACAATTTACGGCTTGAGCTATTGGCTTCCGTCCGTATGCGTACTTGGACTTGGTACACACGATGGCACAGGAGCACGAGCCACATGTACTATGCACAAAGCTAGACGCTGGTGAGTGAGTGACTGAGTAGACGAGTCTCTGCAAAACTAGGTCAAACCTTGAATTTTCTCACCACACACACACACTCACTCACTATAACTAACTACACACTACTAGACTAGACACACACTCCGTCTGGCTGTACCTGTGTAACTAACTATAGTTAGTTAGTTAGTTAGTTGAGCAAAGTATGCACAATGTTTTTGTCTTCCTTTTTATGCATTACACTTGCCTCATAATGGAAAAAAGAAGTTTTTTCTGCAACGGTAGCCTAACCAACCAACTATGTCAGGTACTATGCCAGGGAAAATAAACCTCAGCAAGAGGGTATTACGACGAAGCCGGGTTAGGAATTATTTATGTTAATATTACAAAAAACCAGTAATAATAATTAGGGGTTTTTATCGTTTTTCGGTAGTCTCATCAGCTAGTCTT
>Ga0210040_10006802_pt1 | contig 14090 bp, 10 predicted proteins | sample CryGeyCG12114_NA_FD_185462 | JGI IMG/M metagenome (GOLD analysis project Ga0210040, IMG submission 185462) | Groundwater microbial communities from aquifer - Crystal Geyser CG19_WC_8/21/14_NA (SPAdes) (version 2) | ecosystem: Environmental > Aquatic > Deep subsurface > Groundwater | place: USA... | reverse complement strand
ATAAACAAGTGCTGGTGAAGGGTTGGGTACGCACCAAACGCGGCAATAAATTTGTGAGTTTTATCGCTTTAAACGACGGCTCTACCATAAATAATATACAGATAGTAGCCGATGCCGAAAAATTTAACGAAGAAAGCTTAAAAGACGTAACTACTGGCGCTTGTATTGCGGCTACTGGTACGTTGGTGGCTTCGCAGGGCAAAGGCCAAACCGTCGAAATACAAGCTTCTAAAATTGAAGTTCTGGGTACAGCCGATCCGGAGAAATATCCTTTACAGAAAAAAGGCCATTCTTTAGAGTTTTTGCGCGAAATTGCCCATTTGCGGCCCCGCACCAATACCTTTGGCGCCGTACTGCGCATCCGGCACGCCATGGCCTATGCAGTGCACAAATATTTCAACGACCATGGTTTTTATTACGTGCATACGCCTATTATTACCGGCTCCGATGCCGAAGGCGCCGGCCAGATGTTCCGGGTAACAACTTTAGATCCGGTTAATCCACCAAAAACCGAAACGGGTGCGGTAGATTTTACCGAAGACTTCTTTGGCAAATCAACTAACTTAACGGTATCGGGGCAATTAGAAGGTGAAGTAGCCGCAATGGCGCTGGGTCAGATTTATACCTTCGGACCTACTTTCCGGGCTGAGAACTCCAACACCACCCGCCACTTAGCCGAGTTCTGGATGATAGAGCCCGAAATGGCTTTTTATGAGTTGGAAGACAACATGGATCTGGCCGAAGATTTTCTGAAGTTTTTGGTGATGTATGCCTTGAACAACTGTAAAGACGATTTACAGTTCCTGAACGACATGTACGATAAGGAATTGCTGAACCGCCTGAACTTTGTGGTGCAGAACAGTTTCGAACGCCTGACTTATACCGATGCGGTAGAAATATTAAAATCGGCGAAGCAAAAATTTGAGTTTCCGGTGGAATGGGGCACCGATTTGCAAAGTGAGCACGAACGGTACCTGGTAGAAAAGCATTTCAAGAAACCGGTTATCCTGATTAATTATCCCAAACACATCAAGTCGTTCTACATGAAACAGAACGAGGACGGCAAAACCGTACGGGCCATGGATGTGCTGTTTCCGGGTATCGGCGAAATTATCGGCGGCTCGCAGCGAGAAGAAGATTACGACAAGATATACCAGCGGGTACAGGAACTGGGTATTCACGAAGAAGAACTTTGGTGGTACCTGGAGCTGCGTAAATTTGGTACCGCGCCTCACTCCGGCTTTGGCTTAGGTTTCGAACGATTGATTTTGTTTGTAACCGGTATGGGTAATATCCGCGATGTTATTCCTTTTCCACGTTTCCCGAAAAACGCCGAGTTTTGATAATAAGTACAATAACAGAATTAGTGATTGAGTGAATAAATTACTGATCGTTAATCAATTAATTACTCTATTGTTTAATTAAAGTTGATTTTGTCCCCTTACTTAGTAATCGGGCTTTAGTTGTTAGAAATAAAAATAGCGATGAGATAACCTCACCGCTATTTTTATTTCTATATATTAGGAGGTGATGATTATAAGCTTAAAAGTAAATCTAAGTTGAGTTACTGGTTAATGCATTGTCTTTATTTTTACGCATAATAAATTTGTTTCTGCGCCTTTCTGGTAGCGCAGTAACATTGCGGCGACGCTATAAAACATGATTTCTCCTTTTTCCTGGCGCACCAACCAAATAAAAATGGTATTATTTTAAACAAACATCCTACATATCTGTTCGTATAGCGAAAATAAACCAAACAAGAGATAAAACTATGAAAAAATTAAAGATCAGCATTTTAGCAGCTTCGGCCTTATTCTGGGGCATGGGCTGTAGCTCTACCAGCAACACTGATGCGGGTGATACCGCCTCTACTACCGAGACGGTAGCCGGAGCTGATAGTGTTGCCGCAGCCGCTACCGATGCTACTACTGGTGCTACCACCACCCAGCCCCTGGATTCTACCAGTTTTCCGGTAATGGCGGCCAGCAGCGATATGTTTGAAGTATTGAGCAGCACCGAAGCCCAAAAAAGAGCAACCAGCGCCGATGTAAAAGCATTTGCGCAGCAGATGATTACTGATCATACTAAAACCAGTACCGAAATGAAAGCCATTGCCGGTAGAAAGAATATTTTACTACCTGGCGCACCTCTGACAATGCACCAAACCCGATTGCAAGCTTTAACCGCAGAAGATGCGGATGATTTTGATAAAGCATATATGACGGCTCAGGTTTTAGCCCACCGGGAGGCAGTTTCGTTATTTGAAACCGCCAGTAACTCTACTACCCTGGATCCGGAGTTAAAAGCATTTGCCGCCAAAACTTTGCCGGCACTGCGGATGCACCTGGATATGGCCCAGAAATCGCGCGATAAGGTAAAATAAGAAGCAGCTTTACAAAAAATAAAGGCCGGTATTTAAGCAATATCGGCCTTTATTTTTTAAATTAAACTTATAGGAATCTTAGTATTGTAGTAAATTTAAGCTGCCGTTTTCCAGGTAAGAGCCTGCATCTTCATTGCTTAAAACCCGGTACCGGGTTTTTAAAGAATTGCTCTTGGCATGAAAATGGGTAATTTCCAGGATATATTCTTCCGTAATGGTTTTATACAGAGAATAAGTAGGCGGAATAAAAAGCGAATTATGTTTATATTCTTCCGAATCCAGAATACCTAAAGCTACCTGATCAAGAAAGTCTATTATATATTGTTTACCACATTCAGTAGTAATCAGATTTAGATTATTCATATCAGCCATGTATATCAAAAACAGCTTAAAGTGAGCAATTACAATACCAAATAGATTACAGGTATTAAAAAAAACAGGCGCAAAGATACTATAAAAATAAACCGCTTACCGGAACGGCTAGCAAACTAAAGTAAACTTTCCGGACCCGTTTCGGATATTGTTCCATCGTTCATGGTTATATATTTAAAAGCAGATTTATTAATGTATTCCGGAGAAGGCCTACGCTGAATGGAATAAGAAAATTTTGTATAGGTGTTTAAAAGATCAGACTTCACTTTTTGCGAATTGGTGAATTTAACTTTTCTTTTGTGATCGTTACTTCTTTTTGGATTAATAAAATTCATCACTAAATGCCAAAAGTAAGCTAAAAAGTTATTAATACTGGTTTGTTACGTACAATTCGCCTGTAAGTTTAAGATATTAGTTTTTAAGTAAGTAGATAATGGACATCCTGGACATCCGTAAGTATCTGCTTACCGGGTAATAAGTACCAAAGATTTTAGGAAGGCGGCTAATTAACAATAAATTAGAAAAGTGAAATTTGTATTTTCCTGGCTATAGCATATCACAGTATTTTGCAAAAAGCTTTTCCAGCCTGTTTATAAAACTAAAAACTATAAGACTAGCTTATTAAGCACTAACCTCATAGTTTTTAAGTTAGAACATATTTGCTAAGCGGCGTTTTCGCGGTATTTACTGGTAGCTAATTCTTCTTTCAAGAACCTGGCGGTATAACCTTTTTTTACCTTTGCTACTTGTTCCGGCGTGCCTTCGGCTACAACAATGCCACCCGCATCGCCGCCTTCCGGCCCGATATCTATAATATGATCGGCTACCTTTATCATATCTAGGTTGTGTTCAATAATCAGCACGGTATTGCCTTTGTCTACTAATTTATGAATCACATCCGCTAAGTGGCGGATATCTTCGAAGTGCAGACCGGTAGTGGGCTCATCCAGGATATAAAAAGTTTTGCCGGTGTCTTTTTTGGCCAGTTCGGTGGCTAGTTTCACCCGTTGGGCCTCACCACCCGAAAGGGTAGTAGCCTGCTGCCCCAAGGTAATGTAACCCAAGCCTACTTCGTTTAATATTTTTACCTTGCGCAAAATGCGGGGCTGGCTTTCAAAAAACTCAACGGCTTTTTCTACCGTCATATCCAGCACGTCGGTGATAGATTTGCCTTTAAACCTAACTTCCAGGGTTTCGCGGTTATAGCGTTTGCCTTTACAGGTTTCGCAGGGTACGTTTACATCCGGTAAAAAATTCATTTCGATGACGCGCATACCGGCGCCTTCACAGGTTTCGCAACGGCCACCTTTTACGTTAAAAGAAAAACGTCCGGCCGAATAGCCGCGGATTTTAGCTTCCGGCAATTGCGCAAATAACGACCGTATTTCCGTGAACATGCCCGTATAAGTAGCCGGATTGGAGCGGGGCGTACGGCCAATCGGCGACTGATCTACTTCAATAACTTTATCTATGTGTTCCAGTCCCTCAATCGCTTTATAAGGCAGCGGGTCGCGTTTAGCATTGAAGAAATGTTGATTTAATATTGGGTAAAGCGTATCGTGGATTAAAGTAGATTTACCGCTACCCGAAACGCCCGTAACCGCAATCAGTTTACCCAACGGGAAATTCACAGTCACATTTTTCAGGTTGTGGCCAGTGGCACCTTTTAGCGTTAATACTTTGTCGTTGCCGGGGCGTTTTTCTTTTGGTATTTCGATGTGCCGGGCACCGCTTAAATATTGGGAGGTAAGGCTGCCGGAATTAAAAATATCTTTCGGGGAGCCCGCCGCTACAATATTGCCCCCGTGAATACCGGCTCCCGGGCCAATATCCAATACGTGGTCGGCATGCATGATCATGTCTTTGTCGTGCTCCACCACAATTACGGAGTTGCCGATATCGCGCAGGTTTTTTAGCGCCGCAATTAGCTTTTCGTTATCGCGCTGGTGCAGGCCAATGCTGGGTTCATCCATAATATACAAAACGCCTACCAGTTGTGTACCAATTTGGGTGGCCAGCCTTATACGTTGCGATTCGCCGCCCGAAAGCGTACGCACGGAGCGGTGCAAACTCAGGTAATCCAGGCCTACATCCAGTAAAAAACCAATGCGTTTGCGTATTTCTTTTAACAGTTCGCGCGCAATCAGGTTTTGGCGTTCGGTCAGGCGGTCTTCCAGGTTAGTAAACCAATCGGCCAAAGCGGCAATATTTAGTTGCGAAAGCTCCCCGATATTCTTGTTGTCTATTTTTATGTGCAGTGATTCTTTTTTCAGGCGCAGGCCGTGGCATTCGGGGCAAGTGCTGGTTTGGGTATATTCCTGTATCCACGACCGGATGGCGTCGGAGTCAGAATCCATTTGCTTGCGCAAAAAGTTGATAATGCCTTCGAACTCGATGAGGTAACTGTGGCCTTTGGCTTTTACTTCCATTTCGCCTTCTACGCCGTTCAAAAGCATATCCAGTACTTTAGGTGGTAAATCCTGAATAGGGGTAGAAATATTAAGCTTTTCTGACTTCAACAAAGTCTGAATCTGGTTAAATATCCAGATATCGCGGAATTCGCCGAGGGGCGCAATACCGCCGCGGCTGATGCTCAATGATTTATCTGGCATAATAGATTCTTCGGTAATTTCCTGAATTTCGCCTAAGCCGTTGCAGGTAGGGCAGGCGCCGTAAGGCGAATTAAACGAAAAAGTATTCGGGGCCGGATCGTCGTAGGCAATGCCGGTTTCGGGATCCATGAGGTGCCGCGAAAAAAAGTGTGTTTCGTCTGTATCGGGTTCCAAAATAGAAATAGTGCCTTTGCCGTGGGTTAAAGCGTTCTGCACCGAACTGGAAATACGGTAACGGTCATCGGCATTTACGACTATTTTATCAATTACAATTTCGATGTCGTGAATTTTATAGCGGTCTACCTGCATTTTAGGCACCAACTCCATTAAATTACCATCTACGCGCACACGCACAAAACCCATTTTCCGGATTTGCTCAAACAATTCGCGGTAATGACCTTTACGTCCTTTTACTACGGGCGCCAGGATAATTAGCTTTTTGCTGGCAAAATTTTCCAGGATATGCTGCACAATCTGGTCGTCGCTTTGCCGGATCATCTTTTTGCCGGTTACATAGCTGAACGCTTCGCCGGTGCGGGCAAAAAGCAAACGCATAAAATCGTAGATTTCGGTAATGGTGCCTACGGTAGAGCGCGGGTTGCGGCTGGTAGTTTTCTGCTCAATAGATATAACAGGACTAAGACCCTCTATTTTATCTACGTCGGGCCGCTCCAGACCGCCCAGAAAAGAGCGGGCGTAAGCCGAAAAGGTTTCCATGTAGCGGCGCTGCCCTTCAGCATAAATCGTGTCAAAAGCCAGCGACGATTTACCGCTGCCGCTAATGCCGGTAAATACCACCAGTTTATTACGTGGAATGCTTAAGCTGATATCTTTGAGGTTGTGCTCACGGGCGCCGTAAACTTCAATCTGCTGCGTTTCGTCTACGCTGTTTTGCGGGGAAGTTTCGGAAGCAATAGTTATATCTTGACCGTCGGTTACGGTATTGGTTTCTTTTTTATTACCCATCTCTGGTTATGCAATTAATCTGCAAAAGTACGTTTTTTCAGTTACTTTTGCAGCATGGTAAGTATCTTATCATAACCAAAATACCGGCAGTTTGGTTTGATTTATCGGGACGGAATTAAAGCAGACCGGCTATTTTACTGGGGCAAACGGAGTTCGTAAGCCGGGATTGTTTCGCTAACGGTTAACTTGTATTCTTTTATCCAAGGATTATACAACTTTAGTATTTTGTAATTAATACCCTGGTCTAAGGCGTACTGCGGTAAATCCGGAATAGATTCGGTTATGGTTACGGTGCGGCTGGTCATGGGCTCATAACCTTGCAGGCGGTCCAGGTTAAAACCGTAGCGTTCGGGGTTTTCCAGTACTTCTTTCAAAGCCAATATCCGGAAGATATAGCGCGACGTTTCGTCATTTAAATATAAATCGTAAAAAGAAGAAACTTTTTGACTGGCGAAAGCCCGTTCCAATCCGCCCATACCCCGGTTATAAGAAGCGGCGGCATTGGTCCAGGTGCCGAATTTTTGTTTGGACGTTTTAAAATAGCGGGCCGCGGCGGCGGTGGCTTTGGGTAAAAGATAGCGTTCGTCAATCTCATCGTTTATAACAATACCGTAGCCTTTAGAGGTATCGGGCATAAGTTGCCAGAAACCGGCCGCTCCTTTGGGCGATACCACATTGCCAAATAAGCTTTCGGCTAAGGCCACGTATTTCAGATCGCTGGGTACGCTTTGCGCCTGTAGTTGGGCCTCTATTTCGGGTAAATAGCGGGTCAGGCGTTTTAGGGCCAGAATGGTGTTGGAATGAAAATAAGCGTTGGATTGCAGTTCCCGGTCCATGCGTTCGGCTACATCCGGAATTTGTAAGGGCACAGGTTCGCCCGCAAAGTTCATTTGCTGGGGTAAGGGGAATGGCCCGTACATTTTAGATAACACCGGCATTTCGGCTTCCTGCTGGCTGCTTAACGTTACGGCCCCCATCAGGCATATCAGCAGCAGAGCAGTTTTCCAGTGGCGTTTAATCGTTTGCATCATACAGGTAAGCAGGTAATTCCAGAGTAAATTATACTCAAAACGCCGCCAGAGGTTAAGTTAGTATGAAAAAGAAAGCCGGCTATATCGCTAACCGGCTTTTGCGCAGCTGTAAAAACAAAGGTAAATGCTGGTTATAGGAAGAGTTGTAGTAAAATATCTTTTCGCATTATATTCTATCGTAAAGAACTAAAAGCTAACCACTAATTACTAACCACTAACCTAATACCGGCGGTAAAAGCTTTGGATTTTAGAGGTTAACTGATCGTAAATGGGCTTGGTAAATTCTACGAATAAAAATTGCGGGTCCGGGTTCGGGCTTTCTTTTCTTCTGATCATTTCTTTATGTTCGTCGGCCAGGGCCCGTTCGTCGCCTTTATAAGTTGCCCACTCATCCTGCCAGATAAAGGTGCCCGGCATTTTTTCCTGCGTAATAATATGCTTGGTTTTCCAGTCCATTACCCGGAAATCCAGTAAACCGCTGGATGATATATTTTTTTCGAAAGAAATGTATTTGGCTTTTACTGTGCCGTATACATTTCTTTCATCTTTTTTAGAGATGATTACGCTATCGCATTTTATTTCCTGTTCTTTTTCTTTCATATACATCTGGCCCACTACAAAGTCGTCGAAACTTAGAGTTAAAACCTGATCGGGAATTAAAGATTGCGTGCGCACTTCTTTGGGAGTATAAAATTTTATAAAGCTGGTTCGTTCGTAATTTTGCAGGTATTCATGGATTTTGTTCTGAAAATATTCGTTACTCAGCTCATACATGCCCCGGTTTACGATTACCGGTTCCACCACCACTTTTAAAATGGCGGCGGCATAAGCTTCGTCTATTTTTTGTTTGGCATCTTTAAAACCCGGAGAAAACTGTTCGGCCATTTCGAAATCCTGGTAAGCTTCTTTGGCACTAATCCGGTTTTCCTCCGCTAATAATTGCTGACCTGGGCATACCGGGCTTCGGTGGCTTTTAATTTAGCTTCGGTAATTTGCGTAACGTATTTTGGTTTTTCGCCCACTACTTCGCGGCACGCAGGGCACCTCCGGATAGATTCGGCCAAGGCATTTAACCTTTCGTATTCGTTTATCAGGTATTCCCACCGGTAAATATCGGCGGAGGCGGAGATTTCTTTTATGCGGGTTTGATGTTCTTCTTCGGCAAACTGATAAGCTTGCTTTAAAGTGCGAATAGCTTTATCGTTGTCCGGATCTTTTTGTAAACGGTTTACCGCCAGCGAAACAGCCTGGTCATAGTTTCCTTTTTCGAAGGCTTTTTTTCCGGTGGAGCAGCCGGCCGCTACTATCGTAAAAGCCAGTATGGCACACCTGAGTAGCGTTGTTTTCATAGCGATAACGGTTAGGTACAAATTGAAATTAGAAGAGCATGCTTTATAGTGAATCAGTAATATTTAATATTCATAACATGTGCCAAGCTGTTTACTTTCTGCTTTCTTTCGGCAAAGAAAGAATTTAGCAAGGCTTATACCCGTATTACCTGATTGGTGTGCTTACCCGGCACTACTTCCTAAAAGAAGTTAATTGTATTTTGTAACGGCGTGGCACTGCCACGACGCTACCTGAATAAAACAAATATTATTACCTTTACCGGTAGATTATATCTTAATATTCGTGATCTCTTCTTTAACTGTCCGCAATGGAACAAAATCGGACAATATTTTACTGGCTCAATTAGGTTGGCAGGCTTTTGCAGAAGCTTTTGCCGCCGACAATACCCCCGCCGACATGGCCGCTTATTTGCTCACTGCCTTTAGTCCCGAACTGCAAGCCGCTGAGTTAGCCGATCCGCGTTGTTTGTTTTGGTTGGTATATGATGGTGATAACCCCATTGGTTACGTGAAATTATACGCCGGACCGGCGCCCGCCTGTATATCGCAGCAAAACCAATTAAAAATAGCCCGTTTGTATTTGTTGCAAGCCTGGTGGGGCCAGGGCATCGGTCCTGTTTTATTAGAGCGCTGCGTAGCGTATGCCCAGGAACATAATTATAACCTGATCTGGCTAACCGTTTGGGAAAAAAATGAGCGGGCTTTGAAGCTTTACCGGAAACTTGGTTTTGAAACAGTAGGCGAAGAGGATTTTGTACTGGGCCAGGACGTGCAGCGGGATCTTATTATGGAGAAAAATTTGTAGGTGGTGCGGTAAAGTAGGCGGTTTGGTGCAGATGGGAGCTTTTAACCTTATTTCGCAATAAAATTACTCCTGCGTATAAATTTCCTACAGCCTCCAAATTAATGTAAAACTTTGCCTTTGGACAATACCCCAATAAACCAATACTTTGTCTTATAGGCTGTTTATTTCTTCTTCCGAAAGCCCGGTTAATTTAGCAATATCCTTGCTTGATAATCCCATCTGTTTAGCTGACTTTACAACTTCCAGTTTACCTTCCAGTCTGCCTTCAATTTTACCTTCATCAAAAGCAGTGTCAATCACGCCGATTAAGTCCCGGTAAACTTTCAGGCTGTTTTCATACTTGTCCAATTCAGCTGGTTCCAGATTGGCCAGTTTCGCCTTCTCAAAAGCCTGGGCAAACACTTCGTCTTTAAAAATTGCCGGAATACTTTGAAAGTCTTCTAAGTTTTTAATGAAATACAGCCACTTATCCAAGCGGGTCGAAAGCTCGGTTTCCTGCTTTATAAAGTTGGGCATTTCCAAATAAATGTAGGTGAGCTTGTCGTAGAAAACTTTCCCGTTTTGGTTTTTTAGTTTTATGGTATGCACCACTTCGTTTCTTTCGGGTTCTGTTTTGTAATCGTCGAAAGTGAAATCCAGAATGCCGATACAATAAACTGCTCTTAATTTGTAATTCCAGTCGCCTTTCTCGGCTTGTTCCCGAATCGGAAAGGTAGCATAGTAGATGGTTCTTTCTTTGAAATAGTTTTGTTTGGCTTTCTGCAGCTCTACAATAAACTTTTCTCCTTTGTCATTCTCACAGTAAATGTCATATATTGCTTTGCGGTCAAGGTCCGTTAGGCCAAGCTGCTCGGTGTTCTTAAAAGTAAGGTCTATAATTTTGCTTTGTTCGGGCAAAAGCGCATTCAAAAAATCAATCAGCAAAGGCTTACTGGCTTCTTCGCTAAAGATTTTCTTAAATCCAAAATCCGTAAATGGATTTATGTACTTTGCTTTCATTTTTTTGCCCGGATTTATTAAGCTATAAAATTACAAAATATTTATATAGTTTTTACCTTCCCGTTGTTCCGGATATGATAGTTGGATGAAAAAAGCAACCCCCTAAAAAGTTTATACAAAAGTTAGCATAATTCAACTAATCCCATAAATCCAATGAATATAATAATACAAAGCTTTTAGCAATACCATTTTATGCGTGCACTTTTACCCATTCAAATACTCATAAACTGAAGCTAAAGCAGCGCTTTTCATTCTTCTTGCTCTTTTCTCCCCAACATAATGAGCTTGTCTAAGTTTGCCTTCATCAGATTGAAGTATATCACTAATAGTATACAACTGAATACTTTTAAGTGCCTCTTTTTGCCAGTCAGATAAGTCCAAAACATCAATTGGTTTATTCAATTCTCTGTTTAAAACATCTGAAATATCTGATTCTTTAAAGGTTTGGACTGTCTGTAAAAGTTCGTTGTATAGTGCGTAATTCATGCCATACTCTGACATTCTTTTTGGAGTAAGTCGTTTGGCGATTTGAAATGCAGTTGAAGCAGGTGCAGATTCTAAAGCAAAAAGACAGCCTAGATTAACCAAGTATCTTGTTCCTATCTCTGATCGCGTTGCCTTTATTCCTTGTGAATGTTCTGAAACAATACCTGTATAAGCTAGCAATCTTATTGCTTCTTTTACAGGTTGAGGTGCATCTCTATGTATCCAAAAGAAACATGTAGAATTTTTTTCGTCCCTTAAATATTGGATATTCTTTTTTTGCAATTCAAGTAAAACCTCACCTTCAATAAATTTTCTACCCCAATCTACATAGGCGGAATGACCTGGATATTTTTCACTTAAGCTTGAATGTTCTGTCCATAAGTCCGTCAAATAATACGATCTAAGTACATCATTTATTTGCTTAGAAGAAAGCTTTGGAGCCATTGCAATTGTTTTTAAGAGCAATCTTGGATTTCCTGTAGCAGCATAAGCCAAGACGGCAAAGTTTTGACCATTTTTTGAAATATCGTTTAGAAGATCGCTATTTGCTTCAAGTTGCTTTTCAACAATTTCCCGCATTTTAGGTACATAATCTTCTTGTAAAATATCCCTATCAATTGTTATAAATGTTGCGTCATGGGTTGATTGAAAAGTATCTCCGAATGAAGTTACTCCTGGATAAACAGCAGCATTGCAAGAAATCATAGATGTCCTTAAATCTCTAAAAAGAGTAAAAAATTGCCGTTGTTGTTCGGGTCTAAAAATATGTGCAGCCTCATCAATTAAATAATTAATCCTTTTAATACCAACCTGAGAACATATTTCTTCTATTGCATCGATAAAATGTTCAACACTGGGTAGTCCAGATATATCAACCGTTTCGTTTGGCTTTTGCCAAGACTTTTCATAAGCAGCAGCAATAGCTTCAATTTTAGTATTTATTACATCTGAAGAACCACCCGTTAATACAGAAACTGCGGTAGGTGGTGTTACTAAAAATCCTTGTTTCCTAAGAGCTCTAATAGTTCTTAAACATAACCTAGCCAGCATCCAATTTTGGAACTGTTTGGAATCAGAACTATGTATTAAAGAACTTTTTGTGAAAGTAAGATAGACTGGCAAAATTTTTTTTAAGTTGAAATTCATTAGCATTTCCTCTTCTGCTACTCTTAATAAAAAGGACTTGCCTACGCCTCTACTACCAACTAAAATTACAGGAGATGTAGCTTTTATAAGTTCAATTATCTCTCTATCCTGCTTTGTTTCAACAAAAAGATCTAATAAGTCTTCACTTGGTATGTCTTCAGTCCTATATAATAAATCTGCCATTTGAATTCTAGTTTATTGAACTAAATAAAGCTCTTATTGCCGAAATATGTCCTAATTCTTCTATGGTAACTGATTCAATGCTATGCAGATTTTCAGACTTGATATTGATAGTATATCTGAGGTGGAAAGAAAACAATATCACTCTTTTTATAATTTCTGCCTTAGAATGCCATTCACTAAAAAGAGATTCGTTAAAAATGAGCATTTCAGGAATTTTTGACTGTACAGCAAGATTCCCATGTACATATTCTGAACATTCTCTATAGACCTTTTGTGCCATTCGTCTAAAGTGTATAATTTCATCTTTAAGCTCAGGAAAAAATGCTCTACAAAAGCTATTAGAGAACACACCTGTATTTTCATCAATTATTTCCTGCCAGTACGTGTCTCGTTCCCCACGTTGCCAGAGTCTCAGGTCAATCTCTTTCGCAGAAAACAGTATTGCGACTAAGGTCCTTTCGAAGAAAAAGCGCAAACCAAGAAAAGCTTGATTGTAAAGACCCAAAGTATTACTTAATAATGCCATCTGATATTCACGAATAGCCATTTTGTAAATGGAATATTCTGGACGATTTTCTAAAATTTCAAGCCAATTATTATAATCGAAAAGAATCGAATGGCTTTTAGCAATAGCAGATTGCCTTTGAGATTGTAATGACTCGCTTAAAATATTATTGCATTTATCGTTTAAGTCCTTGTAATGTGTTTTGATATCAGTCATAATTTAGATATATTAATTGCATTAATCATCCATTACCAAGAGATTTTACGTTCTATATAATTTCTTAAAATTAGGAGAATTAAAACAAATACCACCTGGCAACCAAGTAAACTTTTTCTAAAAAATCAGCAAACCCTTTTCCCGCAACAACAGCCACTCCGGCGAAATTAGAAATTGCGAAATCGGCATACCAGTATCCTCAGGAAAACTTGCCTCCAGGTCTTTCAGCAGCAGTTTTGTTTCGTAATCGTGGTGCAGTTTGGTAAGCAGTTGGCGCAACCAGTTGCCAATTATGGAGTTGGTTTTGAGCTGAAATACTTCGGTTTTCTCGAAGAAAGTTAGTACGGCGCGTTTTTTATTCTGTCCTTTTTTGGTGAAAGCGATTTCTTCCAGTTCCGGTACATTGCCCAGCCAGAAGACGCGTAGATTCTTTTTCTCACCGTCCGGTTTAGTTGGGGCCGCTATTGCCTGGGCAATTAAATTTTTGGGTAAAGTAGTACGGGGAACTTTGGTATCGAACCAGAATGGCAAAGGCTCGTCCAGGCCAATGCCGTGCATAAAGTTGTAAATCGATTTGGATAAACCCGCTCCGAATAATTCGTGATCGGCGCCTTGGGGGTCTTCGTGCCAAAGGTCGTTGTGGGCGAATAAGCCGGGTTCGGGGCCAACGGGTACCACACCGTATTTAGCCGGGTTTTTACCGACGGGACTATGGGCCGTCATGGAAAATCGGTGCCAAAAGCCCGACTGAATCACATTCTGCTCAAATAACTGCCGCACTACTTCTAATGAATCAACAGTTTCCTGGGCGGTTTGCGTTGGGAAGCCGTACATCAGGTAAGCGTGCACCATAATACCGGCATTGGTAAAACCTTCGGTTACGCGGGCCACCTGCGCAATGCTCACGCCTTTTTCCATTAAAGCCAGCAGCCGGTCCGAAGCTACTTCCAGACCGCCGGAAACGGCAATGCAACCCGAAGCCGCTAATAAACGACACAAATCGGGCGTAAAGGTTTTCTCAAAACGGATATTTCCCC
>Ga0210040_10006801_pt1 | contig 14090 bp, 8 predicted proteins | sample CryGeyCG12114_NA_FD_185462 | JGI IMG/M metagenome (GOLD analysis project Ga0210040, IMG submission 185462) | Groundwater microbial communities from aquifer - Crystal Geyser CG19_WC_8/21/14_NA (SPAdes) (version 2) | ecosystem: Environmental > Aquatic > Deep subsurface > Groundwater | place: USA... | reverse complement strand
ATAATCCTTTTTTGTATCCATATGCAGAAGTGTAGGAATGTGACAAGGAATTTGTGTGCAGATGGTGATCAACACTGATGTAAGAGGGTTTGTCAGTCTACAAATTCCTATTATTCTTCCCATAGCGGGTATACATACAATGAACTCAGCTTTAACCTGTTTAGTTAGTTAGCTTCACGCATTTGCATTATACAGGAGGGAAAAACTACTCCGGGATCATAAAAAAATGAAACTATGGCTAGACATGTCCTCACAAAAATGGAGATAATAGCAATGCCTGTTTAGTTAGTTAGTTAGTTAGTTAGCTGGCAGCAAGACCTGTGCAATTTAAAGTTGATGAAATAAAAAGCATTTCTTGAGCCAGTTAGTTATACAGATAACAGTTGACATCACTCCGCCAACACAAGATATATAGTATATCTCTAATTTCTCATTATTCTACCGTTTCCTTGCCATGCTAAACTTATTTACGACAATACTATAAACCTTGTTCACAACGACACTGATTATAGTGCACAATACTTTGCCATATGAGTGCAAAAAAGTGAAAGTAAGCAAATACGAAGCTTACATATAGAATCTATTAGCTATAAGTATATGTATATGAAAATATATAGAGGGCTGAAACCAATTTAACTGGCTAAACAATTTGTGTACATTCCATTTTGAAGGAGCAATACAATGATGCAGTGCTGGGAGGTTGAAAAATCCTTTTTCAATGCATCTCGTGAATAAGCTGCGTTTGGGTTTAATGTACTAACTAACCAACTAACTAATACCTGTTCTCTTTGCATATTAAGTATTGCATATTGATTTTAAACAAGCATCTTGTCAATTCCATTACGTTTACTCTCTCTATATGTCCTTTGGGTGTATTGCATCATTGACAAAATGTGACAAGTGAATTCATAGTAGCATTACCATTGGTAAACTCCATAATGATATCAATGCATGTAAAAATGTAAAAACACTACTCATGACTAACGAAGCTGACTAACTAACTACCTTTGGGTGTAGCTAATTCCCTCATACAGATAATAAATGTAACTAACTCAATACCTGTTCAACTAACTATGATCCACCCATGTGAATTATAACTGCAAATACTCACCGTGCTAAACAGTAAGACCTTAAGAAACTTAACCCAGTTGAAAAAGGTTTAAAAAATGGCGTCATGGTTGGCAAATCATTTTGAAGGCTACTCGCCACCCATTAAAGATCCCAGGATGATTAGCCATATTTTTGTTACCCACGGAAAAGTCACACCATAACTTCTGGAAGACTGTATGCGAACTATTGGATTGCATCGCAAAGAAGTTTTATGCAGAACCTCAATGCCTCCCATGTGATCACTTACCTACAATATTTTGAATAGTAACTAACCAACAAAGTGAGATTCCATATCTTCATTATTTATTGTGAACCACATTTTGTTCACAATATTTTCTTTACCTAACTAACTAACTAACTGTTTAAGTCTGCTTTGCTTCATTTCCCCAACAACAGTTAACTATACGTTTCATTGTGATCATCATTTTATGTCACAGTCACTGTGTTTTCAGAAGCGCTCCCCATATCTCAAGTGAGTGAAAACGGTGCACAGTATAGGATTGTTCTCAAGCTTTAGTTAGTTAGTTAGTTAGTAGTACACACTAACAACAAACAGGGATGGAAGTAAAACCCATAGCGGTTGCATGTACAACTTTATCTGTAGTTAGTTTGTAAATTTGTCGCAATGACTTGAAGTATAAAATAGAAACACAGTGAACAGTAGGAGTTCTGTGTGAATGCCGTCACTTTGACTCAAACAGCTATCACACCTTGTAGGTATTGTTGATGCTATTACGCAATGAAATGTAAAGAAAGAAACGAATCTCAAGCTGCTAATCACATCATCAACACAGTTATAGCACATTCTGATAAATGTGCTAATAGTTCTGGCAATTTGACTTTTGTGCTCTATCCAGGTATACTAAACAATGTGCCGTTGTTACTTCACAGATTTGAATACAATTTTGCGGTCCAACTTAAATATTGGTTTTCGTGGCTTGGCAATTTTTTTTAAAGATATATGGAGATGTGAAATGTACAGTAATAAAATATGCTAATAGCATTTTAACCTGTTGCTCATCCGCTACTCCCATTTCCTATAGATAGGAAGTCAGTTAAACATGTAACAATTGCCTTGACTATGTTTATCATTTTATCAATGCTCCTAGCACGATTCTCTATTGTTCTATAAACGATTTCACTTTTCAATTCAATTTACAATCGTTATGCAAATTACTAGTCATAAAGCAACTCCATTGGTTCATGAAAAATGCATACGTGAGTGCATGAAAAATTGCCACTCAATTCTAAAACAACTTAATTACAGTAATGTACACAAAAACAAATATATTTTAACGAACAGCCAAGAATGGCAAGAATTTCTGTCTCTCTATAATTACAGCTGGATATTTCACTCACAAACTCTTGTCTTTTTTGTTCCCACCAAATTAATTATCACATCATGTATACACACTCTCATGTGCATTTATTTGTGTACCTATTATTATCACAAGAACATCCTGTCTATCTATATGTGCAGGAAAAAATGAAACCGGGAATGCCAAATGATTTTCTAGGGTATCTCCTTCAAAATCCAATAGCTCATTATCACATCCTCCACAGTGTATTAACCTGAGAGTGTTGTTTTCCTTACCAATTATGTAAAATACTATATAAACTCGTCTTATTATCCTCATATGAAGACAAACAGACTCCCTCTATATACCCACTCATTTGGTCGCTTTAGCTCTGCACGCACAAAATGTTTGCAAGCATTCCCTATCATTACGCAATCATTCTTCAAACATGCAACACAACAAGCTATACGTAAAATGTGTTCACGTTCCCAATACTGCTGCGCACACATCCCATTCACTGCAACTATGCTTAAATGCCTTGCTATATTTTTTGTCAATCTTTAACTTATCCTACTGACTGCACGTCTCATTCATTTCCTATCAAGACAGCTGCTGATGGCTGAATAAATAATGGTTAAAAAGGAATCCAAAAGACTCCATGTTTTCCCTTCTGCCCGAATAATTCATGATGAACTAACTAGCTAACCAACTAAAGTTAAAGTTGGTGGGTTCGTTTGGTTAGCAATGTGAGCATTACAACTTACCTTTTCATTGTGTCCAATAAATCCCGCTCTATCTTGAGCAATCTACTTGCACCATTTCAAAACAACACACTCAGGAGATTAAAAATAACTCGGCAAACTGTATCACATAGTTATATAGTACTCCTTCATGCAATGAATCCCATCTTGCACGATTCACCAGGAATTATCATAAAGTAGTAATGATAATGAGAACACTTTTTTTCCTTCACTTGTGCTTGGGATGTTCCCAACATGCACTGCAAATCTAAACTATCTAGGATCACATAAACAGTATGATCCTGTAGGCTGAAAAAATTGTAACTCAAGGCTTCTCAACGAGCTGTTACCCAAATCGTATATGTGTGTGTGCAACATCAATCCAAAGAAGGAAAATGAGGTGAGTCCATCCTTGTGCTTGCAGTGTGGCGACAACTTACAAACTAACTTTAACTTGCTAGTAACAATACAACTAATAAGCATGGTTCTCTTACCTGTAGTTGGTTCGTTAGTTAGTTAGTTAGCCCCATGTGCTTCCATAGTAAGTAAAGGGGTAGTTCTAATCGGGAGGATGTAATAAGAACAACATTGCATTATTACAACATGTTGGCTCTACTGTGTTTTTTAAAGGGTTGAGAGCGAGGGATGAATTGCATTCTCTTTTCTATGTTCAAAGTTGCCTACAGGTGCCAAAGTGCCATGGCTTTGCAACACTATGTTCTCCCCCTTTGTAGCATAGTGTATGAGTGAGAGATAGGGGTTGGAATCGTGTATACTACTTATCTATTAGTTTGCTTCGTCAATTCATATCCTTTTGGTGGTAAGTAATGGTGTGTACAATTATGCAAGCAGGTTTAAAACGTTGCAATAATGTGATGTTTGGTGGTAAATGCATAGATTAAGTTGATTTGTACGGGAATTAGAAAAGTAGATTGCATGAGAGTGAATATGAAATTTAGAAATTTCGGCAGATTTGAACAATAAAAGTGCATGGTAAATCTTAGCATGTAAACTGAGGGCAAATTGTCGGACGAAAATTATTTAAAGTAGTGAAATTTTCCCATTGAATGCAAATTTTGTAAGGAGCGGCAAGACAATTTAACGCGTAAAAATAGTGTCAAACCTCTATAAATTGTATGCGCATTAAATTATTTGCAACATTGCAACTATGCAGTACACAAGGAGGAAATGTGTTGGATGCTTTTGATGTACAATTAACGAAAAATCCGTGATGTAAAATACATTTAGCACGCCATAAATTGGATGTTATCTACACGTCATTTAACATGGGAAGTTTGCATGGCCTTTTTCACAGTAAAAAATAAAACTGCATTTAGCTCCTGTTTCTACACAACTGTTGTCTGTGTTTAAAGCTGTAATGAATTTAATACGCGGTCTCCTCCAAAGAAAGATGACAATGATAATATTTGTTTTTGTAAGTGAGACTCGCTCAGTAAAAAAATGCTTCCATAAGACATCCTCAAATCGTGAAATAAAAACAACAATCATGTCATGACTTGAACAACGTGACTGTTGTATGGAAATTATATGGGTATGATAATATTTGCTGATGGAAACTAAAAAATTAAATTACACACTTCAATCTTTCCCCTTTATCTTTCACTTTAACGATATTGGACCAACTGTTAAAACTGGCAATAATAATATAGCATTCAGCATCCGTTCATTTCTTTATTATCGCATTGGGATCCATACATTATATAGGTTAAGCCAATTTCTTTCACGCAATCGAATCTCAATCAATGACTGTCGGATGGAACTCACACAAAAATACTGTATGTTACGTATACTGACCGACCGTTTAAAGAAACTCAATCAGCGTTCTAATGAACTATACTTTACTATACATTTTTCTTAACCACAAACCACTCAATACGGTTTAGTTAGTTAGTTAGTTAGTGAGCAACTTACCATTGCTATACTATTACTATGAAGTCAATCTTTGTCTAGGGAATTTTCTCCTAGTTTCAATTTTTTTCTACGGACGGAATTACTGAGAAGTTAAATGCTCCTGTTTGGCACGATAAAAAATTAATCATCCATTTGTCCCAAGTTTTTGCACACAACACGGGCATTTCTCATTAACCGTGCTTCACATCCAATCCATGCGTAATGAATAGGCCAATCGTGCGTGTAGCCAACTTAGATTATATGTATCGTTCATCCAATTTGCCCATCTCTTGAATTTCTGTTAATTCCGTGGAATCAATCTCGCTCTCCCACACAGTCTTGCCACTACATCTTGCACACATGACATTGTGCTGCACGTGAAAAAATTGCCGTCCATAAGATGGCACAGTTCCGAGTCCCGTTTCTGTAATTACAATGGAAGGAAATGAGCAGTAGTTGCTCTATGTAGGATGAAGTAGCAGTGTGACTGACTATGACTATACAACTATTAACCGTGGAAAACGACACATAAAGTGAATAAGGGCGTCTCTATTTCCCGCACCCAGTAGTTTGGTGAATCCATACAATATGTACAGTACACACATGATTATGATTACATTATTATTATTATTATAGTCATATTGTTACAGACTGTACCGGTACATGAAGAACAATACTAATTATAATCGTCGTCTAAATCTCATGTGATGTGAATGGAACCCGGAAGATGTAAAAACGTAATAAGGAGGGAAACGACTTTTTTTTCTTGGTCGTCCGCCTGTGTTACATCATGAGAGCAAAAAATTCACCGACTTAAAGACTTGAGCAAGCTTTTGTCTTTTCAATCAATTACTTTTTTTAACAGCCTGTTGCGATTCTTTAATCCTGCATATCAAGAGCTATATATCTTTTATAGTGTATGTAACTAACTAACTAGTAACTGTGTTGTGTACAAAAAAATTGCAACCCCGACTTGTCTCTGTAGTTAGTTAGTTACTTTGGTATGGGTAGTTAAGTACGTGAGTGCAAAATCCAATGTTTTTGGATTCTCACATGCTCACTCTTAAAATGAACAAGTTCCGGTTTTGACTTTTGGTGGCCATTAATTTTGTCGACAATCAAGTGATTGTAGTACTACTATGTCACGGTGGTATAGTTGCTTAGTTAGTTAGTTAGTTAGTATTGTGTACTCGGTGCTGTTGCAAGACGGGCATTGCGGCACAATATGAGCAAGCATGGCACGTTGACAACTTATATGCACAGACCTTTCAAAATGCGCGGAGTGTGCATGTAGTGTCTATGGCTTGTTGTGTGTGATGTGTGCACGCATTAATGCATCCGAGAATTATTATACTCTCGGAGAAGCTCTTTTTTCAAACCATTAGCTACATCTTGGTTTCTATCATTATGATTGTGATGAAGAAATTGTGGCGTGCCAGCCAATTTTAATAACTTCGAGTGAGTCTCTGTACACGTTCCACTGACAATAACGAACGACCAAGAAATCATTGCATTTATATTCCATACTTGCCGGGGCCCCAGAGTACAGATTTTAATCATACATCGTGCATGCGTTTCATCATGTAATTCATCATTCAGAATCTCTCACAAAAAATGTTATATAAATAATAGCCAAGAAACCAAAAAAAAACAGCATTAAAAAATTGAGTGTTTCTCTTTCAGCCAGCTAAAAAATTCTCTAGTACAACTCTATTATTATTTATTGGTTAATTTGACTGAAATTTTACAATGCTAAAACATGTCTAAATGCATTGTTTACCTTTATATTTGCTTGAAAGAGAGTTTTTACAACCTCATTTCAATCTGTCAAGGAATTTTAAACTCTTTTAACTTATGCCATAGCAATCATTTCCTATCTCATATTTCCACTCCACTGGACTGATGATATAATGTAGGAATGTATATTCCCATACAATTAATTTGCTGTCACAACAGGAGAAACTATCATCATTTCTCGGCTATTTAATACACGGGTACTCACGGCTCCAAACCATTTCCAAAGAATGGGGGCAAAGAGAATCTCTTTTATCTTCCCGTGGAAAAAGCGGGCCATCACAGAAATGAGAGATGATGAAAGACTTCTGTTTCCTCTGTCGAGTTTATCTTCAGCACTCTACTATTTCTGGTTCACATTCCGTTCATATGAGCTTACAAAAGCCGAAGGCAAAAATTCAAAAGGAGCGCACAAATAATAATAAAATTGTCAGACGAAAACACAATCATATCCATTATTGCTAACTAACTAACTAACTCAAGAAAATATAAAGTGCAAAAAAAAACCTTGAATTCAATAGGCTACTTACTACTACTACCACATATAAATGTAGGACAAATTTATCTTGACGAGCAATCATCTGTCAGACTTGAGTTCCAAAAAGTATTTCCTATACTGCTATTGAAGCACTTGAAGGAATTATTATCAGGCATGTTCGAAAAGTTGGTTAACAAGGTGCTAAAAGATGGATTCCACAGAACTCATCTCAAATATATATATCCATTGGAATCCGAAGGTGCAAGTTTGTCCAACTTGTGTCACAATTCGTTAAGATGGATGAGTCAGTGGTGCCAAACACACTATAGCACTTGTAACTAACTAACTAAGCTTGGTCCTATTAATATGGTTAGAGAGTCGTTAGTGGATTTCTCAAGTTAGTTAGTAGATACCACTGTGAAACGAAAATTGAGCGGAAATTGATGTCTATCATGACAGGCAGATTCCAATTGCTGTATAGTTAGTTGAAGTTAAAATTCTGGAACGAATTGGCATACAGAGATGAAAAGTTGAGGGAAAGTGACAGCTCCGATTGTGTAACAAACATTGAGTAAAATGAAGATATGAAATTTTTGTGAGTAACATCATCAAGTAAGTAACTAGCCAATTTTTTATTCCATTTTGCGTCACAAAATATTTTTCAGTTTTCTATAGTTTTTTAGTTGACATTTGGCACATGGTAAGTAAGTATAGAATAGTTATAACTAACTATAGAGTAAGGAAGATAATAAACACAGTTTGGTGGTGGTTGTGCATCCCTAAATTGTGATGCATTTTAATTAGGTTCACCATCATATCATGGATTAGCAATGTAATAAATGATATGATATTTGACACACAAGGATCAACTTATAATTAAAATGAATGGGTTTTTTAACAAGATAGGAATAATTCCACAGCAGTGCGTGAGTGTAGAAATACATGGCTTACATATTATGTAGTAATAGCTTGTATTAATGTCCGTAATAATAACAACTGTAGGTACACATAGAAAGAATAGTGCGTATTCTCGTACATATAGCTTCTTCTGGGAAAAGCGATATCGGGACCAATCGCAGGACGATTGACGGCAGGCTGCCCGCAAACAGTAGCAGAGATAATAATCATTGATAACTAACTGACTAACTAAATTACAAGGAACATTAGCACGGATTTTTTTGGTTCTGTGTACCTTGGAAAAAACAAAGACAAAGGCACGTTCTGCATAAATGAAATAAGAGGATGGATGGAACGCTTTAGAACACTTTTACAAAAAACATCTTAAACAGTACGTAGATAGTCAGTAAGTAAGTATATATAGTGAGAGAACACTTAATTATTTATGAATTCATTTCATGTGTAGAATATGTGTGCAGTATAATTGTGGTTGAGGTCTTTCTTGCATTCTCAGAGATCTGTCACACATAGAAACAGAATTGTTCACAGCAAGATAATATAATTAGATGTCATGCTGTTTCAAAATTGGAATAACTCGAGCAGTGGAGTTAGATTTAGTTAGTTTGGTTTAAGTGAGAAGGACTGTAATTCTATAAAGCAAGAAGGATTGCTGTTGCTAATTATGTGTTTTTGGTCAAATTACTATTGTTCGTACGTACCTTGCATATGTGACTCGACTAGAGACAGAGAGAGGCTGTAACAACATTTTGAAGATTAATTACTGTGGTCAAAAAAAAGGTCTTCTCACGGCTCTCCAAAGTCTTTGGGATGACCCAGCTTGCGGGCTAAATCGTGCAATACTTCCTGCAAAATATCATGGTAAATATCAAATTATATGATTGCATCATATACACGCCATGCGAAATTTCCAATGAAACTTATATTTGTTTTACAAAAGCACTTTGAGTAGCACGCTCGTAAATACGACAAACGAAATTCTATCAAGCAAAAATTTTGCTTACTTTGAAAATGACTGAATCGACATTCTGACCCAGCATGTAGAATAGGAACCAATCACCAAGTCTGGACTTTTTTATCAGCGTTTGAATCACATCTTGACTAATTAATCGAAAACGTGTACCTAGTATAAATCCTCGTATGCGAGGGGAAATGATTACTGCGATTCTATACAAAATTGTCAACGACGTCAGGCAAAATAACATTAAGAACCAGAACCAAAGAAAAATGTATATCTTTTCGTTGACTACGTTTAGGGGGAGAATACATAATGCATCATGGTGCTCTATATTAAGGGACGGGCCTCCTTTATAGAAAATACATTTAGTCATTCGTGGAAAAATTCTAATCATTGGATCCACTCGGTTCTCTTCATCCTCTTCTGAAAGACGTAACACTTCAATACCAAATGTTAAGAACTCTCCGTCAAAGAATGTGTCCATGAGAAACATTTGACCTGTGCAAAAACGCAAAACCAAATTGGGATTCAAAAACATTCTCTTGCTCCACAAAAAATGCATTTCAATTTAGGTAGTACAATATCCTGGAGCCCACTCAAATTATCTTAATGTGCATACTATAAAGTCCCAATGCGCAAACTTATTTTAGTCCTAACTCAATAAATTTTCTCGCAGGCTCCAATTCAGTCCCTTAGGAACAAAAAGCGAGTTCCAGATTACATACATATAATACAAAGTTGGAGCCGTAAATTCAAAACTTCCGATAATCTCATGAGAACCCAAAATCGAATAAAATCGCATCACAAAACAGCCTCCTAAATTCTACATCTTGATTAATATGTAACCTAAAAATATGTATATTTCCCACTGACACATATGAATTCCCATGTGCTGAAACATCATAAATACTCGTGTAAAATAAAGTGCCTGAAACATGATAAAATTAACTTTTTGCCGCTGTTGAGCCAACTCACACTTTTTTACAGCCCGTGTGATAGAGTGTGAGATTATTACATTAGGCAAATAACCCAGATATTTGCATTCCATTCTCTATCAACTTTCGTTCCGCCGGTGAATGAGCAAACTAGAGATACCCACTTTTCAGCATTCCCTTTTGATTTCTACATTTTACTACTACAAGCATTGTAGCCTAACTAAAGTGTATTTAAAGAGTCATAAAACGTGCAGTCATAATAACAAACTTTCCACTCACGTGTATCAAATGCTTGAACATACTACAACATTATACTAACTAACTATAGGATACTTTTACTTATATAGTTAGTTAAATAGTTAGTACCGTTTGTAGATGAAGTGAAAATTTGAGTCTAAATGTATACAATAGTCAGTTAGTTATAGTTTGTTGTGTGCAGATTCCATGAACCGTGCATTCACATGTTTTCCCATGTTTGCTCAAGTTCCAGGCATACCTTATACTATTGTAACAACATACTCTATACGAGCAATGGGCGGATTGGGAATGTAAGTAGTTCCAAAACATGTGGCTATAAGGAAAAGGAAATTGACAGAAACAAATAGTGCATGATGATATGATTGTTTGACAGATATGGGTTGGTTGGACTCGAAAAATAATTCATCCTGTAATACTGAAATGTGAACATAACATTTGTAAGCATTGTGATTGAGGAAATGAAAGTGAAACTGGATGAATGCATGGACAATGATGATAAATATAGTTGTTGTAGCATATTTACGAAAAAATTACGATGGATTGTTAGCTAGTTGTATAGTTAATGATGCGTGAAAGAGTTTGAGAGTGTAGTATTAAACTGGAGCAAATAAAATTACCGACAACATTCCCCATGGCACAGAATTCGCAAAAGAAGTAGCGGTAAGCCCACCAGTTGTGATATCTTAGGTTTTCATATAAATAATCTACAATGAGCTTCTTCTTTTGTTTCTTCTCCATCTCAGGACAGATGCCAACATCCAGGTCCATCATCAGAGCTTGTATTTTGCCACCTTCCCAATTTTTCCAAAGCCACCTTGGAATGTAGAATAAGATTGCCTGCAACAGATTCAGAAATTACTATCAAATATTGACTATAGAGACCTGTCATAGTCATAGGGAAAAGATTTATGAGCTAATAATCTGTCACGAAAGGCAGTCAGCTGGAAGAAACATTTATCATTATGTGTGTGTGCGACAATTTCACTGTTTTTAATATGATGTAGTTTGTCTATGTAGAATAACGTTCTAGTCCAGTGCAAAAAAGTAACAGCTAAAAGTACAAGGGAGGGCAACTCTGTCACAAAACTAGCACCCATGACTGAAAACTGGGTTGAAACTTGGGATGATGAATGAAGTTTTGCACATAGACATTTTATTAGCTCTGTAATTTAACGCGTGGCTTGTGTTTGTTGATTTTAACGGTATGGGCCTACCTACGGTCTATTGTGAATCAGAGATGAAGAAATTAATAGATTTTAAGTGCATTGACAATCGTATTTATTGTATTACTTATACTACTAGTACTACTGCTTTTTTTTCTTAATTCAACTAGTTAGTCTTGGTAGCCGTGAAGAAATGCTTGGAGTCTTGTTTTGGTTGAATGTATTTATGGAAACTGTTAAGAACGAAAATGGTTTGCAAGAATTTGCTCTAAAACAAGCTACAGAAGGACTGGTTTATTAAATTTAAACTAACTAAGTTCAGTTTCCAAACAACGTTGCAACAAAGCAATTTATGCTCTTGCGTAAGCTTTTGAGTTGCAAAACATTAAAACCAAGACTTAAGTCAAACTCCTCAATCTTCCTTTTAGTAATCCGTCAACAAATTAAAAAAATTGAAACCCAGAGATTATGCATGGTAATTGAGTTACTCCGAAAAAGCAGTTTTCTTTTAAAAACACTTAAAGCACCTTGCAGCTGAGCCAGTAAACAAAACACATTAAAAACTAACCGTATCTTTTTTGCTTTAAAAATGTGCACACGTGTTATTCCCTAACCCATGATTGCTAAAACTGAACATAGTTCTGCCTGGGATATTACAGGGACCCAATAACCCTATCTTACTTTCTTCCTGCATGATTTACAGCCTTTTAGGCGAAACATTTGACAAGCACTTTAAATTTAATTCTCTCTTGTAAACTTTTTACTAAAACAACAAGATTGTTTGTTTCCCAATAAATAAAGCTTCTTCAATCCCATAATAAAGTAAACATTATTATCTTAAAAAGTGTTACATTCCTTGCCAGCTAAAACCCAAAAACTCATTTGCTTTTTCCAATCTGCAAACTAAACGTAGTACATTCCTGATTTCTGTCCACAAGGAGTAAAATTTGCTCATTACAAGTCCCCATTCGTTTTGTACATCTCCTATCCCTATTTAGACGGCCCAAATAGACCCATTGAATCACTAACTGATGGTATAGTAAACACATTATTATTCCATGAAATGGTGGTTCTCACGCTGATCAACTTCCTATTAGCCATGCTTGGTTTGGTAATTTGCAAATCCCACCTCCATCTAAACTCCCCTGACAATACTATCCCGTTTGTTTAGTTTTCTCACACGCCTGTGTATTGTAGCAACAGACTTTTTGTATTTTTACTACCTAGTCAGTCTACATAAATCCACATGGACTAACTAACTAACTAAGCACATGAGCGAGTTTATGTAAAAAATGATAGCATACAGAATGATTCTTACACATACAACTGGCCAACTAACTAACTAACTAGCAGTCAGTCAGTCAGTAAGTCAATCTGCATGTATCAGTAGGTACAGTTAGATAGTACGTGTGGGTAATGAGAATATGAGCGTGTAGTGGATTATGTGTTGTTTGGATGGAACTTGAAGAAAACAGAGAGCTTTGTATAAGATGAGCTATGAATGGATAGTTGCCAAAAGGTTAGCTAACTCTTGTGACCTAAATGCGTGAAGGCAGGCATGCAGCAGGCAGACTACCCGGTTGGCATTTAACGCCAAAACTTGGACTGATAAACATTATCCGCAATAATAATAATAATGTGAAAGCAGTAAAAAACCCCGCTCACCTACATGTCTGCATAGATTACAATGTGTACCTGCTGTTACAGCGTACTCGTCTAGTGTGTGCTCCAATGACTGACAGAGAACAAAACTTTTGGGATTTTTTTTGCAAAAGGGTTTGCATGCTTATCTGAATATATTTATAGGAGCAAATGAGCCGTTTCATCATTTTTTTCTTATTGAAATTAAAATTTTATGGATTTCATGAAATATTTTTTGTTTTAAGATTATTTAAATTTTTAATTTGTAGCCAGAAGTTGCTCTTTTACCAAATGAAGATTAATTTTCTAAAATTGTAGCTAATGCTTCAATATCAATACTGTAAACACTGCAAATACTGTGTACTGAGTGCAATTATACCAAAAATTAATTTATTGGACGTTGTAAGTTTTTTTTGAAAACCACATGTTAGCAGAGTACAAGTTAGAATATGCTTCTTTCATAGCGCGTGTGAGGTAAAGTATGGAAATTGCATACGCTGTAATGACTACTATGCCACAGTTATCTGCACTTTACACACGTTGTGGACACTAAAAAAACTTGCGTAATGAAGTTATGTGCGTCCATACCTTTGGGAGCTGACAAAAACAAAACGGTAGTTAACTGGTCTTTAAACTAATATATTACAATAAATATAGGCTTTCTTCCTGCACTTGTAGCTTGCACTTGTAAACTCAAATCTTACTACAACCTACAACCAATGTCCTTGTATATAACCTGAGCAAAGCAAAGTAATAATAAACATAAAACCGTTAACAAGGAAAACTGGTAAATCCGTCGAATCGGACGGCTAAAAAAGTTTAAAACAAGTTTTTGTCACATAAATTACATCCACAAATCCTAAAACTTACAAAACTACGACGGGGCAAT
>Ga0210040_10006800_pt1 | contig 14091 bp, 11 predicted proteins | sample CryGeyCG12114_NA_FD_185462 | JGI IMG/M metagenome (GOLD analysis project Ga0210040, IMG submission 185462) | Groundwater microbial communities from aquifer - Crystal Geyser CG19_WC_8/21/14_NA (SPAdes) (version 2) | ecosystem: Environmental > Aquatic > Deep subsurface > Groundwater | place: USA... | reverse complement strand
GACGGCCGTGGGCGTGCTGGCCTCCCGTCGCTCGAAGAAGCGCTCGAGCTCCTACAGCACCACCGCCTACCCGAGCACGACGGTGACCCCGGTGCCGAGCACCACCACCGGCACCACTGGCCTCTCGGGCACCAGCAGCGCCTCGGCGGGCACGTCGGCGGACGGGACGGCCGCTGCGCCGCTCGGCACCTCGACGTCCCCCACGACGCCCGGCACCGGACCGTCCACGCTCTGATCTCGAGGATCTGCCCTCACACCGGCAGTCGGTCGTCGCTACGACCGACTGCCGGTGGGGGGCAGCGATCTCCCTCGACGCTGCGGGCGAGGAAGGTCACCAGGAGAGGGCGACGTAGGTCGTCTCGAGGTACTCGTCGATGCCTTCGAAGCCGCCCTCCCGACCGAGACCGGACTGCTTGACTCCACCGAACGGCGCCGCGGGATCGGAGACCAGGCCCCGGTTCAGACCCACCATGCCCAGCTCCAGGCGCTCGCAGAGGGCCAGACCCCGTTCGAGCGACGCGAACACGTAGCCGGTCAGGCCCATCTCGGACGCGTTGGCCACAGCCAGTGCGTCCGTTTCGTCGCGCACCGGGATGATGGGCGCCACTGGTCCGAACACCTCCTCGATGGCCACCGGCGCATCCCGCGGCACGTCGGTCAGGACCGTTGCCGGGTAGAAGTACCCGGGCCCCGCCGGACGGGAGCCACCGAGCAGCACGGACGCCCCGGCTGCGACGGAGCGGTCGACCTTGTCCGCGACACCGTCGACGGCGCGCCGGCTCACCAGCGGCCCGAGCTGGGTCTTCTCCGTCGTCCCCGCACCCACCCGCAGGCCCGCCATCGCCGCGGCGAGCTTCTCGGCGAACACCGACGCCACCGACTCCTGCACCAGGAACCGGTTGGCGGCGGTGCACGCCTGCCCGCCGTTGCGCATCTTGGCCAGCATCGCCCCCTCGACGGCGGCGTCCAGATCGGCGTCGTCGAGCACGATGAAGGGGTCGTTCCCGCCGAGCTCCATCGAGCAGTTGACGATGCGGTCCGCGGCCTGGCGCAGCAGCCGCGCGCCGACTCCGGTCGAGCCGGTGAACGACAGCTTCCGGACCCGCGGGTCCGCGAGGGCGGAGGACGCGACCTCCGCCGGCCGGTCCGTGGTCAGCACGTTGACCACTCCCGCCGGCGTCCCGGCTTCGGCGAGGAGCTGGGCCAGCAGCAACGCTGTGAGGGGAGTGTCCTCGGCGGGCTTCAGCACGACGGTGCATCCGGCGGCCAGTGCCGGGGCGACCTTCCGCGTCGCCATCGCGGCCGGGAAGTTCCAGGGCGTCAGCAGCAGAGCGACACCGACCGGCCGTCTGAGGGTCATGATCCGGTTGGCACCAGAGGGGGCTGTGCGGAGCTCACCGCCGATCCGCACGGCCTCCTCGGAGAACCACCGGAAGAACTCGGCCGCGTACCCGACCTCCGCTCGGGCATCGGCCAGCGGCTTCCCCATCTCCAGCGAGATCAGCCAGGCCAGTTCCTCACGGCGGGCCGTCATCAGCTCATACGTCCGCCGCAGCACTTCAGCGCGCTCGCGCGGCGCGGTCGCCGCCCACCCCGGCAGTGCCCGATGGGCCGCCGAGACTGCCGTGTCGACGTCGGCGGGCGATGCGACGGGCACCCGGGCGATCTCCGAGCCGGTGGCCGGGTCGAGCACCGCGAACGACGGCCGGTCGCCGCCGACCCAGTCGCCGTCGATGTACATCTCGGTCGGAACGCCTGTGGGGAGTGCCATGTGCGACCTCGCGGCTCGGATCGGGCTCGGGACAGCAGGTGGAGATCAACGACGGCTGGCGTCGAGCAGCGCGCCTCGTACATGGCGCCACCGTCGGTACTGCTCCTGGTAGAGCAGGGTCTGTGACGGTCGAGGGCTTGCCACGGATGTCGGGAGCTCCCCGACGGTGCTCGCCCGGCTCAGCGTCGGATGCACCCCGACGGCGAGCTGGGCCAGCCGCGCGGCGCCCAGCAAGCTGGCGTCAGGTGCCGTCCTCGTCCGCACCTCGCGACCGAAGACGTCGGCCCGCAACTGCACCAACGCGGCGGACTTCGCGACCCCGCCAGCCAGCACGACGGGTAGAGAGCCACCGGCATCGATGACATCGACCGCCTCACGCACGGCGAAAGCGGCACCCTCGTGCATGGCACGCACGACATCCTCACGACGGTGCGACGAGTCCCACCCGACGAGGCTGGCCCGTTCGTCGTCGCGCCACGCCGGGAACCGGCTGCCCGTCAGGTGCGGTACGGCGAGCAGTCCCCGGCTGCCCGGCGGGACCGCGGTCAGGGCGGCAGCCATGAGCGCAGAGGCTTCGGCACCGTTGCGGGTGAACCCGTCGATGCAGTGGGTCACCGCTCCGCCGGTCATGCCCGTGGGGCCACCGTGGGTCCACAGTCCCTCGACGAGATAGGGGTTGACCACGGTGCGGCTGATCGCCGGATCGACGGGGCGCTCGCTCAGCCTGATGAGGACGTCGGTGGTCCCGGCGATGTCCACGATGCTGCCGGGGTCGGTCCCCAGGATCGCGGCGGCTCCCACGGTCCCGTCGGGCCCTCCCGCGGCGACCGGGGTGCCGACCGGCAGACCAGTGAGCTGGGCAGCGGCCGGTGACACCGCACCGATGACGCCCGTTCCGTGCGCGAGGTCGGGGAACACCTCGCGGCTGAGGCCGACGGCAGCGATGAGGTCGTCGTTCCACTGCACGCGTCCGACGTCCAAGGCGAGCGTGTAGGCGGCCGAGGTGACGTCCGTCGCATGCACGCCGGTGAGCCGCAGGTTGACGTAGTCCTTCGGGGCGAGCACCGTCCGCACCTGCTCGGCTGTGCTGGGGTCACCGACCGAGAGCGCGCGCAGGAGGGCCAGTGCGCCCCCGGTGACCGCCGGTCGACCGGAGCGCGCCCAGGCTGCCGGCAACCCGGCCATGAGCGCTCGCACGTCGGCTACGCCGCGGTCGTCGGACCACCCTCCAGCGGGCACGAGCGGGTGGTCGTGCCGATCCAGCACCACCGAGCCCACATGGCCGGCGATGGCGAGTGCGACGGGCCGCAGGGCTGGCGAGCTCGAGGTCAGCCGTGCGAGGGTGACGACGACGTCAGCCCACAACGCTTCGGCGTCGAACTGCGACGCTGCATCGCGTCGATCCGTCCGGCTCTCGTTCACGTTCCGTCCGACCGGGTCGACCAGCGCCGCCCGGATCGACGACGTGCCGATGTCGACCGCGCAGACCAGCGATCCCTCGCTCATGACTCCAGCCGGATGACCAGCGGGAAGGTCGGGCGCGTCCAGCTCTTCGCGAACTCGATGAGCTTCTCCTGCTTGCCGTAGGTCCAACGGGTGATCTCGATCAGCGGAGAACCGTCTGGGACGTCCAACCAGCGCGCCCACTCCCCCTCAGCGGCGACTGCGGACACCCTCTGCTCGGCCCAGTCGAGCTCGATGCCGAACACCTCGCCGAGGGTTCGGTAGAGCGACCCTTCGACGAGATCGATGCGCGCCAGGCCGGGGACGCTGTCGTGCGGCAGCCACGAGTCCTGCACGGCGGCCGCGACACCCTCGACGAACCGGACACGCACGAGGTGCACCGCCTGCTGACTCGGTGACAGACCCAGCGTTCGCCGGACCTCCAGCGGAGGTCGGTCGGCGGTCTGCAGCTGCACCACGGTCCGCACCTGCGTGTCCCCCTGACCGATCTCGACCTGGAGGCTGCCGAGTCGGTTGATCCGCCGGTAGGTCGGGCGGCGCTCGGTGATGAAGGTCCCGGAGCCGCGCCGTCGCACCACCATCCGTTCAGCGACCAACCGGTCCACGGCGTGCCGGACGGTCATCCGGCTGACGCCGTACTGCTGCGCGAGCTCAGGCTCGCTCGGGAGTCGCTCGTCGGCACTGAGCTGACCGGACTCGATCCGCTGTCTGAGCCCGTCGTAGATGAGCTCGTAGATGCTGCGGGGCATACGGCGTCAGCCGCCGTGTCGTCCGAGATCGGGATCCGCAACGATCGTCGTGTGCAGGTCTGCGCTGCCCCAGCCGACCGCGGCCAGCCCACCGTCGGGGCGCCGCACCCACACCTCCACTTCGGCCCTCGGGCGGTCCTGGACCACCGCGACGCCGCGCAGGGCGCCCTCGAGGAAGAAGGTCTCCGTGGCCCGGATCGGCTTGAGGAACTTGACGTGCAACCAGCCGCCGTGCTGGAAGCCCGCCCCGATGCGTTCGACGAGGAACTGAGCCAGGTGGCAGACGAGCTGCTGCCCCTGCATGATCGGCAGGTCCAGGCCGGCCTTGCGCGCGGTTCGCACGTCGTTGTGGATGTTCGTGATCCCCTCGCCGATCCGGGAGAAGACAGCCATCTGCTCGAGCGTGGCCTCACGTCGCAGGGGTGCCAGCCCAGAACCGACCGGGCTGTCCACCGCGACCAGCTCGAGCAGCGGCAGCGTCTGCTCCCACTCCGCCCGCACCCGGCGCGCTGTGTCACCTGCTGAACCGCGCCCGGCCACCTCCGCTGGCGCCGTCCGCATGATCTCCACCCCGCGGTGCCGCAGCAGGTGGCGCCCCTGAGCGTCCCGGGCGTCGGCGACCATCACGACGTGGCCCTGGCCGCGGCGCTCGTACTTCTCCACGTAGGTGGCGGTGAGGGTCACCCGCTCCCCCACCGTGACGGGCCTGTCGAACCAGAGCTCTTCTTCGGTGTGCAGGCCGACCACCTGGCTGGCGGCGTAGTGCAGCGTGAACATCTGCAGCAGGTCGTTGGCCACGATGCCGACCGGAGCGGTCTGCGCACCGGTCGCGTCAGCGGTGCCCACGGCGGTGCCCTGGCTGAAGGCGAACCGGCGGGCCTTGTGCTCGTCGACGACGAGCTCGACGGGACCGAACGCCTCGGGCACGCTGATGGCGTCGTAGACGGGCGCCGTCAGCTCTGCCTCGGGGTCGGCGAACCCCAGGAGGTCGGTGGGGTCGGTCAGATCGCGTCGCACGGTGGAACTCCTCGGGAGGTCGCGGCTCAGGGCTGCGGGACAGGGACGTCGAGCACGGCGACCGCCCGGACGGGCGATCCCGTCCCAGCCGTGATCGGCAAGGGAAAGGCGAGGAAGAACGCCATGTCGGCGATCCTGTGCAGGTTCGCGACGTTCTCGAGGATCAGGATGCCGGCGCCCAGCAGCGTGTAGTGCGCGCGCAGCGCGCCACCACCACCGTCGCCGGGGTCCAGGCTCACGCAGTCCGTGCCCACCGCTTTCACCTCACGGTCCCGCAGCAGCTCGGCCGTGTCCCCGGAGAGCCCCGGCCAGTCGGTCAGGTGGCGGAACCCGTCGGTTCCAAGACCCCAGCGCTCACGCGCCCAGTCGAAGTCGAACAGCACGATGTCACCGGCTCGCAGCTTGCCGTTGCGCGATTCCCAGTCCAGCACCACCTCGGGGCCGACCTGGACGTTCGCCGACTCGCCGCTCGGGCAGTGAACCACTGCGCAGCGGCCGACCAGCGCCGAGAGCGCAAGGGTGTCGACAGACGTCCCGGCATGGTCGCCGGACACCGGGAAGTGCGAAGGGCTGTCGACGTGCGTGCCGGTGTGCTCGCCCAGGACGAGCTGGTTCATGCGCGCGGGGTCCCCGAACGACAGCCAGGGGTTCTGGAAGAACTTCGCGTGCGTCGGATAGGTCGGTATCCCCTCCTGCAGTGGGTGCGTGAGGTCCACCATCTCCGCTCGGCGGAAGGCCTCCGCCAGCAAGGCTGCCGCCGACACGTCTGGTGCGCCGTGCATCGTGGTCACCTGTCTCCGTCCTTGGTGTGGTAGTAGATCCGCTCCAGCAGCGGGCCCGCGGGCCGTGGCCCCCCAGCCCTCCCGACGCGCTAGCCGCCGACCCTGACCTGGCGGGTCTCCTGCCGGGCGACCAGCACCGCGATCAGCAGCGCGGCACCGTTGAAGATCGGCTGCACCCAGAAGGGCACGCCCAGCAGGCTGAGGCCGTTGAAGCCGATGGCCAGCAGCAGGATCGCTACGAGGCAACCGACGACGTTGTAGTAGCCGGGACGGAACGTGGTCACTCCCAGGAACGCGGCCGCGTACGCCGGCAGCAGCAGGTCCGGCCCATAACCGGGGTTCGCCGAGCCGGCTTGCGCGAGTGCGAAGTTCGCCGCGATGCCGACGAGCATCCCGGAGAAGACGAATGCGAGCACGCGCAGCCGGTTGGTGCGGATGCCTGCCAGGAAGGACACTCGCTGCGAGCCGCCGATCGCGTACCAGAACCGGCCGGCCGGGGTGTACTCCAGGACGTAGAACAGGATCGCCGCGAACAGCAAGGTCAACCACACCGACATGGGAAGCCCTGCGAAACCGGTGCGGGACAGGTCGGTGACTGCGCTCGGGATGTTGCTGAAGATGACCTGCCCGCGGCTGATGCCCTGCGTCGCGCCGCTGAGCAGGATGCCGACACCGAGCGTGGCGATGAAAGAACTGATCTTGGCGTAGACGGTGAGCAGACCGTTGAGCAGTCCGATCAGCGCCCCGGCGACCGGCCCGGCCAGCATGACCACCAGGGCGCTGGAGGTGTGCTGGGCCACGACGGCCATCAGCATGGCCAGCAGCCCGAGCTGGTAGCCGACCGACAGGTCGAACTCGCCGATGATCAGCGGCAGCAGCACCGCGAGCGTCATCACCGCCGTGATCGTCTGCACGCTCACCACGTTGACCAGGTTCTGCTGCGTCAGGAACGTCCCGCTGGTCGCGGCGAACACGACCATCAGGAGGACCAGGATGGCCACGGTCTCGAAGCCGCGCACTGCGGTCAGCGGGTTCCTCCGGGGCCTGCGCTGCGCGGGTCCGCGCGGACCGGTCGGTGCGCCTCGATCGCCCGGGCGCTCACGGTCGGGTGCATTGGTCACGGACATCAGACGGCCCTCGCTAGCAGTGATTCGACGGACAGCTGCCCGCCGCTGAGTTCTTCGGTGATGGTGCCGCCCTCCACCAGCAGCACCCGGTCGCACAGGTCGCTCAGCTGCTCCGGCTCCGTCGAGGTCATCAGCACAGCCGTGCCTGCCGCCCGCGCCTCGCGCACGGCGTCGAACAGGACCTCGCGGGCGGCCGGGTCCACGCCGTACGTCGGGTCGGCCAGCACCAGGACGGCAGGGCGCTGGCGCAGCAGGCGGCCGATGATGACCTTCTGCTGGTTGCCACCTGACAGGGTGCCGAAGATGGCGTTCGGGTCCCGGGGCCGCACGTCGAGGTACTCGATGACGTGTCGCACGGCCGAGCGTTCGGCCCGCTTCCGGTGCCAGAACCGTCGCGCGCTGGGGAGGGTCACGTTCTCGGCGACCGGGAGGCCGGCCAGGCCACCCTCGTGCAGCCGGTCGGCGGGCTGGTGCAAGACGCCATGGGCGATGGCATCCCGGGGCCCGAACGATGTCGGCAACACCGTCCCGTTGACGGTGACGCGACCGGCGGTGAGCGGGGTGGCGCCCGTCAGCAGGCGGGGCAGCGCCTCGACGCCATCCCCCCTTCGGCCGATCGCACCCACGATCTCACCGGCTCTCAACTGCACGTCGAGCCCGTGCGCACCCTGGCCGGCGAGCCCCTCGGCGGCCAGGACCGTCGTCCCGATCTCGGCAGGGGGCGTGGGGTCCTCCCACAGTTGCTGCAGGCTTCCGGTGGTCGTCCGACTCCCCGCTGTCCGCACCGCACCTGCGACACCCGAGGCCCGCATGATGTCGATGACCGCTGCCCGGTCGACGTCGCGCCCCTCGGCTTCGAGGGCGACGGCGCCCCCGCTGAGCACGGTGACCCGGTCCGCCCAGGTCAGCTCGGCCAGGCGGTGGGTGACCATCAGCACCGGCGTCCCGGCGTCGGCAACCGTCCGGACGTGCTCGAGGAAGGTCGTCGCCTCAGCCTCGGGCAGGGAGGCGGTGGCCTCGTCGAGCACGAGAAGGCGCAACGAGTCGCCTGCGGACCGGGTGGCCAGCTCGACGGCGAGGGTGGCTCGCTCAGCCCCGGTGAGGCTGCGCGCAAGGTCCCTCGGGCTGCGCTCGATCCTGCACCGGTCGAGCAGCTCCTGCGTCGTCGCCCGCAGCCGACGCCAGGCGACGGTGCCGAAGGCGCGCCGTGGGTACCCCACGAACAGTGCCACGCTCTCGGCGATCGACAGACTGTCCAGCAACGGCGCCTCCTGGTGCACCACCCGGACTCCGGCCTGGGTCGCCTTGACCGGTGACCAGTCAGGTGTCACGTCGCGCCCGTCGATCGTGATGCGGCCCGCGTCCGGGACGTACACCCCGGTCACGATCTTCACCAGGGTCGACTTGCCGCTGCCGTTGGCGCCGAGCAGGGCGTGGACCTCACCGTCCCGAAGAGTGGTGCCGGCGTTGTCCAGCGCCGTCATCGACCCGAAGCGGATGGTGAGTCCGGTGAGGTCCACGCTCATCGGACTCAGCCCTGCCAGAGCTTCTCGAACACGGAGGCGTACTCGTAGGACGCCTGCCAGTCCGAGCCCTCGGCGGGCACGTTGGACTCGTCGAGGACGACGAACGGCAGGCTTTCGCCGTGCGGGTCGGCCAGCGGTTGCTCGGTCAGGGTGCGCACCGACTGGTCGATGAGCGCGTAGCCCATGTAGGTGTTGTCGTACGCCGCGTCAGCCACCTGCACCCGACCCTCCCGGACGAAGGACAGGTTCTCCTGGCTGCCCAGGACGCCGATGACCTTGACCTCGCCGTACCCGGCCTGCTGCAAGGCCGGGACGACTGCGGCGGCTGCCGGGTCGTACGGCATGAAGACGTAGTCGGTCTCGGGGTTGGAGCGCAGGTAGCTGACGACCGACTGCGGCAGCACCTGGGACACCTGGTCACCGGTGAAGTACTGGGGGTCCGACACCGTGCACCCGTCGCACTCCGCGAGCTGGGAGAGCAGGCCGTCCTGCAGTGCGAGCACCGAGGGGAAGGTCTGATCGGAGTACACCACCACGTTGGCGGCACCGGCGGAGTCGGCCGTGATCCACTCGCCGGCCTTGGCCCCCAGTGCCGCGTAGTCCGGCGCCACGTCGAAGGCGTACCCGAGCCGGTCAGGTGCGGTGGGCGTGACCGGGTTCGGCGTGTCGATGCCGTTGGATCCCGCCCCGACCGGGATGCCCGCCGTCTGGGCCGCGCGCAGGCCGTCCTGGACGGCGTTCGGGTCGATCGCGATGTTCAAGATGATGTCTGCGCCCCAGCTGATCGCGTTGAGCATCTGCGAGATCTGCGTGTCCGCACTGCCGCCGCCGTCGAAGACCCGGACGTCCCAGCCCAGGGTCTCGCCCGCCGTCTGCACAGCGGTCGCCGGCGAGACGCAGCCGGACAGGATGCTGTAGCAGGTGATGACGGCCACCTTGGCGTCGGCCGGCGCCGCCACGGGCACGGTCGGACCGGCGAACTCCGTCGGGAACTCCGCCGTCGCCGACTCCAGCTGCGCGGTGTACTCGGTGCTGTCGTCAGCCGGCGTCGAGCCGCTGTTGCCGGCACTGCTGGTGTCGATGGTGCTGCACCCCGCGAGCAGGGTTGCGGCGACGCAGGACACCGCCGCCCTTCGTGTGATCCGCCTGATGATGGTCATGGGCGTTCCGCTCTCCTTTGATGGAAGACGTGCGGGCATCGACCCCGCGCGCTGAACCGACACGGGCAGGGCCTGGCGAACAGACCCCGTGCTGATGGACCTCAGACGAGGGCCAGCGGGCGGATCAACGAGCCGGTGGCCCCCGTGATCCGCAGTGGTGCTGCTGTGAAGAGGAACTCGTGACGGCCCGCGGCAGCAAGCTGCTCGAGGTTCACCCACTCCATGAGCGGGACGCCGAGGTCTCGGATGAGCAGCCGGTGCACCGGCTGCGGCTCGCCCGGCCGACCCGACGGCGCGACCTCGACGATGGCGTTGTCGGAGCCGACCACCGTGGGGGCGTGCGCGGCCAGGAACTCGGCACCGTCGTAGCTGAGGCCGGCGCCCACGACCTGCTCCATGGCCGCGACGTCAGGCCAGTACCGCATGGTGCCGGTGCGCAGCAGCACGGCGTCCCCAGGGCGCAGTTGCACCAGCTGTCGCTCGAGAGCTGCGCTGATGAGCTCGGCGTCGATGGGCTCGTTGGGCTCGAGCGCGTCTCGACCACTCACCCCCGGCGCATCGATCAGCACCCCGCGGCACAGGTACGGCGGCAGCGTCGACGCATCGTGCGTCATCGGGCCGAAGTCACCGAGGTAGCGGGCGGCCGGGTGGTCGCCGTACCAGGAGTCGTCCGCACCGCTGGTGATGTGTGCGAGTGCGTCGATGTGCGTCCCGGAGTGGGTGCAGAAGGACACGACCTCGGAGATGAACCCGAAGTTGCTGCTGTTGTCGTCCAGGAAGGCGAGGTCACCCTGCGCCCGCTCCCCTGCCGGGGTGCGGAAGGTGAACACCTGCATCGGCGGATGGCCCGGGGCAAGCGGCATACCGGGCCACCACCCAGAGGAGAGGTCGTAGACCTCACCTCGCGTCACCAGCCCGAACAGGGCCGGGTCGATGCGACCGACCTCGGGCTGTGGCGGGGGTCCGTACATCAGATCACCTTCGATCCGCGCAGCGCGGCGATGTCCTCGCCGGACAGCCCGAGCACCTCGCCGTAGACGTGGTCGTTGTCCTCACCCACGGTCGGCGGGGCCTTGCGCACAGCGCCGGGCGTGACACCCATCTTGATCGGGATCCCGGGCATGCGGAGCGTGCCGAGAGCCGGGTGCTCCACGTCCAGCATCATCTCGCGAGCCGCGATCTGCGGTGACTGCACGACCTGCTCGATGGTGGCGATCTCGCCGAACGGGATGCCCGTCTCGCCGAGTTCACGGGTGATCTCGGCGCAGGAGCGAGCTCTGGTCCACTCCGCGACCGCCTGCTCGAGCAGCTCGATGCTCTCGAGCCGTCCGGGCACGGTGCGGTAGCGGTCGTCCGCCGCCAGGTCGTCCCGTTGCATGACCCGGCAGAGCCGGGGGAACAGCGGGTCCGTGCCGGCGTGGATGTAGACGAACCCGTCTCGGGCCGGGAACACGTTCGCCGGTCCGGTGAGCTGGTCGCGCGACCCGCTGCGCCGGGGTTGCTCACCGAGCATCGCAAAGGCGCTCGGCCGGGTGCCCAACGACGCGAACAGCGCGTCGAGCGAGGCGACGTCGACGTGCTGCCCTGCGCCGGTCCGTTCCCGGTGGAGCAACGCGAGCAGAGCCCCGATGGCACCGTGGAAGCCGGCGATGTAGTCGGCGATGTAGGTCCCGGTGAGAGTCGGCTGTCCGTCCGGGTCCCCGGTGAGACTCATCAGCCCCGACGTGGCCTGGGCGATCGCGTCGAACAGTCCTCGCTGCGCGAGCGGGCCGGTCTGGCCGAAACCCGAGATGGACACCAGGACGATGTCCGGTCGGAGCGCCTGCAGCCTCGAGAAGCTGAGCCCCATCTTCTCCATGGTGCCCGGGCGGTAGTTCTCCACGACGACGTCGCTCCGGCGTACCAGGTCCTCGAGCAACCCGATGGCGTCGGGATGCCGGGTGTCCAGCGTGATGCCGTACTTGTTGCGGTTGTACATCATCGTGTAGACGCTCTCGCCGCGGTGGAACGGCGCATGCTTGCGTGCGTCCTCGCCCCCGGGCCGCTCCACCTTGATCACCTCCGCCCCCATGTCCCCCAGCATCTGGGCACACAGCGGCCCGGCGATGAAGCGACTGAGGTCCAGCACCCGGATTCCGTCGAGCGCTCCTCGCCCCGTCGAGTCCGCAGCACCAGCGTCCGACACGTCCGACTCGGCAGCAGGCACGGCCGGATCAGTCCGCATCTGGCTGGAACGGCGCGAACGTCGGGTAGGTCCAGGCGCTGATCTCCTTGCTGATCGGAACGTCGAAGAGCATCGGTGTCGAGCCCGCGAAGGCCGCGTCGACCTTCTTCGCCAGCTCGTCGAGGTCGGTGATGCGCTCGGCAGCGAGGCCGAGTCCCTGCGCCACCTGCGCGTAGTTCGCTGGGCCGAAGTCCACGCCGATCGTGCGGTTGTCGTAGTGGAGCACCTGCTCCTGACGGATGTTGCCGTAGCCGTCGTCGTTCATGACGATGACGACGACTCGTCCCCCGACCCGGACGAGGGTCTCGAGCTCCGCCAGGGTCATGCCCAGTGAACCGTCACCGATCAGGGCGAGCACCGGTCGGTCAGGATCGTCGGCGGCGGAAGCGATGGCGGCCGGCAGCGCGAAGCCCATGTTTCCGAAGCCCACCGGCTTGATGTACGTGCCGGGCTTGCGGATCTCCCACAGGAACGACCACACACCCGGGTTGCCGGCATCCGGGATGAGCAGCGTGTCATCGGGCGACACGTCCCGTAGACGACGGACGAGGTCCGCCGGCGACACCTCCTGACCTGCCGGCAGCTGGTCCAGGGGTGCTGCGAGCCAGGTCGTGCGGGCACTGCCCAGCGAGTCGATCCACTCCTGCCGCGACGTCCTCAGCGCACTGGCCTGATCGGCCAGCGCGGCACGGATCTCGTCGAGGGAGGCAACGGCGTCCGCGATCAAGCCCGTGGTCCGCCCGCTGTAGTACCTGCCGATCATGCCTGGGTCGACGTCGATCTGGACGATCTCGGGCAGATCCAGTCGCCAGCGGCCGGTCGAGACGGCGTTCAGGCTGTTGCCTACCGCCAGGACGAGGTCGGCGTCGGCGATGACCCGCGTGGACAGGCTCGTGCCCATCCGGCTCAACGATCCGAAGACCAGGGGGTGAGTGGTCGGTACGACACCGATGCCGTTGAAGGTGGTCACGATCGGGATGTTCAGCTGCTCAGCCAGCGCGATGGAGGCGTCAGCCGCGCCGGCGATCTTGCAACCGTTGCCCAGCCACAGCACCGGGCGCTCGGCTGCAGCGACGCGTGCGACCACGGCGGCCAGGGACGCCTCGTCGGGACGGGGACGCTGGCGCACCCACTCCGTGGCGCGGTGCGTGGCCGGGACCTCGGGAGCCGGGTCGACGAATCCTTCGATGGTGTCCCGCGCGAAGTCGAAGTGGACCGGGCCCGGGTTTCCGCTCATGGCACGGACGTAACCCTCCTCCATGGCCTGGACGATGCCTGAGCCGTGGGCGATGAGCCGGCTCCACTTGGTCAGCGGCTTGAAGAGCTCCACGTGGTCGGCGTTCTGCGCGTCGTCCTTGTGGATGTTCGCGCCGTTGTTGTTGCAGGTGATCACGAAGGCCGGACTCGAGTCGCGGAAGGCCCCGCCCACACCAGTCATGAGGTTGGTGGCGCCGGGGCCGGTCGTCGCGATGCAGACGCCGGGGGTGCCAGTGATGCGACCGTAGGCGTCGGCCATGACGGCGGCTGCTCCCTCGTGCCGCGCAGTCACGAACTGGATGTCGGGGTGAGCAAGGATGGCGTCGGTGATGGCGAGCGTCTGTCCCCCCGGGACACCGAACACGTAGCGAACTCCGAACGCGGCGAGCATGGAGACGACCAGCTCTCCGCCGGTGACCTTCTTCGACATCTGTTCCCTTGCAGCTGAGGTGTCCGTGGCGCGCGACCGATCGGACACTGGGTGGCGGTAGGCCTAGTTGCCTAGACAGGTTCACCATCGTGGCTGGACGTGCGGATGTCAACCACGTCACAGACGTCGTGCTCGACGACGGTCGTTCTCCGAACGGCAACCTGCCGGAAACGCAGCAGCGCGTCCCCTCCCCCTCCCCCCGCGCGTCCGCTCCGGGCACGTCACCGAGCGCGTCGCTGCTGTCGCCGCCGCGGCAGCGGCCGGTCTGGGCTGAGACGGCCGAGCGCGGGACTGCCGCTCGAGCGCACGACCGACGTCTCGCAGCACGGAGCAGGCGGTGCTCGGTAGCAGCGGAGCAGTGACCTCAGCGCCGTCCGTGCTGAGGCACGACGGGCCTCGAGCGCGTGCGAGCGAAAGGGCCGCCGACCAGGAACTCTTGGTCAGCGGCCCTTCGCGCGGGTGGAGCTGAGGGGACTCGAACCCCTGACCCCCACACTGCCAGTGTGGTGCGCTACCAGCTGCGCCACAGCCCCGCGTCGTGCGGGGACGACTCTACAAGGCTGCCGCGTCGGCGTGCGCCACGG
>Ga0210040_10006799_pt1 | contig 14091 bp, 14 predicted proteins | sample CryGeyCG12114_NA_FD_185462 | JGI IMG/M metagenome (GOLD analysis project Ga0210040, IMG submission 185462) | Groundwater microbial communities from aquifer - Crystal Geyser CG19_WC_8/21/14_NA (SPAdes) (version 2) | ecosystem: Environmental > Aquatic > Deep subsurface > Groundwater | place: USA... | reverse complement strand
TGAAAAATTTCTAAGTTTTTTCAAACACCATGTTGACCGACATTGCAACCTAACCTAACCTAAACTAAACATAGTGTTTGAAAAAACTTAGAAATTTTTCAGGTGTCCCAAGTTCTAAAACCGAACCCAGACAAGCTGCTTTGCCACTTTGCTACTATTAAACCAAACCCAAGAAGAATATTATAAAATCACAAACCTTCACATGACGTTCAAGTGCCGCCGACTTTTTGTCTTCTTCATCCCTAAATCCAATTTTAAAAACGGATTGCCCGTTCGCCACTCCTGGGAGTCGAGGATTTCTTTCGTCATATGCAAACCTGAACGGATTTCCAAGTAATAATGTCGAGCACTTTCTACGTTTGTGAAGTAATAGATTAGTACCATAAAATATTTCTAAATATTATTTAGTCTTCAGTTATGAATGATAGCCAGTAACTTTGAATTGATAACGTCAGGGGTACATTAACTTATAATTTCTATTCTCCAGTCTTACTTTTCTTTTTGAATTGTTCGCTCGGTGTCGATGAAGGATTCCTCCTCGGATTCTGATGACGAACTGGTATCAGGTAACGTTGCCATTTTCGCCACTTCTGGCGGAGCCCCTGGCTCAGTCTTCACCTTCACCCGCAAATAGTCGCCAATCATGGGTGACAACTTTGGCATCGGCGGATCATCTTCGTCCTCTTCCTTTTTAATTGAAGTTCCTACCAAATCTTCTTTACCATCTTCCCCATGATTGGAATCTGAAGACGAATCATACGCAGCCACTAATGACTCCATTATTATTTTTCTTATCTTCCACTTTAAAGTCTCTCTATAACTGAGAGACAATTAACTTCCAGGCCGTAAAACAACAACAAATATGTTATGTCACTAGTGAAGGAAGCGACGAAATAAAAGAGGCCAAGAATTAAAATTTACCTCACTATTACAACTAAATTTTTTAAATCTAAATTTGCTTGTTTTCAATTTTGCACGGAATTATAAGTTAATCAACATACTTTTGTCTTTTTTTCGTGCAAATTGTGGACAGGACGATGTTAGTCGGCTTCCCGGATGAAAATGTGAATGCAAAATGAGATGTTTCTATTCCCGCCTACAAATCATATGCTAAATAATATGCTCCTCAAGTAAAGATTTTCAGTGGTCAGACGGCCAACGCCAAATAAACAAATGGTTTCTTCATTCATACGAAAAATTTATAACTCTTTTATGCAATAATATGATAATATACTATATATCACCAACAAAAATATTAATTTACTAGCATAATAAATCATATATACACATTTATTTCCAAAGTCTTAGTTATGAGAACAATTAAAGCCAAAAAAGTTGGTGCCAATATACACCCATCCCTACATACATACAAATGAAAAATCTGAATTTATTTTCTGTTCACTAATGAGTTTTAAAACTGCACAGCAGTCTGAAAAATACAAAAATGACTTAGCCAAAAGAAAAGGTTCGTTTTAGCTATTTAATCCTTAACTACACCTACGTTTTTAGGCTTTGCGCTGCAAATTTATCATAGGAAAATAAAGCATAGCTCTCGATTTAATTTATTTTAGGCGATATTTCGACGAATAATGAAATGAAATGACCGATTGATAAGTTTAGTTTGTGCAAGCAAATATCACTGCATGTGAATCTCGAGATTTACATATGATTCTAGATCCTATACAGATATTATCATAAGACATTATTTTTAAGACTGGTGCTGAAGGTCAATGGAGCAGAGGAACAACTTATGAAAATCCGAAGTTATGGTCAAGGAATCTGTATATATCATGACGTTAACTGTCGACATCACAAAACTAACTTCACCTTAGCTTAGACATACTTAAATTTTATGAGTAATATCAAACGATGTAGGCGCCATTTATATAACGGCGAGGACTTTTCCAGTGGCCAGCATTGTTCTAATTTAACGTTTTAGTTTACCGAATATTGAATATATAAGAAGCCGTCATCTGTTTTCATTCAGTCAATTTGGATTAAATATGACAGTTTAAGTCAAGACATAAAGAGTAACCTACTTATTTATAACTAATCCTCTTGTTTCTCGCTATCATCACTATCTTCTTCTTCATCTTCTAGTTCTGGTATTGGAAACCTTAAAATGGCTGCTATTCCTGTAAGCTGGCTCAGTTCTGAAATCGAAATTGCAAACATCCTCACTCATCGCACAAAGGAGAAGCCCAATAGATGTTCTCAAATTATTTATTTAACTGGAATCTTACGTTCGCCGGAAACATGTAAGGCAGAGAATATTTTTACTTCACCGCCCCCTTCTTTTACACTTTCTACCAGGCGTACATATCGTTTCCGCGTAGCTAGATCACTAGATCTAAAATTAAAAATACAGTTATTAATAATAACTTATAAACAGGTTACCTAAATTCATGTAAAATGGTTTTATTGAAATTATACCTAAAAAGACTGTCGGAAACCAAAAGGATTTCAATCGCTTGTGCCTCGTTGGCTTTTTCTACATGGTTGATTCCATAGAAAGCTTTGGCAGGTTCGTTCTGCAAGGTTGTATAAAATAATTCTAAAGCCTTTACTTCACCAGCAGCTTTTGTATCCGCCAGTTTTGCTGTTATGGCTGGATTATTGAATATTTCTGAAAATATAAATATCATATTTTCATACATATAGTTTATTCTTTTTACCAAGAAATTAAATATTCATTCTGGAATAGTACACATACCACGTAAAGAATGTTTGAACCCACTAGATGCATGAACAAGCATAAATTTGCTCTTATTGTCCAATAGCAACTTATTATCCATTTTGACAGCTTGTTGAAACATATATTCATAAAACTGATCTTTCACAAACCCCGGACTCCCAATCAGAACACACTTAACTACTTCAAAATTTACATGTCGAAGGAGGGCTTGCATTACATTTTCAAAAAACTTTTGTAGGCCCTAAAAAAATAAAACGTGAGACGTAAAATATACTCCATGTCACCCCTACTTACAGGTTAAAAAAAACTATAAAAAACCTTTTCATGATTCCCAATGTTTCCATGTCTTTTCCTAGGAATTGTTTGATCAATTTTCGCTCTAACAACAGTCATAGATGATAGAACTAAGCAAACATGGGCCATACCCTCTTGCATTACAACGGCGGCAACATCAGCTTTCTGAAATACATTATCTTCTTTCAATCATGTTGTACAAATACAATTAAATAATTACACAAGATCATGTTGATATCCCCAAACCTCACCTGAGCAGGATCGCATGCAGTTTCAACTCGGTCCAAATCTATAGAGTCCCAAACCTTCTGTACAGTAAATTTCCGATTTACCTCAAGATCCAAAGTATGGTACGCCCCCATCTATAAAAATCGCACTACATCTTCAAATCCTGACCATATTAACTAACTTTCACACATAAATGTACCTACACACCTTGACATATTGATTTTCTTGCACGTTTCGACCTTTTAGTCGAAGAACACATGCTTGTGTGTCAAAATCAATGCTCTCCACTTTAATGGTCAACATCGTACGGATTCGGCTACTACTAGAAGATCCTGTTGCTGTCTCCTGTTGAACTTTCCTAAATGTTGAAGCCCTCACAATGCTTCCTTCGGATATCAAATTGTATGCATGCCACATATCCTCATTTTCTTCACATATCAGGGCAATACTCCTTCATGCAAGCAGAGCAAAGAGACACATTTCAGCTTCACATTATTATCACTCACAATACTCACATTACAAATTGACCATCAGGATAAAAACATGACAAATACTTACCCGTTTCCATCCCTATCTACATCCTTGAAAATGAGCTTCATGATTCGATTTTTATAAGCGTGTGACTTCCGTTTGATAACTACTCTAATTTGGAACGCCTGTTTGTAAACTGACCCACGTACTAACTCTAACTAATACTTTTCTCCATGCAACTGCATATTACAGATCCATTGCACATGGTAATCACTCTACGTATCGGGGGTAATGTTAAACTCTGGATGCATATTTGCATTTAATAATCCCATATCAACAAGTACTCCCGGTACCGGTATTTTTCCTTAATGTTGAGTTCAGTTAAATAATAAAATTGTAAACAATACCATGAAATGGGAATCACTGGCAACAGTGGTAATTTCATATGGCGTCACGATATCACAATCTGGTGTAACGGGGTTTAAAAACTATCTTGACAGCTGAACAGAATAATTATTGCAGTTTGTAATGAAGAAAGTGGTTTTACTTTCACCAACTACAATTTGTTTCATATGTTCGCTCGTAAGCAGCTCACCAATAAAATGCCTGTATTCTATACGTTGTGCTAGCTATGTAAGGATAAGGTTAGTTGCATGGGCAAAAAAATCTTATAGTGTAGTACTACTACTACTTAAGGGCATGCAGAATGGATGGAGAATCAACGTCAAGTTAACATGGTTTTTTACATGACATTTTCCCCGTGTAGTGTTCCAATGGTCAGGGAACTTAATGATATTTGTTTTAGGGTTTTCACAATTAACAAAGCTGATCTGAAATAACTGTTATAAGATTATGCCAAAATAAACAGCATCAGTATGAAAAAAAGAATAGATGTGTGCTAGTCATTGTAAATAACGCCAGAACATTGCTTTTATTTGGAGTGCCCTCAATAATAATATCCCCAGTCAGTCATATTTGTTTTGTTTCACAATTTAATGTTTTCTACGATGAATATAAAAGTGAATGCAAGATAGCTTCAATACATGCCGGAAAAAATTAAATGAACCTGTCAAATGGAAATAAGACAAACCAAAACACGCGAAATAGTATTTAAAAAACTTTATTATGTCATTTTTCACAATAAGACATATTGGTAGAAAAAACCGCGTTAGAAGCCACAAAAGAAGACCATTCTCGTACTAAAAAACTAGCAGTTGTTCCCTTTCACAACAGACATACACAGTATAATATATAATATTTTGTAATTAATTACTGTAGCTATATTGTCTGACAACAGAGTCTATAGAGCAAATTCATTCTACGACACTAAACTCTACCTACATACAAAGATACGGTCATAGGCTGTTTTTAATCGAAACTATACAGTGTATCATGATCCTTAAAGATCATTCACAAGGATGGAAAAAAGGTGATGAAGAATTTTTTTCATTACTATTGGACACACAGTAAAGGCAAGAATAGAGACCATATTTACCAAAGCACAATCAAAAGGAAGTTAAAAGACTTGATTTCACAAGACCACTAACTGGTCACACAACGAATATAAACTCTTTTACATATCAACTACAATTGATGCTACTAATAAATGCAACAGTCTAGGGAAAAAAAGAATCTGTATGTTAAAAAACACGCACGAGTATATTATTCAGTAGTAATCTAACACAATACTATAACTAAAAAAAACCTACAGACAGCAAAATATATGAGATTGAGAAAAAAAGATTATACACATCTTTTGGCAAAACACAATTGTCACACAAATCTTTTCCATCATCAAAATGATATGGTATCATATCCTTGACCACTGCAAGAAAGTTAGTAATAAAAAAAGTTACATTAAACTACTAACTAGCTACAACCGATCGTCGTGTTAGCTTTAAATAGCTGCTTTTCAATTTGCATAATCTTCTTGAACCATTCGACCCGATCAGCTCAACGAATGTATAGTTAAATCCTTAAGAGAACAACACAACAATACAGAGTAAGAATCACCACAAAATTTACATGCATGTATGAAAAAAGACAGTGCATGTTGGACAAGAAAATTCACATACGCTATGATATTTACATAGTTGATTCACTACCTATATAAGTATAATACGAATACGAGTCCACAATACATTTTTCCTGCAACTATTTGTTTCCTTTGATAAAATTGACAATCATGTCAATACTGACTGAACCTTATAGTCTCACAAAAAGTTTGATTGCATCTACAGACTGGGGATTTCAAATTCTGTGTAGTATTATAATATCCATATTCAAGGTATTTCATTTTTATAACAGCACACACAGCTAACATATGCTGTGGAAGCCATCAGCCCAAAAGCATGCTGTGAACATTTCAAGAGCAAAAAAAACTACAGACCAATAATTCTGACAAAATAGATGATTTTGACAACTTCGGAATCTTTCGTATTTAATCAAAACAAAGCAATTAACTTTTCATACTACTAAACAATACCCCAGGTCGGTCCACAGCTGATCCGTACATTATTTATCACTTCCCAAGATCAACTCCCATCCTATATACTTGCAGCTTTCACTCGTGGCTTCAACACTCTACCTACACCCATCTACATCTTTGAGATCCACATAGGACAACGTTAGGAAAACAAGTCTATGCTACAATCTATAACTTGCCACCACTGTGTAAAAGAATTTCGTAAGTTTTCCACACTTGAAAAAAACATCAAAAGTCAGTCATGTAGAGTAATTTTGCTTACATACTTTTGAGCCAAGGCATGTTTTTATACATAATTTCACTTTCAATACTCACAAACATTTTCAACTTCATTTTCGAGGGAATCTGTACTTTCCAATGATTTCATTGCACGCTCTACTACAGGACGGCTACCAATTAGTACTCATGACCGAAAAACATTGACAAAATACGAAAACAAGCCCTATTGGCCTTATAAGTCTAGAATGATCACCAAGTCACTGGATAGACAAATTCAGGTGTGCAAAATGGTATAGTAAATTCAGTTCCAGATGAGATTTTTTCCTGCTCGCCACCCAACGTTACTTATGCTTACTACTACCACAGTCACTACCAAAAACTCCATTAAGCATAGAAGGCATAGATTCTACGGTAGCAGTTTTAGGCGGTTTCACTTTTAGCGCATATATTTTGGTAGTGACTGTGGTAGTAGTAAGCAAAAGTAACGTTGGGTGGCGAGCAGGAAAAAATCTCATCTGGAACTGAATTTACTATACATCCTCCCTAATCTCAAAGCTTTGCAACCTCATTATGATTCGATACACTAAAGTGGGCAAAAAAAACTAAACGGAACACAACCAATACAACACTACTAAACCTACTTTTTTACCACACCATCCGACCTACTGCCTATTCACTCTACAACAATGTTTTCATACCTACTCGCAATGGACCCGAGTTGAATTTTCTATACATTTAAATCCAAGAGATTTAAAGAAAGAGCCTTTATAATTCAGAATGCATTGAAGTATCAGGTCTAACCTCCCCAAATATTACATTGGAAAGGCTACTGGCAGGCCTGCCACATTTTGAATGCTCAAATCACTTATCCAACTATAGAGCTAAACATAAAATGTGTTATACAAATACAAAAACTTCTTTTTTAACTACAGGTCTAGTTCTACATAGGCACAAGTCAATTTTCACACTCGACAGACTCGTGCGCTACTTCAACCTACTTACTGAATGAGTTCAAAAAATTACATGAAATCTTGATCAAACCAGTTTGAATTTTAAACAACCAAGCTTGGACGAAAGAAATAGAATACATGCAAAACATACACGAGATTATTTTTACACGGTAAGAAAACAAAAAAATACACCTGACATAGAAATAAGAAACAGAGTTAAACAAAAAATGACACAAAAATCAAGTTTACAAAACAAAAAGCTATAAGTAGAGTAGTAGTAACATAACAGTACATAAACTCATATCGCATCACTGTAATCTACATGTTTAGGAAGAGCCCTTATCAACACGTTGGAAAAAGTACTCTATAGAGCTAGTTGAAACAAACCACAGTTCCTTATTACTACTTGATTGAGTGAATTTCACGCATCTGGTTCCGGTACTCCAGAGAGATGCCAAAACCTATGCACATATCAGTTAATAATACACAATTTATAATTTGCATTGCAACTTTCTAAAAATACAATTCCACCTCCCCTGGTCTTCTACGATAAGTTCTACACATTTAGCATTGCTAATATTTTCGAAGGTAGTTTTTAAAGGCATGCGAAGTAAATGGCTACGCTACAAGTATTGACAATGACGATGAGACTGATAATCCTTACTCTACTGCAATTCAATAACCTTGTAGCTCGGAATTCATTTCTTTATACTAAATGCAACTAATTAGCTAGCTATACACACAGTTCATCAATACGCGATAAAACGTGAACTATGAGATTTAAAAAAAAATTTTTACACTAATATTCATTCTATAAGCTAATCGCTACTAGTCTAATGCACATGATCTTTACTTCATAGTGTGTATCCTCTTTCAGTAGTGAAGGGTCGGCACGATAGGTAACATTTTCAATAGTACAATGCTGTTTCGCAGTCACCAGTTTAACAGCAGATTTGGCTCTATTTTTCCTTGTCGGCTGTTGCCCCATTCTGCATATATAATGTGGGTATGATTTGCTTTTCTCGAAAAATTTTGCAATAGATTCGTTGCCTTCGGTACTAATAAACTGTGTTATACTTTACATCAATTCATTATCAAGTGTGCTTCTATCAAGCATAATATTTTCGAGTCAGTCGGACAAATCTATACTATCATTTCTCTCTACTCTACATATTCATGTGTGAATCCATGGTAGCTCTCAGATGCTGCACAAATATGAGAGTGCAGGAATACAATCTCTCATAGCTCTAATTAACCCAACAAATATATAATATATACCCTCAAGCCGTCTCTAGAAACGCAAGTGAGACGAACCACCAATCCACTATCATCTCTCTCATTTATAAATCCGTTAAAGAAACCAGCCAAATCTAATGACTTGCAGAGTATATATCTCATTGGGAAAGACACTGCACAAACTGGTAGAGCCACGGTAGAGGGTTCCAGGTAGACACAACACAAGCATGAGATTATCTCTATAGTACATCCGTTAGTTAATTGAGTAGTAAAATACAGACAAAGTACTTCTATAAATTTCATATGATGGATGATGCTATATACTGAACTTCAATTTAAGCAATATATATTATCTATATGTATAATATTTTTATATCATTTTTTGATCACTCCCATTGATGAGGCGATGGTGGTAACTCTGATGGATGGGCTACTGTAGAACTGTAAAAAATACAAAAATCCATTATCAACACTCTGTAACTTACATCTTGAAAAACTGACAGATCATCATACCTGGTGAAACTTTTGAAGGCTGCCGAATGCGGATTAATGCACAGCGGAGTGCGACTACTCTGAGCCTTTTCAGTCACCATCCTATAGAGCTCTTCCTTCACTTGATGCAAAGATGTAACCTTCTTCTCCCATCGGTCATCAAAAGGTTGCTCAGCACAAGGCTCCAGGTCCGATGCATATATTCGTAGGCCAGTCGCTGACGTGCGACAACAACGACACATACACGAATGGAAGCGTAGTCGTCCCTCATCAATATATGGGTGGCTCAGAGCATCCTCTACAGAAATGCGTCGCGCCTGATATCGAACAAAAATGTATCATAGTGAATTCAATTTTCATCTTCAACACAGATTCTGCACACGGCAATAGGATCTACTATAGTCATGAACTTATAACACAATTTATTAGCCTAGAACCACATTATTGTCAACATTTCCAAAAAAATTAGGCTGTTGAAAGAAATTCTTTGACAATTTATCGTTTAGCATAAGTCTCCAACTTACAGGATCAAACACCAACATTTGGCAGAGCAAATGAACTGCCTCAGGAGTGGCTTGAGGAGATAGAGTGTACAGAGCAGCCAACGCAGGAGGCTTATGAGGTTTCTTCAACATGTGAGATTTCGCCCCTGAACAAGCAGATCGGATATCTTCTGGTTTAGGAGTTCCAAGAAGATCCGAAATCAAATCCAACTACGGGTACCAACAAAAACATCACAATTAGTCACAATCATCAGAAACAGCTCCGACAAGGAGCAAAATGAGTCATCATTATAGGCATAGTTAGCAGTGCACAACAAGTTCCCCTTAAAACTAGCCATGCTGACAACTTCAAACACCAAGAACAAAGCCCAATATTATATTACTTTCATACGATAAACAAAAGAGAAAAACCCCTATAAACTTCCACCAACCGGCTTCGTCTAGCTGTGTCCTAATAAATGTAAACTTATCGATTTCCAACCCACTTGGCATTCCAAAACAATGACGCATGAAAAGTATTAATTGCTTTTGATCCCAAAATAACATGGAACTCTACTTTTCTGGAGCAACAGTGACTTCCAATAAAAAAATTTCATGAACATAACCCAAGATATGACTGTTTAATGAGAATCCTTACTTGCTGAATTGGGGTTTGGGCTTGGAAGAGAATCCTTCTGCCCAAAAGTTCCGCGAAAATACAGCCAACACTCCACATATCCACTGCATTTGTGTAATGCTTTGCACCCATGAGGATTTCAGGTGCGCGGTAGTACTGTGTGACAACCTCTTGAGTCATTGCCCGCGATGGGTTCGGCTCCTCCACACGAGCCAACCCAAAGTCACAGATTTTTAGAACACAGTTGCTATTCACCAACAAGTTCCCCGGTTTAATATCCCGATGAATAATACGGGTGGCATGCAGATACTTCAGTCCTAAAATAGAAGGAAAAATGCATTCAAATCATTATGTAAAAAATCATATTCCCCATTCAGAGCACGTCCGGTGAGCAGAGTACACAAGTTGAAAAAACTTGTGGATGAGCCAAAATGAAGACAAACAAACAAATTAAAATCACATTGCGAAATATTTTTTTCCACAGAGTATTCAACTGTGCAATACCAATACAGAGTCTAGAGTCGTAGAATCACACATTCACACACGTCTTTTCTTACAAAAGTCATCGAAATTCTATAGTAATATAGTGTTATAGTGTTGCCAAAAAAAGTTCCCCTTCGAGTCGTTATCCAAAAACGCACATTATTTATTCCCAACTGCGTACACAGACCGAGCGCCCTTTTAAACAACTCAACTCTCAACACATGCTAACAGCATTTTACGCATTTTTTGCTCCTTTAGTGTGTTTAACCTCAAATCCGCGTGCACATATGAACGCATTAAAGTATTTTTAGACTCTCACGTCGTTCAACATACCTCTTAAAATTTGGTAAAGGAAAACTTTAATGTGATCAGAAGATAGATGCTGTGGGGACACGATGATTTTGTGTAGGTCACTCTGCATCAATTCGGTAATCACATATCTGCAACAAGAACAAAAAATACATGAGTATACCTTCATTCATCTGTCAATATGAAAAGCAGTACAGCAACATCATACATTTCCTATAAGCCTAAGACTTTTGAATCGCCCATGCCAACTTGCCAACAAAATTAATATGGCGGAAGTCCGCGGTTTCATACACACCTAACAGAACGAACGCATTTCAAATCTACCGTGCATGCACTGCAAGTCCTCTTTAGTAAGCTATCTAACTAACTATAACAAAATCACTCAAAACTGTAGCACACCACAGGAACGAATCGTATCGTATCCACCATAACGCAAACTTAAGGGTGAGAAAGCATTCAAAATTCTGTAATAGCTCAAGTATAATCTGAGCAGCTGACAAATTTAGTACAACACTTACTAACTTTACGAACTGACTAACTACATAATAATGTAGAGCAAAACCTTGACCGAAATAAATGCATGAAAAGAGTATCAGAACACAAGTCAAAGAAAATTCACTTCATTACTCACAAAATATACCCTTGTACAAGATATCCGTGCAAGGTTATGGTCTGGAGGAAACATTCCCCTTCCTTGCCAATTTCCCTAACAAACTGCTATTAAAAAATCGTATACAGCTAGCAACAATACAAATAAACAACAAAAAATAACACCAGCGGTGCAAAAATTATTCAAAAAGGATGCCAATAAGCAAAACAACTCCTAAACATATAGAGCTACCAAACCTTATCCCAAATGCAATCAAATAGAAAACAAATTACGTACATTTCGGCAAAGAAATCAATATGAGGAGGTTGGAGGATGTCTTGCGCCGACAAAACATTGTCATGCTTGAAAAAGCATAACATTCGTAATTCACGGCAAACTCTTCGAGCGGACACTAGTGACTGGAACACATTCGGCAGTTTCTTCAGAGCCACTCTTTTTCCATCACGTGGGTCAGTCACAGCCCTGGAAAAAATAATTAAATCATCAGCAATCGCTAGCATTTAATCATTGAATTCATCATCAGTATCGCCCTTACATTTACATTGCACAATGAGTCAACTTTACTAACTAAACAAAAGAAAATTTACTGAACACTATTATGACAATATAAATGTCTCGATCCTGGACACAAACTTTGAAAATCATATCCTTCTTCTTATGCATAAATGATTTATTGGAGAACGTAGCTCTCTCCTAAAATCACCACATTGCCACCGAGCGGACTTGCCAGAGAAGATGACTCCTCTCGTTTTAAATTTAGAAAAACGGCTATATATTGAGCGATAAATTGGGTATCACGAGAAAGAGCACACTTCAATAGTTGCCTGCATAGATTTTCGCGAAATATTTTTTCATAAATCATTAATCAAAGTGAAAAAATGAGAAAAATTCCCAAAATCAAGAGAATACATGTGGGTACAGTATTTAGCAATGCTACAAAGCTTACTTACTCTAATGAAACTTTGATTGCTTCGCTTTGCATTTGCGTGTACATTGAGTTTGAATCTTTTTGATTGTTATAATGCTACTTAACTATTAACAAGAAAAAACTCCAATAACGTTAATATTTATTAAACGATAAATAATAATTTTCCTTCTAATTTTTCTGCTCTGTGTTCTCACATTATATGCGTTACTGCGGTTTATTTCATGTAGAAATGTAATCACTCTCAGGTTTTTCAATCAAAGGCAACATGCCAGCAAGAACTAATAATGCTAAGCTAATTGCCCTCTGAACCATTATGCTCCATAATCCAATATATTTACTCCGAATGTGCAAAACAGGAGGCCAGTTTTACCTAGATTGTATAATTTTAGCATTTGATAAAAAACCAAACGCTGTACATCATAAGACATAGTTACTAACGATTTACAGATCCTACTTATCTATAGCCATAAATCAGTTACAAAATCAAAATATAAGTGATGAATTGAATGTAGGCCGTAAACAAACTAACAGCCTACAAGCTATTAGTAGAAATCGTACGGATTGCACAATTAAAAGAGTGAAATATGCAACGACCAATTCGTGCACTCATTTGTACATGGCATAAAAACTCATGATTTCAATTGTCAAAAGCGCAACTTGAAAGGCTTCGCTGAAAATAAATACATTCCTTTAATTGTTTTCTACACTCAAAACTACATAGATTGCACCACGTTTATGTGTCATAACTAACTCAGAAAAAAGTAAAACAATGGAGAGCTCCTGAGAACTTTAACGTTCAGAATTAACGCTACTTTTCAGCCAGCTTCCTCATACCCAAGTAACTGCTTGCTAACTAACTAAATGAAATGGAAATCCCCTTCTGTACAATCCAAAGCAAATCAAAACAAAATCCCATGCAATCAACTTATTCAAAGCATCATCATTATTATTACATTACTGGTTACTCGACACTTTCCAAACAAATGCTCCAATTCTATACCATTGTCGTTTTATGGCCGATTAGCACTTGCCGTTTGTAATTCCCCATTCACATTCATTGAGAAAACTCAAATTCCTCGCATCTCAGACCAAACAACATAATCTAACTTACAAATCGGGATCACCTAAAGTCCACACCATATTTAAACCCCATTATATTGACTGAGCAAGTACAATATTGAGTCCAGACATTTTTATTTTTTCGCATCTCTACTAACAGACTAACTAGCACTACCAACATATTTCTTTGCATAACAACATTTCTATTGTACCTGAACACACATTTATTATCATTGCTGACTTTGAGTCGACGTAATACGCAATTTTGTTACGTAGTGCAACCATGTCTACTTGAAAATCACAGGCCTCTCTCTGCGTAATACCCAGACACCTGCATTATACTTGCTAACTAACTAACTAACTACACCTGATGAGCAGTACATCACATAAAATAAACCTCAGCAAGAGGGTATTACGACGAAGCCGGGTTAGGAATTATTTATGTTAATATTACAAAAAACCAGTAATAATAATTAGGGGTTTTTATCGTTTTTCGGTAGTCTCATCAGCTAG
>Ga0210040_10006798_pt1 | contig 14093 bp, 14 predicted proteins | sample CryGeyCG12114_NA_FD_185462 | JGI IMG/M metagenome (GOLD analysis project Ga0210040, IMG submission 185462) | Groundwater microbial communities from aquifer - Crystal Geyser CG19_WC_8/21/14_NA (SPAdes) (version 2) | ecosystem: Environmental > Aquatic > Deep subsurface > Groundwater | place: USA... | reverse complement strand
GGTGGCGGTGAGCGGGATCAGCGGCGTGGCGCTGACCAAGCTGGACGTGCTGGACGGGCTGGAGACCCTGCGCATCTGCACCGGCTACCGTATCGACGGGCGCGACTTCACCTACCTGCCGCCGCACGCCGCCGACCAGGCGCGGGTGGAGCCGGTCTATGAGGAGATCGCGGGCTGGAGCGAGAGCACGGCCGGCGCGCGTAGCTGGGCGGAACTGCCGGCGCAGGCGATCAAGTACATCCGGCGGGTGGAGGAGCTGATCCGCTGCCCGGTGGCGCTGGTCTCGACGTCGCCCGAGCGGGACGACACGATCCTGGTACGGGACCCGTTCGCGTCCTGAGCGGTCTCAGCGGGCCTGGGCGGCGAGCGCGGTGCTCTCGGCGGCGGGCACGACGATCACCATGCTGACCGTCTCGACATAGCCGACCATATTGCGGGCGTTGTAGAGCGCCTGCTTGATCTGCGGCCGGACCTTGAGCCACGCCTGGTTGCGGCACTGGTGCTTTTCGAGGACGCTGTCGTCGGGACACGCGCGATTGATCGCGGTGCTGACCCGGCGGACTAGGAGTCGCTCGCCTTTCTTCCTGGTAAGATCGAGGTCGCCATAGGCCACCTGGCTCTTCAGCAGTGCCGCGGAGCGCCGGCCTTCGACGATCGTGTCGACGCTACGCTTGGGGGCTGCCGCTGCCGCCGAGGACAGGAACAGGGTGGCGAATGCCAGGATACGGCCAAATTCACGAGCACTGGTCATCGCTTACGCCCCAAGCTTGGCCACGAGAATGACGCGGCCGTGACTCGTGAGAGGCTACGCCGCCATTTTGTGAGCGACAAGAGAAACTTAACGGCCGTTAAGGTTTCTCGCTAAGCCGTGTTGAAGGGCTCACACCGTGGCGATGTCGGGGGCGTCCTCGGCCTTCATGCCGACGACATTATAGCCGGCGTCGACATGGTGGACTTCGCCGGTGACACCGCTGGCGAGGTCGGACAGCAGGTACAGCCCGGCCCCGCCGACGTCCTCGATGGTGACGTTGCGCTTCAGGGGCGAGTTATACTCGTTCCACTTGAGGATGTAGCGGAAGTCGCCAATGCCGCTCGCGGCCAGGGTCTTGATCGGGCCGGCCGAGATGGCGTTGACCCGGATGTTGTCGCGGCCGAGGTCGGCGGCGAGGTACTTGGTGGCGGTCTCGAGACCCGCCTTGGCCACACCCATGACGTTGTAGTGCGGAATGACTTTCTCCGCCCCGTAGTAGGTCAGGGTCAGTAGCGAGCCGCCGTTCGGCATCAGCCGGGCGGCGCGCTGGGCGACGGCGACGAAGCTGTAGACCGAGATATTCATGGTGAGGAGGAAGTTGTCGAGGCTGGTGTCGACGAACCGGCCGCGCAGCTCGTTCTTGTCGGAGAAGCCGATCGCGTGGACCAGAAAGTCGATGGTGCCCCAGCGCTGCTCAAGCTCGGCGAAGGTGCAGTCGAGGGCGGCCATGTCGCCGACGTCGCAATCGACCAGGAAGTCGGATCCCACCTGTTCGGCCAGTGGGCGGACGCGCCGCTCCAAGGCCTCGCCCTGGTAGGAGAAGGCCATCTCGGCGCCCTGCGCGCCGAGTTTCTGCGCGATGCCCCACGCCAGCGAACGGTCATTGGCCAGGCCCATGATCAGCCCGCGCTTACCTTGCATCAGCCCCGTCATGGTGTCAGCTGTTCCCCCTTGTTCTTGAGCGCTTCGAGCGGCTCGGGTCCGGCGTCCGGCTCCTCCACGTCGAGTTCGTGGGCGTGGGGGCCGGAGTAATGCTCGCCCTTTAGCGCCACGGGCTTGGTTTCGGCCAGTGCTGCGTTGAGTTCCGCACCCATCACCACGCCGAGGCCGATCACGAAGAAAAACAGCAGCGCGATCATCACGCCCGCGAGGCTGCCGTAGGTCAGGCTGTAGCCGCCGGCCAGACCGATGGCTTCGGGCAGGAGCGCAGCCGTGCCCAGCCACCACAGGGTCACGAGCAGGGCGCCCGGCCACTTGCGGCACTCGACCCGCCGATAGCGGGACGGCGTGAGAACAACGAAGATGGCGTAGATCGTGCCGTACAGGGCGAGCGCGGGAATGAGCCGGAACAACCGGATGGTTGACGCCACCGACTCGAAGCGAGGGAACAGGTGGAAGATGAGCGCTTCGACCGAACTCATCGCGACCGAGGCGGCGAGCGCGGTCATCAGCAGCAGGACGGCGCCGAGGATGAAGGCGATCGAAATCAGCCGATATTCCCAGAAGGGCGCGTTGAACTTGACCCCATAGGCGCGGCGCAGGATGTCGCGGATGGTCTCGATAAAACTGGTCGCGGTCCACAGGCCGACGATCGCGCCGAACCACAGCAGCGGGCCGGTACGGGCGGTCAAGACCTCATGGACGGGATCGCGCAGCACGGAGGCGACGTCGCGCGGGATCTGCTGGAGGATGGCATTGGCCGCCTGCTCGCCGCTCGATCCCTGGCCGAACAGCTGGAACACGGCGGCAGCGACGATGAAGAAGGGGAACATCGCCAGCAAGGACAGGTAAGCGAGGTTGCCGGCGTGGATGAAGCCGTCGTTGTAGACGCCGAGCGCCACGCGCTTGGCGATCTCGAACGGGCGGGTGCCGGGCTTCAGCCGCTCGACGACGCGCTCGCCGAACCGGGCCTTGAGACTGGCAAGGCGTTGGCGCCGGGCTTCGGGCGATTCGGGGGAAAGGTCGCGCACGAAGTCGGGGCTAGACGCCGAAGCCCGAGCGCGGGTTGCCGCCGCCCGTCCACTCGGCCGCGAACCGTTCAAGCGCGGCGTCGCCGGCGGGCAGGTCGATGCTGAGGGTAACCAGCTGGTCGCCGCGCTCGCCCCCTTTGCCCGGAAAGCCGCGGCCCTTGATGCGCAGCACCTTGCCGGAGGTGGCGCCCTTCGGAATGGTCAGCATGACGGGGCCGTCAGGTGTCGGAACCTTCACCTTGGCACCGAGCACAGCTTCCTTGAGCGTGACCGGCAGGGTCAGGCGGATGGCGTCGCCGTCACGGGTGAAGAAGCGATGCGGTTCCAGGGCGAGGGTGATGATCGCGTCGCCGCGGCCGCCCGGCCCTTCCTCGCCGCGGCCGGGGACGCGGATCTTGGTCCCGTCCTCCAGGCCGGCGGGCAGTTTCAGGTCGATCGACTTGCCGTCGCGCAGGGTGATGCGCTGGGGCGTCAGGGTAGCTGCGTCGAGGAATGGGACGGTGAGGCGGTAGGCGACGTCCACGCCTTTCTGGGGCGCGGCGCGGCGCCCGAAGCCGCCGAAGCCGCCGTTGCTCTGGCGAGCGCCCGGCCGGTCGGAGCGGCCGAAGATGCCTTCGAACAGGTCGGACAGGTCGACGTTCTCGGCCTCCGCGCCGGCAAAGCCGCCGGGAAAGCCGTCGGCCGCGCTGCGCCCGCCGGCCGACCGGCCGCCGCCGCCGAACGGCATCTTGGGGTTGCCCTCCTCGTCGAGCTCGCCGCGATCGTAGCGGGCGCGCTTGTCCTTGTCCGACAGGAGGTCATAGGCGGCCGTCACCTGGCTGAAGCGCTCGGCGGCCTTCGGATTGTCCTTGTTGGCGTCGGGGTGAAGCTGCTTGGCGAGGCTGCGGTAAGCCTTCTTGATTTCGGCCTCGCTCGCCCCCCGCTTGACCCCAAGCCGTGCATAAAGATCCATGGGCAAGCGTCTTAGGCGGAAATGGAAGTGAAGCGCTAGGTAGTTCGCCTTGCTTGCGTGCCAAGGCCGCCGGGGCTTAGAGGCGCGGCCATGGCCACCGATCCCTTTGCCCTGTTCGAAACATGGTTTGCTCAGGCGCAGGAGAGCGAGCCGAACGATCCCGATGCAATGGCGCTGGCGACCTCCACGCCGGACGGCCGGCCGTCGGTGCGGATCGTGCTGATGCGGCTGCGTGGGCCGGAAGGGTTCGGCTTCTTCACCAACCTCGAGAGTCGCAAGGGCGAGGAGATCGCCGCCAATCGGGCGGCGGCGCTGTGCATTCACTGGAAATCTTTACGCAAGCAGGTGCGGGCCGAGGGCGTGCTGCAGCCGGTGACCGAGGCGGACGCAGATGCTTATTTCACCAGCCGGTCGCGGGACAGCCGCATCGGGGCGTGGGCCAGCGACCAGTCGCGGCCGCTGGATCAGCGCGAGACCTTCCTTGGGCGGATCAAGCAGGCGACGGCGCGGTTCGGGGAGGGCGACGTGCCGCGGCCGCCGCACTGGTCCGGGTTCCGGCTGGTGCCCGAACGGATCGAGTTCTGGGAGGATCGCGAATTCCGGCTGCACCATCGGCGCCTGTTCACCCGCACGGATGAGGGCTGGAGCGAAGGGCTGCTGTTCCCATGAGGGTCACGGGACCGGAGCGTGCGCGACTGTCGACGCTGGCGGCGCTGGCCAGCGTGGGCATGGCCACGCTGCTGCTGGGCGCCAAGGCATGGGCGGCGATTGCGACCGATTCCACGGCAATGCTGGGCAGTTTGGCAGATACGGCGCTGGACCTGATCGCCAGCCTGGTGACGCTCGCGGGGGTTCGGATCGCGGCCATTCCGGCTGACCAGGACCATCGCTTCGGCCATGGCAAGGCGGAGGCGCTGGTCGCGCTGACGCAAGTGGTGCTGATCTCCGTCAGCGCCGTCGGCATCGGCTGGCGGGCGATCGGCCGGCTGCTGGGCGGCGCGGAGACCGCCAATGCCGAGCTGGGGGTCGGCGTGTCGGTTGCCGCGATGGCCGGCACCATGCTGCTGCTCGCCTATCAACGCCGGGTGATCGCGCGCACCGGCTCGGTCGCGATCCAGACCGACAACCTCCACTACAAGTCGGACCTGTTCCTGAACGGTGCCGTGATCGCGGCGCTGGTGCTGGACCAGTGGCTCAGCATTCGTGGTGCGGACGCGGCGTTCGGCATCGCCATTGCCGCCTGGCTGCTGTGGGGTGCGTGGCGGGCGGCCGGAGACAGCGTCGACCAGCTGATGGATGCCGAGTGGCCGGAAGAGAAGCGCGACGCGTTTCTCAGCGCCTGCGCCGCTTATCCCGAATTGAAGGGCATTCACGACGTCCGCACGCGGACTTCGGGCGCGCATGATTTCGTGCAATTCCACGTGTGGGTGCCGGAAAGGTGGACGGTGCGCGAGGCGCACGACCGGCTGGACCCGATCGAAGAGAAACTGCAGGCCCGCTTCCCCGGGCTGGAAATGCTGATGCACCTCGATCCCGAGGGCCATATCGACCGTGAGGGCCTGCTGCCCCACGAATTGACGGAGCGCCGATGAACCTGCCCTTCTTCCAGGTGGACGCGTTCGCGCCCGCGCCGCTGAGCGGCAATCCGGCGGCGGTAATGCCGCTGGAGCAGTGGCTGCCCGATGCGCAGCTGCAGGCGATCGCGGCCGAGAACAACCTCAGCGAAACGGCGTTCACCGTGCCGGTGGAGGGCGGCGAGGCGGACTACCACCTGCGCTGGTTCACGCCGACGACCGAGGTCGACATGTGCGGGCATGCAACGTTGGCGGCCGGCCATATCCTGCTGACCGGAGCGGGGGTGCGGTTCCAGACGAGGTCTGGCGTGCTGAGCGTGGAGCGGACCGGCGAGTTGCTACGGCTGAGCCTGCCGGCATCGCGGATCGAGCAGGCCGAGGCACCCGACGCGCTGGCGGCGCTCGGTGTCGAGGGCGCGGTGCATTGCGGCAGCGGCGGCAATGGCGCGGTCATCGTCACCCTGGGCGACGAAGCCGCGGTGCGCTCCGTGAAGCCGGACTTCGCGGCACTGCGGCGGATCGATTCGCTAGTAATGGTGACGGCGCCTGGCGGCGACACGGACGTCGCCAGCCGGGTATTCGCCGCCTATCACGGGATCGACGAGGACCCCGTCACCGGGTCGGCGCATGCCGCATTGGTGCCGCTGTGGGCCGAGCGGCTGGGCCGGACGCGCTTCTCGGCCGCGCAGGTCGGGCCGCGGAGTGGTGAGCTCCAGTGCGAGCTGGCGGGCGACCGGGTGCTGCTGTCAGGCCGCTGCTGGACGGTGATCGAGGGCAGCTTTCAGCTCTAGCTGGCGAGCTTCGCATCCAGTGCGGCGAGCATCGGCTGCTGGCTCGTCAGCATGGCGGCGCGTGCCTCCTCCAGCGTGAACCAGCGCGCTTCCGCCACTTCGGGGAAGTGCTGCAGCTGGCCTGTGCGGGGCGGCCATTCCATCTCGAAGTCGATGCTGACCAGGTCCGCCGGGTCGAACTCGCCTTCGACGGCGAAGGCTTCGACGATCTTGCCGCCCGATTGCCGCACCACGCAGAGCGGAAAAGGTACGGCCGCGAGCTGTAGGCCGGTCTCTTCCGCGAACTCCCGCAGGGCGGCGTCGACCGGCGTTTCGCCCGGCTCGATCATGCCCTTGGGGATCATCCACGCGCCGACGTCCTTGCCGCGCCAGAAGGGCCCGCCGGGCTTAACCAGCAGCACTTGCACGGGCGGCCCGCTGCGGAACAGCAAGATGCCTGCGCTCTGGGGAGGTCGCGTGGAGGAGCCCTTTGGCATGACGATGCTCCTAAGCTCTCTTCCGCCTGCGTCGGCAAGGAATGCTTCGCGTGACGGACCGAGGAGTTCGACGATGCAGCGGAAGGTGGAGTGCTGGGCGCGCCGGCAGTACCGGCTGGCGGGTTGGAGCCAAGGGTTTGGAGAATGGGCTGCAGGCGGCGCTGGCCTGCCGAGGTGACGGACGGAGCCGAGCGGCTGCCCTGCTAGACCGATCGGCAGCTGACAAATCGACCTCGAGGGGGCAGCATGTTCTGGCCAAGTTCCTGGCCCACCGCAGCGTGCTTCGCGCTGACCGGGCTCAGGCTGGCGTGAGTTCGGCCGCGACCGTGGCCGCAATCCAGCCGCCGCCGAGCAGCCGGTCACCATCGTAGATCACCGCCGCCTGGCCCGGCGCAACGCCATATTCAGGTGACCTGAAGCGGATGCGGTTGCCGTCCATTGTGGCAGGAACGGCAGGCGCAAGCGAGCGGACCTTGACGCTGACCAGCCGCTGGTCCTCGCCAAGCCAGTTGCGGCTCTCGATCAGTGCTTCACAGACGGCCAGAGCGCGGCGGGGTCCGACCACCAACCGGTGCGCTTCCGGCTCGATCCGGACGACGTAGAGCGGCTCGGCCCGGCCGCCGAGCTCGATTCCGCGGCGCTGGCCGACGGTGAAGTGAATTACGCCGGGATGGCGGCCCAGCCGTCGCCCCTCAAGATCGACGATGTCGCCGGGGGTCGCGGTTTCGGGACGGAGGCGCTTTACCAGGCCGGCATAGTCGCCGTCTGGCACGAAGCAGATGTCCTGGCTGTCGGGCTTGGCGGCGACGGTCAGGCCGGCTTCGGCGGCGAGGCGGCGGACCTCGTGCTTGGGCAGGTGGCCGAGCGGGAAGCGTAGGAAGTCGAGCTGGTCGGCGGTGGTGCCGTAAAGGAAGTAGCTCTGGTCGCGGCGCGGGTCGGCGCCTTTGTGCAGCTCGGCCCGGCCGTTGTTCACGACGCGGCGGACATAATGTCCCGTTGCGAGACAGTCGGCGCCGAGTTCGCGAGCGAAGGCGACGAGATCGGTGAACTTCACACCCTGGTTGCACAACGAGCAAGGCACGGGCGTGCGGCCGCGGGCGTAGTCGTCGGCGAAGCGATCGATCACGCCGGTGCGGAATCGACTTTCATAGTCGAGCACATAATGGGGGATGCCGAGCCGCTCGCACACTTGCGCCGCGTCGTGGATGTCCTGGCCCGCGCAGCAACTGCCCGAGCGCTTTACCGCCTCGCCATGATCGTACAGCTGGAGGGTGACTCCGATCACCTCCGCGCCGGTGCGAGCGGCCAGGGCGGCGACCACCGAACTGTCGACGCCGCCGGACATGGCAATTACCACTCGCGCCTTGGACGCGGGACGGAAAAGATCGAAATCGATGGGCATGGACGGCGCTTCTTTACGCGGAGTTCACCCCTCGCGGCTAGGTGGGGTGGGAAGAGAGGGGAGCAAGGGTTGAGCGACCTGTTCGTGGACCGGGCGGCGGCGACAGAACTGGACCGGTCAGAGGCAGCCAGGCTGCTGGCGGCTGGCGGTGGGTCGGGACGAGCGGCCGTGGCAGGGCGCGTTCGCCAGCCTGGCGACATCAGCCGGAGAATCGAAGGAGTAAGCAGGTCATTTACCAGCCGATTTCAGCTTTCCTTCAATGGCTGGCCGTTAAACGGCCGCAGAACACAACCACCGGGCTTGAGGAAGCGATGCTAGAAAACCAGAAGTTCCGTCCGCATCAGGTAATCGGCCCGCTCGGCGAGCCCCTGACGGTGGACAAGCTTCCCCCCGCCACGACCACTCGGTGGGTGGTCCGGCGCAAGGCCGAGGTGGTCGCCGCGGTGGCCGGCGGCCTGCTGACGGTGGACGAAGTATGCGCGCGCTACAGGCTCAGCCTGGAGGAGTTCGCCAGCTGGCAGCGGGCGGTCGATCGCAGCGGCATGCCGGGGCTGCGCGTCACCCGCATCCAGCATTATCGCGAGGTGTACGAGCGCCAGCAGCGCTACTGATCAGGAACTTCATTTCGGAACCGTTCTCCTCTCCGGCTGTTGCTGAGGCGGAACAAGATGCGTGGAGCATGCGTCTTGTCGCCGCAAGGCTCGCACCGTTGGGCGCGAGCTTCTAACAGGAGGGAACGCATGCTTACCTGGATTCTGATCATCATCGTCGGCGGTATTCTGGGCTGGCTGGCCAGCATCGTGATGCGCACGGACGCGCAGCAGGGCGTCCTGCTGAACGTCGTGGTGGGCATTGTCGGCGCCATCCTCGGCGGCCTGATCTTCCCGCCTCTGTTCGGCATTGGTGGCAGCATCACCAACGGCGATTTCTCGTTGCCGAGCCTGCTGGTCTCGCTGCTGGGCGCGATCATCCTGCTGGCGATCGTCAACCTGCTCCGTCGCGGTCGCGTGCGCTAAGCGCATCGGCCTCTACGGACGACTTGGAGGGCCGCCCCGCAAGGGCGGCCCTTTTTGCGTCACCGCAGTTCGAAGCTCATCTGCAGGGTCACGGACAATTGCTGCTCGCCGGGGACGATCGAGGTGCTCGACGCGTCGGCTTCGGCGCGGCGGGCCATGGCGACCATCGGGACCAGATTGTCGATCCGGGCGCCTTCGCTGACGCCAAGCAGGCGAACCACCCGCATCCCGAGCGACTTCGCGTAGAGTTCGGCGCGGGCGCGGCCGACCGCGAGCGCGCGGGTGCGGGCCTCGTCCAGAGCCGCTTCGGGCCGGTCAATGGTCAGGGTCGGGCCGCTGATCTGGTTGGCGCCTTCGGCGACCAGGGCGTCGAGGATGCGGCCCGTGCTGCGGATGTCACGAAAGCGGACGGTCAGCTGGTTGCTGGCCTGGTAGCCGGTCAGCTGCGGCGGCTGGCGCTCGGCATAGATATAATCGGGATTGAGATTGACCGAGCTGGTCTGGATGTCGCGATCGGCTACCCCTGCCCGCTTGAGCGCCGTCCTCACGCGGTCGAGCCGGGCGGCGTTCTGCGCCAGTGCCTGGCTGGCAGTGGCGGCGCGGGTGACCACGCCCGTGGAGACGACCGCCACGTCGGGCACCCGGTTGACCTCGCCGGTCGCGGCGATGTCGAGCCGGGTCCCGCCGAGCGGCTGAACCGCGACAACCTGCGCGGAGGCGGTCGCCGGAACCGCCGTCCCGGCGAGTGCAAGGGCAAGAAGCAGTGGACGCATGAGCCTTCTCCTACCGTGATCCGCCCGGGACTTGCGGGCAGTCGGGTGGCAGGAAGCTGAACGGCTCGCTTACCGGCGACGGCGGCCGGCGATCGTCCGATACAGGAACAGGATGATGAAGGCGCCGACGATCGCGGCCAGGAAGCCGGCTCCCTGGTTGTCAGCGCCATACCAACCTACTGCCCGGCCGATGAAACCCGCCAACAGCGCTCCTGCGATCCCCAGCAGGATCGTGATAATGCACCCGCCTGGATCTCGACCCGGCATCAGCAATTTGGCGATCGCTCCGGCCAAGAGGCCGATAACCAACCAACCGATCACCCCATGGTCTGCAAGCATGTGTGTCTCCCTTGTTCGCGCGCGCAGACGCGGTTCACATTATCCGGTATAACGCAAACCGGCGTTGGCGGCAGCCGTGCCGTCGTTGGTCGAAGAATCATTGTCGGGGCAAGGGGAATACGGCCCTGTTGCTCCTGGTGATATGTTCTAGTAACACAGCTGCCGTCTCGGTCTCGGCATAGAAAGAAAGAGAATTGGACATGAATCGGGAGACCCGGCTCGACCGCTCGGACACGTTGGTGGTGGTGGACCGTTCGCGGCGCAACCGCAACCTGATCCTGGCGGCCGTGGGCGTCCTGGCGCTGCTGGTGCTCGGCTGGTTCCTGTTCGGCCACGGCAAGCAGGAAGCGGCCGCGCCGGCGCAGGCCAGTGCCGGCGGACGCGACGGCCAGGTGCCGACGGTCAGCGTGGTCGTTCCCGGTCGTACCCAGGTGGCGCGGGTGATCTCGGCCAGCGGCGCGCTGGCGGCGCGGCGCGACCAGCCGGTCGGCGCGGCCGGCACGGGCGGGCGTGTGACCGCGGTGCTGGTGGACGCCGGAGACAGGGTCAGCGCGGGTCAGACGCTCGCCAGGGTTGATCGTTCGGTTCAGACGCAGACGGCCGCGCAGCTGGCGGCGGCGGTGGAGTCGGCGCGCGCCTCGGCGGGGCTGGCACAGGCCGAATATGACCGGGCGGCGTCGCTGGTCGGTCGCGGCTTCATCTCGAAGGCGGAGCTCGACCGGAAGCGGTCGGCGCGCGAGCAGGCGCAGTCGCAGATCCGGGTCGCGCAGGCACAGCTTGGGGCGACCCGGGCGGGCATCGGCCTGCTCGACGTCAAGGCGCCGACCAGCGGCCTGGTGCTGCAGCGCAACGTCGAGGTCGGCCAGGTGATCGGCGCCGGCAGCCAGGGCCTGTTCCGGATCGCGCGCGGCGGGGAAATGGAAATGCGGGCGCAGCTGAGCCAGCAGGACCTCGCCTCCGTGCGGGTCGGCATGGCGGCGAGCGTCACCCCGCTCGGGTCCGACCGGCCGATCGCCGGCCAGGTGTGGCAGGTGTCGCCAGTGATCGATCCAGCGACCCGGCTGGGCGAAGTGCGGATTGCGGTACCTTATACGGCGCAGGTGCGTCCCGGCGGCTTCGCCGACGCGCGGATCACGGCCGGCGCCGCCACGGCGCCGCTGCTGCCGCAAAGCGCGGTGCTGGCCGACCAGGACGGCAACTACGTTTACGTCGTGAACGGCAAGAGCCAGGCCGAGCGGCGCGCCGTCAAGATCGGCAACGTCACGGAAGCGGGCGTCAGCATCGCCGAGGGCCTGGACGGCACGGAGACGGTGGTATTGTCGGCTGGGCCATTCCTGAACCCGGGCCAGAAGGTCACTCCCAAGCGCCAGGCGGCGCGCTAACCCTAGTTCTTGCAAGGACGGCCCCGCGCCATGAGTTTCCGCAACATCTCCGCCTGGTGCATCCGCAACCCGGTGCCGCCGATCGTGCTGTTCATCGCGCTGCTGCTGACCGGCATCTACGCGTTCGCGACCATGGAAGTGACGGACAGTCCGGACATCGACTTCCCGGCCGCCAACGTCACCATCGTGCAGCCCGGCGCCGCTCCGTCGGAACTGGTCAACCAGGTTACGCAAAAGGTAGAAGCAGCAGTTCGCGGCGTGGACGGCGTGGACGAGATCAACTCGGACGTCCGTGAAGGCAGCAGCAATACGTTCGTTCAGTTCAAGATCGGGACCCCGACCGACCGGGCGGTGAACGACGTCCGTGATGCGGTGGCGCAGATCCGCGGCGACCTTCCGGAAGGCATCTTGGAGCCGCAGGTCAATCGCGTCAATTTCGCCGACGCCTTTGTCTACATCGCCGCCCAGACCACGGACATGAGCCTGGCGGATCTCAGCTGGTACATCGACGGCAAGGTATCCCGGCGGCTGCTGAGCCAGGACGGGGTAGCGCAGGTCACCCGCGAGGGCGGCGTCAACCGCCAGATTCGGATTGTCCTCGATCCTGCCTCCCTGCAGGCGCAGGGCATCACCGCGGCTCAGGTCAACGCGCAGCTGCGCACCCTGAACCTCAATGCGGCCGGCGGCCGGGCGCAGATCGCTGGATCCGAGCAGACCGTCCGTGTGCTGGGCAACTCGCAAACCGCGCAGGAACTTGCCCAGAAGCAGATCGCCCTGCCCGGTGGCCGCTTCATCCGCCTGGCCGATATCGCTCAGGTGCAGGACGCGGCGGCGGAAGCCAGCTCGGCGGCGCAATTCGGCGGGCGCCCGGTGGTCAGCTTCAACGTCGCACGGGCTAAAGGCGCCTCGGACGTGACCGCCTACGACAATACCTGGAAGGAATTGCACAAGATCGAGCAGGAGGACCCGCGGGTCCACTTCATGGAGATCGACAACAGCGTGAACCGGACCAAGCTGCAGTACAGCAGCGCGGTCGACGGCCTGCTCGAGGGTGCGGTGCTGGCCGTGCTGGTGGTGTTCCTGTTCCTGCGGGACATCCGGGCGACGCTGATCAGCGCGCTGGCGATCCCGTTGTCGGCCATCCCCGCCTTCTGGTTCATGGATCTCATGTCCATCAACCTCAACAGCCTGTCGCTGCTGGCCCTGTCGCTGGTCGCCGGCGTGCTGGTCGACGACGCCATCGTGGAGATCGAGAACATCGTCCGCCACATGCGGATGGGCAAGTCGGCGTACCAGGCGTCGATCGACGCGGCGGACGAGATCGGACTGGCGGTACTGGCCACCACCATGTCGATCGTGGCGGTGTTCCTGCCGGTTGCGCTGATGCCGGGCATCTCCGGCCAGTTCTTCCGCAACTTCGGCTACACGGTGGTCCTGGCGGTGCTGATGAGCCTGCTGGTGGCGCGCATGATCACGCCGCTGATCGCCGCCTACTTCCTCAAGAGCCACGGCGTCCAGGAGCATGCCGGGGGCAAGTCGATGATGCGCTACCTCCAGGCGCTGCGCTGGACCATTGACGATAGCAAGGTGGCCCCTGCGCAGGCGCGCAGCCGCAGCTGGGTCGGCCGCCGGCTGGCGCGGTTCCGCGACCACCGGATTTGGATGGTCGGCGTGGGATTCCTGATCCTGGCGAGTACCGCGGCCGGGATCATGACCCTGTCGATGGCCTTCCAACCGGACGCGGACAATGAATCCAGCACCGTGCGCATCCAGATGCCTCCCGGGACGACCCTCGATCAGACAATGCAAGTGGCTGACCAGGCCGCGACCATCATCAAGCGCAATCCCAACGTCCAGGACGTGTTCATGCGCAGCTTCAAAGAATCCGCCTTCGTAAATGTCCTTTATAAGAAGGATCGGACCAAGAAGAGCTTTGTGATTGAGCGCGAAATCAATCCGCAGCTGGCGCAGATCGCGGACGCGCGCGTCAACTTTAACAGTCAGGACGGCGGTCCGGGCGGCCGCGCCATCAGCCTGTTCCTTGGCGGCGACGATCCGCAGCAGCTCAACCGGGTCGCCAACCAGATCGCAACGGAGATGGGGTCGCTGCCCGAGCTGGTGGCCCCGCGCGTCCAGGGCGACAACGTCCGGCCCGAGCTGATCATCAAGCCACGGTTCGACCTCGCCGCCGACCTAGGCGTGAGCACTTCGGCCCTGGCCCAGACCATCCGCATCGCCACCATCGGCGACATCGACCAGAACAGCGCGCGCTTTTCCCTGTCCGACCGCCAAGTTCCGATCATCGTCAGCCTGGCCCAGTCCGAGCGCAGGGATATCTCCACCCTGGAGAACCTGCCGGTGCCGACGGCGAGCGGCGGATCGGTGCCGCTGAAGTCGGTGGCGGAGATCAGCTTCAGTTCGGGGCCGGTCATCATCAACCGGACCAACCAGGTCCAACGGATCGTGGTCGGCGCCGACCTCGCGCCGGGTCTGGTGTCCGGTGACGCGTGGAAGAAGATCGACCAGCTGCCCACGGTCAAGAACATGCCGGAAGGCGTGCAGCGACTGGAGCTGGGACCGCAGAAGTGGCAGGCCGAGCTGATCTTGAACTTCGTGCTGGCGGTGATGGCTGGGATCGCGCTGGTGTTCGCGGTGCTGGTGCTGCTG
>Ga0210040_10006797_pt1 | contig 14093 bp, 16 predicted proteins | sample CryGeyCG12114_NA_FD_185462 | JGI IMG/M metagenome (GOLD analysis project Ga0210040, IMG submission 185462) | Groundwater microbial communities from aquifer - Crystal Geyser CG19_WC_8/21/14_NA (SPAdes) (version 2) | ecosystem: Environmental > Aquatic > Deep subsurface > Groundwater | place: USA... | reverse complement strand
GGTCGCCCCGGACCGTGCGCGCCGTCGACGGGTCGAAGTCCACCAGCAGCTCGAGACCCTTCGCGTACGCCGCCGGTGCCAGCAGGTCGCCGACCTCCTCGACCAGCACGCGCAGGTCGAAGTCGGCGGCGTCGAGGACGAGCTTGCCGGCCTCGAGCTTGGAGAAGTCGAGGATGTCGTTGATCACGTCGAGGAGCGCCTGGCCGGCGTGGTGGACGCCCTCGGCGTACTCGCGCTGCTGGGGGTCGAGATCGGTGTCGACGAGCAGCGACACCAGGCCGATCACCCCGTTCATCGGGGTCCGGATCTCGTGGCTCATCGTGGCGAGGAACTCCGACTTCACCCGCGCCGACTGCAGCGCCTCCTCGCGGGCCTGCTCGAGGACCTCGGCCGCGAGGAGGCGTTCGGTGATGTCGTGCGCCGAGATGGAGATGCCCGACACCGCGTCGCCGCCGAAGACCGGGGAGACGGTGAAGGCCGCCGGGACGCTCGAGCCGTCGGGGCGCACCCAGTCCCACTCGTAGGTCTCCAGCGGCTCGCCGCGCGCTGCCGACCGCAGCAGGTCCCGCAGGGACCGTGCGACCTGGTCGGGCAGGAAGTCGAGGGTCTGGCCGAGGACGTCGGCCGCGCGGTAGCCGAAGAGCTCCTCGGCGGCTGCGTTCCAGGCCACCGCTGTGCCCCCGAGGCTCCAGCCGACGATCGCCTCGCGCGACGACGTGATGATCGAGCCCAGCGTCTCGAGCTCGGCCGTCCGCTCCACGACCTTCTGCTCCAGCCCGCGGGTCAGTGTGAGGTTCTCGTAGACGATCATCACCTGGCGGGCCGTGATCGTGATCAGCAGCACCACGCCGCCCACCAGGAGGAACGGGTCCGACCTCACGGGTCGCAGCGACAGCACGACGGCCGCCGCCAGCACGGGCACGTACGGCAGCAGCCGGAAGAGCAGGTCGAGGTCCCACCGTCGGCGGCCCTCGGCCTGGCCCGCGGTCTGCGACGCCAGCCCGATGAGCACGGGGGCCGCCACCCACCCGAGGACGAGCGGGGTGCCCGTCGCGTTGCCGACCCCCTCCGTGAGCAGCCGCACGTAGACGCTGTCCGTGACCGCGAAGCTCACCAGCCCCGCGCCCATCCACAACCAGAAGAGCCGGTCACCCGGAGCCTGACGCATGCCGAGGGTGAGGACCGCGGCGCAGACGGCGACGTCGGCGACCGGGTAGGCCAGCGTCGCGAGGCCCGCCGGCGACGACAGGTCCATCGCCTGGCGCAGCACGCCGAGCACGGTGCCCTCGCTGACCAGCAGCACGCCCGTGGTGATGACGACCACGTCGACGACGCCGCGGAACCGGGAGATGAACCGCTCGGGCGGTCGGGGGAAGAGCAGCAACGCCACGAGGAGCGGGACGGTGTAGCCGAGGTAGCTGAGGGTGTCGGTGAACGGGGACGGCGTCGGCGGCGCGCCCCGGACGACCGCCGCCATGAAGACGACCTGACCGAACGCCCCCAGGCCCATGGCGACCGCGACGAGGACCCAGGCCCGCCGGCTCGGCCGGGGGTGGCGGGCGGCGACCACGCAGCAGACCACGCCGAAGACCATCGCGACGAGCAGCGCCCCGTTGCCGAGCAGGAGCCGGTACCCGTCCTCCGGCGTCCCGCTCGCCAGGTAGACCCCGACGACGACCGCGAGCAGGACCCAGACGCCGAGCTGGAGGAGCACGGCGGGTGCGCCGGGCCGCTGGCGGCGGAGCAGCACGCCGGGGCGGGCGACAACGGTCACGGCAGCCGGCCGGCAGCGCAGGAGGAAGGCTCGGAGAACATCAGTGCTTTCTTTCGTCCATCCCCCGAGGACGGCTCTCGAACGAATCTACTGCACCGCAGCGTCCGGCGTGCTCGGGTGCCCGGGCCGCCTCCGGGCTCAGGACACCTTCGGCGTACGGACCCGGTTCCACCACAGGGACAGCCCGAGCGCGAGCGCCACGAGCAGCCCGCCCCCGCCGGCGAACCAGGACGCGACGTCGACGTCCTCACGGACCACCGTCACGTGGCTGGGCAGGTCACCCAGCGCGTCGGCCAGCTGGTCGGCGTTCTGGGCCCGGTAGTACGTGCCGCCGGTGGTCTTGGCGACCGACTCGAGCGCGGGCTCGTCGATGACGAGCGGGCTCTGGCCGCCGCCGAAACCGCGGCCGCCGCCCCCGAAACCGCCGCCGCCGCCGGCCCAGCCGCCCGCCTGCTGCCCGGTGCAGGCCATGCGCGTCGGCGTCGTGGTGCCGAAGCCGATCGTGAACACGCGCAGCCCCCGGACCGCCGCGGTCTCGGCGGCCGTCGCCGGCTCCGGGCCCTGCGTGTTCGCCCCGTCGGTCAGGACGACGATCACGTCGGGGGCGAAGCCGGACCGCTGGGCGGTCTCGGCGTCGACCCCGCTCGGAGCGACGGTGGGGTCGACGGCGGCGATCCCGTCGACGGACGTCAGGATGGCCGAGCCGATCGCGGTCCCCCGCGCCGTCGACAGCCCGTTGATGGCCTTGACGAGCGCGTCGGTGTCGGTGGTCGGCGGCACCTGGATCCCGGCGACGCCGGCGAACGCGACCAGCCCGATCCGGGTGTCGCCGCCCTCGGCCTCGATGAACTTGATCGCCGCCTGCTGGGCGACGGTGATCCGGTTGGGGTCGACGTCGGTGGAGCACATGGACCCGGAGACGTCCATCGCCAGCATGATCGTCGTGGAGTCGGACGCCACCGGTACGCGGGCCTGCGGCCGCGCCGCCCCGACCCCGATCGACGCCAGGCCGAGCAGGAGCAGCAGGCCCGGCAGCAGCCGCACCCACCGGGTCCTCCGGGGCAGCGCCGCGCGCACCAGGGCGATGGAGGTGACCCGTACGGCCGCGCGCCGGCGACGTCGGCGGGCGAGCCAGACGAGCCCGAGCAGGAGCGGGACGACGAGCAGCGACAGCAGCGCCCAGGGCCAGGTGAGGCTCACAACAACCTGCCTGTCCGGAGCGCGGTGAGGGCGGCCCCGGCGACGAGGAGGGCGAGGGCCGCGCCCGCGAGGCCGCCGGCCAGCGGGACGTCCTGCTTCGCGACCGTCAGCCGCAGGTCGATCGTGGAGGCGACCCCGTCGAGCTCGGACGCGTCGGAGGCCGGGTGGTAGCCCCCTCCGGTCGTCTTCGCGAGCGCGGTCAGCGCGTCGGCGTCCAGCCCGGTGTGCAGCGAGAAGCCGTCCACCTGGACGTTCGCCCCCGACGCGGTGCCGACACCGACCGTCTCCAGGTGCACGCCGGCGTTCTGGGCCAGGGTCGCGGCGGTGGCCGCCGCGCTCTGGTCACCGGTGGAGTCGCCGCCGTCGGAGAACAGCACGATCGTGGCCGAGCCCCAGTAGCCGAGGTCGGGCAGCGAGCCGTCCTCGCCGACGACGACGCTCTTGCCGGTGATCGCGCTCAGCGAGCCGAGGACGGCGGCGGCGAGGGACGTCCCCCCGGAGAGCCGGAGGTTCTGCACGGCCGCCTTGGACGTCGCGCGGTCGGGCGTCGGCAGCGAGGTGGTGAGCGCGCCCTGGTCGAAGCCGACCACGCCGACGTCCACCGTGCCCGGCTGCGCGTCGATGAACGCCGACGCGGCCTGCTGGGCGGCGGCGAGGCGGCTCGGAGCCACGTCGGTCGCGCCCATGCTGTTCGACACGTCCATGGCCAGGACGACCGTGCCGGCGCTCCGGCCGACGGGCAGCGCCGCGGCCGGTCCGGCCCACGCGACCGCGAGCAGGAGGACCCCGCCCAGGCTCAGCCAGAGGGCGAGCGGCACCCCGCGGCGACCGGGGGCGGCGACGCCGGCGGCCGCGAGCGCCGCGGAACGTCGCCGGGTCAGGCGGACGGCCAGCGCGACCAGGGCCGCGACGACGAGCAGCCCGAGGACGAGCAGGACGGGGTGCGCGAGGCTCATCGCGCCCCACCCCGGACGGGCCGCCGCGTCTCCGCGACCACTCCGACGAGCGCCGGTACGAGGTCGGCGCCGGTGTCGATGCGGTGCAGCGGCACCCCGGCGCGGCGCATCCCCGCGCCCAGCAGGGCGTCGCGCTCGTCGACGCCCTCGCGGTAACGCGCCCTGAACCAGGGGTCGCCGGAGTCGACGAGCACCTGCTCGCCCGTCTCGGCGTCCTCGACCACGACCAGCCCGACCTCCGGCAGCGCGTCGTCGGCCGCGTCGACGACCCGCAGCGCCACGACCTCGTTGCGGTGGGCCAGCTGCCTCAGCGGGCGCTCCCAGTCGCCGGTGCCGATGAGGTCCGAGACCACGACCACCAGGCTGCGCCGGGCCAGCCCGGAGACCGCGCCCAGCATCGCGGCGAGGTCCGTCGTCTGCCCGGCAGGCCCCGCGTCCGCGCCCGGGGCCGTGCGCTCGAGCTCGTGGCCGATCCGCAGCGCCTGGCGTCGCCCGGTGCCCGGCGGGACGATGCGGGCCCGGCCGGCCCCGTACAGCACGGCCCCGACGCGGTTGCCGCCGCGACCCAGGACGCGGGCCAGCACCAGGGCGAGCTCGGCCAGCACGACGGACTTGCCGCGGCTCGACCCGGCGGCGCCACCGGCGCCTCCCCCGACCTCCATGGACGCCGAACGGTCGAGCACCAGCCACGACGTCAGCTCGCGGTCCTCGGTGAACTCACGCACCTGGGGCTCGTCGAGCCGGGCGGTCACGTTCCAGTCGATGTGCCGGGCGTCGTCACCCGCCACGTACGCCCGCAGCCCCGCGAGGTCGAGCCCGCTCCCCCGCCGCGCCGTGCGGTAGCCGCCCTGGACGCGTCCGTCCAGCTGCCGCACGACCCGCCACTCCAGGCGGTGCAGCAGCGCGTCGGACGCGGTGGTGGTCATGCCCGGCTCAGCCCTGGAGCACGACGTCGGGCGAGGGCACGGCGCGCAGGACGCGGACGAGGACCGTGTCCGCGTCGAGCCCGTCGGCCAGCGCCTCGTACGAGAGCACGACCCGGTGCCGCAGCACGTCGAGCGCGAGCTCGTCGACGTCGTGCGGGAGGACGTAGTCGCGTCCGCGCAGGAACGCCAGCGCCCGGCCGCCGAGCACCAGCGCGATCGTCGCGCGCGGGCTCGCCCCGTAGGTGACGTAGCGGTCGAGGTCGCCGAGCCCGACCGAGGCGGGCGACCGCGTCGCGGCGACGAGGCGTACGGCGTAGTCGACGATCGCCGGGTCGACGTAGACCGCGTCGACCCGTTCCCGCATCGCCACGAGGTCGGCCGGGCTCAGCATCACCTGCGGCGCCGGGCCCGGCTGCAGCGCACGGTCGACGATCGCGTGCTCCTCGTGCGGGCTCGGGTAGCCGACGACGACCTTCATCATGAAGCGGTCGACCTGCGCCTCGGGCAGCGGATAGGTGCCGTCGGACTCGATCGGGTTCTGCGTGGCCATGACCAGGAACGGTTCAGGCACGCGGAACGTCTCGCGCCCGATCGTCACCTGCCGCTCCTGCATGACCTCCAGCAGCGCGCTCTGCACCTTGGCCGGCGCGCGGTTGATCTCGTCGGCCAGCAGCAGGTTGGCGAACACGGGACCGAGGGACACCTCGAACTCACCGGTGCGCTGGTGGTAGACCCGCGTGCCGACCAGGTCGGCGGGCACGAGGTCGGGCGTGAACTGGATGCGCTGGAACGCACCGCCGATCGCCCCGGCCAGCGACTTCACGGCCAGCGTCTTGGCCAGGCCCGGCACGCCCTCGACGAGCAGGTGGCCGCCGGCCAGCATCGCGACCGCCATGCGTTCGAGCAGCACGTCCTGGCCCACGATCGTGCGCTTGACCTCGAACAGGACCTGCTCGAGCGGGTTGGCGCTGGACGTGTTGGTCTCGGCGGCGCTGGCCGGCGCCGGCGCACGTTCCACGCTCTCGCGCGACCACCGGCCGGCGTTCGGGTCCTGGCTCACGTCTGCGGGGCTCATATCTGAGGTCCTCCTCCTTGGCCTGGTCCGTCTCCGCCACCGGCGAGGGCGGTGGCGATCGGTACGGCGAAGCCGATCCCGGCGAAGGCGTCGTCCTTGCCCGGGTCGGCGATCGACACGACGACCCCGACGACCAGGCCCTGGCCGTCCAGCAGCGGGCCGCCGGAGCTGCCGGGGTTGACGGCGGCGTCGAACTGGATCAGGCCGCGGACGGACCCGGTCGTGGTCCTGCTCGTCCGGTTCAGCCCGGACACGATCCCGCTGCTCGTGCTGTCCTGCAGCCCGAGCGGGTTGCCCATGGCCACGACGTCGGCCCCGACGACGACGCCCCCGCCGAGCGCGGCCGGGACGACGACCTCGGGCAGCTTCTGCGGCTCGAGCATGGCGGTGTCGTTCTTCGGGTCGGCGGAGGCGACCTCGGCCGTCGCCCGGGTGCCGTCGGCGAAGACGACGGTCAGCCGGCCGCCGCCGGAGATGACGTGGTTGGCCGTGAGGATGGTCCCGGTGTCGGTGACCACGGTCCCCGAGCCGAGCGCGCCCCTGGACGTCGTGATCAGCACGACCGACGGCACGACCCGGGTGTAGAGCTCGGGCACCGGGAGCGGCGTCGCCGTCGGCGCGGGCGTCGGGGTCGGCGACGGGGTGGTGCTCTCCGACGCGGCCGAGGACGACCCGAGCCGGAAGGCCAGGGCCGCGATGACGGCGATGGCCACCACCAGCACCGCCCCGGCGACGATCAACCAGCGCCAGGAGGCCGTACGCCAGCTGGGCTTCTGAGGCTTCTGCGGTCCCGCGGGCTCGGTGTCGACGAGGTCGACGTTCCCGGGACCGTCCCCTGCGCCCGTCGGCCCGCTCACGCCAGGCCCTGTCGGGGGGACCGCCACCTCGTCGGCGCCAGGCGCGCGGAACCCGCGCAGCCGCCCGGCCCCGGTGGGTTCCATCCGGCCAGCGTAGGGACGTTGCCTAGCGAAGACCTGTGAGTTGCCGCACCCCCGCACACTCAGCAGTGACAGGCGTGCTCTGCCCCACCCCGCGAAAGGTTCGACCCCCATGACCACCCAGACCATCGTGATCACCGGGGCCAGCGACGGCATCGGTGCCGCTGCCGCCCGCAGGCTCCACGCGGACGGGCACCAGGTCGTGCTCGTCGGTCGCTCGCCCGAGAGGACCGCAGCGCTGGCGGACGAGCTGGCCGCGCCGTACCACCTGGCCGACTTCTCCGACCTCGGGGAGGTCCGCCGGCTGGCCGACGAGCTCGGGGCGGCGCACCCGCGGATCGACGTGCTGGCGAACAACGCCGGCGGGATCATGGGTCACCGCCAGCTGACCGTCGACGGCCACGAGCTGACGTTCCAGGTCAACCACCTGGCGCCGTTCCTGCTGACCAACCTGCTGCTGCCGGTCCTGACCGCCAGCGGGGCCACGGTCGTCCAGACCTCCAGCATCGCGGCCCGGATGTTCGGCCACCTGGACCTCGACGACCTCGACCTGGAGAAGGGCTACAGCCCCGACCGCGCGTACGGCAACGGCAAGCTCGCGAACATCCTGTTCACCCGCGAGCTCGACCGTCGCTACGGCGACCGGGGCATCGCCGCGGCGGCGTTCCACCCGGGCGTGGTCGGCACCAGCTTCGCCAGCGACACGACCCACCCGATGCGCTTCCTCTACCACACGCCGGTGATCAAGAACCTGTTCACGATCAGCCCGGCCAAGGGCGCGCGCGGCCTGGTCTGGCTCGCCGAGAACACTCCCGGTGCGACCTGGCCGACGGGTGAGTACTTCGAGCACAACAAGGTCGCGAGGTCGAACCCCCAGGCCCGCGACCCGCAGCTGGCCGCGGCCCTGTGGAACCGCAGCGCCGAGCTGGTCGGCCTCTGACCGGAGCCGTCACACACAGCGAAAGCCTCAGCACCTGAGCCCGAGCCCCTGTTGTCGGGCCAGCACCCGGGCGTTGCGCAGCGGTCTCTGCTTCCGGTCGACCCAGCGCGGTGGGATCCACGTGGGCAGGTCGTCGATCATCAGGCAGGTCCAGGTGTCGAGGGCGCGGTCGACCGGAGTCGTACCGCGGCCCTCGATCTCCATGACCTGAATCTAGGAGACGCCCCTGACAGTTTCGAACGGGCGTTCGAGGCGTCGCTGCCCAGGGAGCACATCGATCACTCGTCGAAGTCGGTGCTCCGGCTCAGCGACTCCCACTCGTCGACCTCGTCGAGCAGGGAGTGCAGGGCAGCGCGGAAGCCGTCGGACGCGTCGTTGCCGAGCAGCAGCATGAACGGCGGGTGCTCGGACTCGACCGCCTGGATCAGGGCGGCCGCCGCCCTGGCCGGGTCGCCGGGCTGCTTGCCGTGGACGGTGTCGTTCTCCTTGCGGCGCTTGCCCGCGGTGTCGGCGTAGTCGGCGATCGGCTTCGCCGACTGGGTGAGGGACCGGCCGGCGAAGTCGGTGCGGAAGCCGCCGGGCTCGACGGCCATCGCGGTGATGCCGAGCGGCGCGACCTCCTTGCGCAGCGACAGGGTCAGGGCCTCGATGGCGGCCTTGACGGCGGCGTAGTAGCCGGAACCCTCCGGCGAGATGCGCGCGCCGATCGAGGACAGGTTGACGATCGTCCCGGAACGTCGCGCCCGCATGCCCGGCAGGACGGCCTTGGTCGTGCGGACGGTGCCGAAGACGTGGGTCTCGAAGAGCTGGCGGACGTCGTCGTCCTCGCCCTCCTCGAGGGCGGCGCGGTAGCCGTACCCGGCGTTGTTGACCAGCACGTCGACGCCGCCGAACCGCTCCTCCGCGGCCTGGACGACCGAGGTCACCTGCGCGTCGTCGGTGACGTCGAGAGCGAGGGCCAGGGCGTTGTCCGGGTGCGCCTCGGCGAGGTCCGCCACCTTCGAGGCGTCGCGGGCGGTCGCGACGACGTTGTCGCCGTGGGCGAGCACGGCCTCCGCGAACGCGCGGCCGAGGCCGGTCGAGCAGCCGGTGATGAGCCAGGTGGCCATGAGGTTCTCCTGCGTGGTTCTGAGGGTGAGGGCGGGGTGGCGGACGTTCGGGTCCGAGCCCCGCGGCTCAACCATGCCTCACGCCCTCAGCGCCTCGACCCGCCGCTCGTCCCGCGCGGACGGCCGACCCTCGTGACAGCAGGTCACGGGGCGCGCCGGACGGCCGGTCCCTCGGACGTCCACCAGGTCAGCACGTACACCTTCGACTCGATGGCCGCGCTCCAGCAGGGCCTCAGCTCCCCCGCCGGTGTGGCAGCCGCCGACGACCTGGCGAACTTCGCCCCGCAGGGCCTGACCCTCCTCCTCTTCGAGGACGAGGAGGTCTGACCCTCGGCCCGCTCCACCTCTCGCGCCCTCGCGGGAACGATCCCCAACCTGAGCGGTGACTCCGCCCGCCAAGGTCGGCCGGATACCTTGGCGGCCGCACGACGGGTCGTACGCCCGCAGGACCACGAGGAGCAGCCATGAGCGATTTTCCGGACGACTTCGTCTGGGGTGCCGCCACGGCGTCTTACCAGATCGAGGGCGCAGCCACCGAGGACGGCCGCGGCCCCAGCATCTGGGACACCTTCGCCCGCGTGCCGGGAGCCATCGTCGACGGCTCGAACGGCGACGTCGCGGACGACCACTACCACCGCTACGCCGAGGACATCGCCCTCCTGGCCTCGCTGGGGCTGACGGCGTACCGGTTCTCGATCTCCTGGTCGCGGGTGCTGCCGACCGGCAGCGGCGCGGTGAACCAGGCCGGCCTCGACTTCTACCGCCGGATCGCCGAGACCTGCCGCGAGCACGGCGTCACCCCGTACGCGACGCTCTACCACTGGGACCTGCCGCAGCCGCTGGAGGACGCCGGCGGCTGGCTCGTCCGGGAGACCGCCGAGCGGTTCCGCGACTACGCCGTCACCACCGTGAACGCGCTCGCCGACGTGATCACCAACTGGACCACCCTCAACGAGCCGTGGTGCTCGTCCCTGCTCGGCTACGGCGCGGGGGTCCACGCACCCGGCCTCACCCTGGGCAGCGAGTCCCTGCACGCCGCGCACCACCTGCTGCTCGGCCACGGCCTGGCCGTCCAGGCCCTCCGCGCGCAGCACCCGGAGCTGTCGCTGGGCATCACCGTCAACCTCTACTCGATCAGGCCGGCCAGCGACTCCGAGCTCGACCTCGACGCGGTCCGCCGGGTCGACGGCCTGCAGAACCGGCTGTTCCTGGACCCGCTGCTGCTCGGCGCCTACCCGGCCGACGTGCTGGCCGACACGGGCACCGGCGACTGGTTCGCGGAACGTTCCGCCGACCTCGCCGTGATCGCGACCCCGCTCGACTTCCTCGGCATCAACTACTACAGCCGGCACACCGTCGCGGGTCCGGCCGACGGCGTCTTCGCCGACCCGGCACAGGCGAGCATGCTCCCGGGCAGCGAGCGGATCGCGTTCGTCGACACCGGCGCCCCGAAGACGGACATGGGCTGGGAGGTCCACCCCGACGGGCTCGTGGACGTCGTCGAGCTGGTCCACGACCGCGCGCCCGGGCTGCCGGTCCTGATCACGGAGAACGGCGCCGCGTACGTCGACGTCGTCGAGCCCGACGGCAGCGTCTCCGACGTCGAGCGACGGCAGTACTTCGAGGGCCACGTCGAGGCCTGCCGCGAGGCGATCCGCCGCGGCCTGCCGCTGCGCGGCTACTTCGCCTGGAGCCTGCTCGACAACTACGAGTGGGCGTTCGGCTACACGAAGCGGTTTGGCATCGTCTACGTCGACTACGAGACCCAGGTCCGTACGGTCAAGGCCAGCGGGCAGTGGTTCGCGGAGCTGGTGGGCTGAGGAAGCAGCCCGGCCAGCTTGATCAGGCGTCTCTCCCTGAGATCTGACGTCTCGATGACCGGCACGGCCGCAGGCCACGCCTCGACCGCCGGTCGGCTCGCGATCGACATGTCGGATCTCAGGGACGAGACGTTCGCTGGTCCGTCCAGTCGAACACCAGATCGCGCCGCGCGATCCGCCAGCCCTCGCCGGTCCGGCGGAACTGGTCGAGGTAGCGGATCGCCATGACGATCAGCACGCGTTCGCCCTGCTCCGACGTCAGGTGGTGGGCGAGGCAGTACGTCTCGCCGCTCGCCGTGTCGCCGTCCACCGAGACGGTGCTCTGCCCGTTGAGGTAGGTGGTGGCGTCGTACTCCTGGACCAGGTGGTCGAACGTCGCGGCGAGGTCGGCCCGACCCGTGATGACCTGCTCGGGCGCACGAGTGGCCGGGTCGCCCTGGAACAGCCGTACCTGGCCGTCCTCGGTGAAGACCTCCGCCTGGGCGGCCGGGTCGCGCCGGTCCGCGTGGTGGGCGTACGCGTCCACCAGGTCCCGGATCGCCTTCCAGTCGGCGAAGGACGCCTCGGTCGGCATCAGTCGTCCAGCAGCAGCGTGTAGACCCTGGCGATCAGGCCGTCCTCGACGAGGGCGATGTCGACCCCCTGCACGACGGGCGGCTGCCCCGCCGGTCCCAGGCCCCAGGCCAGGTACCCGAGGTCGTGGTTGACGCGGGCCGGCCCGCGGGCGGTGAAGACGAACCCCGGCGACGAGTCCAGGATCTGCTGCGCCTTGGCGCTCAGTGCCTCGTGACCGGTCACGGCGTCGTCGGGGTCGGAGAAGAGCACGTCGGTCGCGTACGTCCGCCGGATCGCCGTCATCCGGCGGTCGGCGTCCCGCTCGCCGAACACCTCGAACAGGTTCGCGTGCATGAGGTCCTCGGTCGTCGCCATCGCCAGCTCCTTCGGATCGGTCGACCGGCTGCCCGGCCGCTCTCCGTCAGACGCTAGGAGGAGATGCATGACACGTCAAGTACGTATGCGCGGGGTGGTTGCTGCACGTGGGGACCGACCGTCGTCGTCCACGGCTTGGTTACCGTCGGAGACGTGGAGCCGACGACCGATCAGCGCGAGGGGGCGCTCGACCCGCTGGAGGTCCGGGCCTGGCGGGGACTCATCGAGACCACGGCGCTGCTGCGGCGACGTTCGGACCAGCTGCTGCTCGCCGACTCCGGCCTCTCCGGGAGCGACTACCCGGTCCTGGTGACCCTGCACGAGCTCGGTGATCAGACCATCCGTTCCACCGAGCTGGCCGACCGGATCAGCTGGGAGCAGAGCCGGCTGTCCCACCACCTCTCGCGCATGGAGAAGCGCGGCCTCGTCGGGCGGCGTCGCCACGAGGCCGACAACCGCGGCTCGGAGGTCTTCCTGACCGACGAGGGCCGGGCCGTCTTCCTGGCGGCGGCGAGAGCGCACTCGGGCGCCGTGCGCACCCTCTTCGCCGACGCCCTGACCGTGCCCCAGCTCGAGGCGCTGGCCGACGCCATGGACGCCCTGGCGCGGCACCTCGCGTCCCCGGCCTCCGGCTGAACGCCTGGGAGTCCGGCTGCTCGTGGGCCCCGTGGGGATCGAACCCACAACCCGCGGATTAAAAGTCCGCTGCTCTGCCAGTTGAGCTAGAGGCCCGGACTGCTCAGCCTAGGCGAGAGGACGGGCCGACCGGCCGTCGCCAAGATCGAGCCGTCACGCCCGCGGGATCGCCAGCCCGGTCGACCGGCCGGCCAGCCCGCTGCTGTGCAGGCGCGCGCGCCGGAACGCAGAGCCGACGAAGGCCCCCACGCCGACCGGTACGCCGACGAGGATCAGGGAGATGCCGCTCCAGGCCGGCAGGTCCTCGAGCATCGTCTGCACGGCGGCTGCCCAGGTCGTCTCCTCCGGCCCGTCGATGAGGAAGTCGACCAGCGGCTGGGTGACCAGCAACCCGACGACCACGAGCGTCGTGACCGACCACACGAGCACGAGCGGCCGGGTCCGCAGGACGAGGCCGTCGGCGAGCGCGAGCAGGAAGGCCGTCGCCCCGATGACGGCCAGGCCCGTGAGCCCGGCCGCGAGGGCATCGTCCTCGGTGCCGGCCACGAGGTGGCTGAGCCCCAGGACGGCCGTCGGCCAGAGCAGCAGGCGCAGCGCGACAGCTGCGGGGTGACGGGTCGGACGGAGGAACGAGGAGAGGGGCATGGCTCCAGGCTCGTCGTCGCGGCCGGGTGCGGGATCAGCCCTGGGGTGGACGCGACCAGCCCCTGGGTGGAGCCGTGCCGACCCCGGTGACCCCGACGCCGACTCAGCCCTGGCTGGTGAGGCCGCTGCCGTAGGCGAGGATGACGAGGGCGACGCGGTCACGACGACCCGTCTTGGCGAGCAGGTGGCCGACGTGCGTCTTCACGGTCGCCTCGGACAGGTAGAGGTCGGCCGCGATCTCGGTGTTGCTCCGGCCGCGGGCGATGGCGTCGAGGACCTCCCGCTCCCGGTTCGTCAGCCCTGCCACGACCCGGACGTCCTCCGGCCGGTGGGCGTGGCCGCCGGTCGCCACGGCGTACCGCTCCACCAGCCGCCGGGTGGTGCTCGGGGCCACCACCGTCTCGCCGAGGTGGACGGTGCGGATGGCGGCCAGCAGGTCCTCGGGCGGGGCGTCCTTGAGGAGGAACCCGGACGCCCCGGCCTGGAGGGCGTCGAACGCGTGCTCGTCCAGGTCGAAGGTGGTCAGCACGAGCACCTTCGTCCGGCCCTGCGACCCCTGCACCACCCGACGGGTCGCCTCGACGCCGTCCATCCGCGGCATGCGGACGTCCATCAGCACCACGTCGGCCGGCTCGGCGCGCAGCCGGCTGACCGCCTCCGCTCCGTCCCGCGCCTGGCCGACCACGGTCAGGTCCGGCTGGGAGGCGACGATGAGCGCCAGCCCCGCCCTCACCAGGTCCTGGTCGTCCACGAGGAACACCGAGATCGGCGCGCTCACCGCGTGCCCGCCGACGCAGCCTCGGCCGGGAGCGGCAGGGCGACCTGGATGGTGAACCCACCGGCGGGGTCCGGCGCGGCGCTCGCCCGGCCCCCGGCCGCCGCGACCCGCTCGTGGAGCCCGGTCAGCCCGAGCCCCGGCGGCGCGGGGTATCCGTCGGCGTCCGCGCGCCCGTCGTCGTGCACCCGGACGACCAGCTCGTCGCGGTCGGCCACGAGGTCGATTTCCACCTGGGCGCCGCCGTGCCGGCGGGCGTTGGTCAGGCCCTCCTGCACCACGCGGTACGCGGTGAGCGCGACGACCGGCGGAACCCGGCTGAGGTCGCCCCGCCGCCGCACCGACGCCGTCGCCCCGGTCGTCCGCGCC
>Ga0210040_10006796_pt1 | contig 14096 bp, 6 predicted proteins | sample CryGeyCG12114_NA_FD_185462 | JGI IMG/M metagenome (GOLD analysis project Ga0210040, IMG submission 185462) | Groundwater microbial communities from aquifer - Crystal Geyser CG19_WC_8/21/14_NA (SPAdes) (version 2) | ecosystem: Environmental > Aquatic > Deep subsurface > Groundwater | place: USA... | reverse complement strand
TCACTCTGGTTTGCGGCTAACTAGCTACTGATCCTTTGGCAAGCACTATAGCAGAGTCAAACTAACTATAACCAACTAAACATGAGAGAATTTCAAAACATGCAAAAGCTAAAGCTGAACTAAATAAGCGCAACTAAAACCGCATGCAGTTATGTTCAATCTAGCAACTCATTCTTTAACTATTCAACAGCAAGTGAATGCTCATTCTCATTTTTAACTATGCCTTGATTCATTCACCCAAGCATTCAAGCGAACAAGTCTTCCTTTGTTCTCTGCTAATTGTAGCGGTAAGCTATTGCATCACATCTTAAAATGACAATAATTACTGCTCATCCAATTCTTTTCACATTTCTGGTTTGCATGCAAGCAGTAACATATTCACCTGATAGAAATTCGCAATCCCAACGTCACCGAGAAAAAAAACCTATTTCTCGTAGAACCCATTACAAAAATTAATTTTCATTGTTTCGCTAGGCATGGAAGTTACGCAAATTGCTCGCAAATACACCACACCAAATCTCTAAAGGATAATAAGTTTTATGAGAATCTCCAGTTTAAACTACTTAGGTAAAGCCGGCAGCAACTTGTTGCCTGGCTATAAAAACAGCAAAAAAATGAATTCGGATTCAAGGACGCTACGAAGTCTGCACTCTCAAATATTCCAGCTGTGTTTGAAATATATCATATTCCAGGCATTTACATTGCCATACATCCTATGCTTCTGAAAATGCTTTTTCGTATGCTCACTCAATCCTTTTGTGCTAACCAACTAGAGGATCATCCTATCCATGTGCACATCAATCATACTATACAAGTTAAAAATGATGATTAGGGTACACACAAAAGATTTGCATTGTGTTTCAGTATGTGGATGAGCAATCTAGCAACCATAAGTTTGGTTAAGTTAGTTAGTTAGCAGACTACTTGGACTAGACTAACAAACCAGCAACCTTCACACCCAGTTCCAGTCATGAAACATTGTGTCCATGTTATATCATCAGGCACTGTATACAGTAAAGACTGGATCTGGTAAAAAAAATATGTATTGTGAGTTACGTAGAACACGTGGAGTAGATATACAAATAAAAGTAGTCACATGAACAATTCTTGTATAATATTTTGTTTATTTTAGCTCACAAGTCAGTCGATCATACAAGTGTGTAACAATTCCTTAGGTGTCAAAATTTGTTTCAAGTGCAACGAGAACTTTTTAAACTAAAAATGGTGTTTAGAAACAATCAGTTATAGGTAGTAGCATTAGTATATTGTTTGAAGGCAAAACCAGAGTTTGCTGTGTAAGAAAATTGGCTAGTTTAAATAGCTAGTTTTCATCTAGTAAAATGGCCTTCATAAAGCATATATTTAAAAAATATCCCTTAGTTTCAAATTGTGCAATTTATGGGACGTTGTATTGTTCGGCTGAATTCTCTCAACAAACTGTTTTGAAAAAATTCCTTGTAAGTTACGATTTGTTTTCACTCAAATACAAAGGTGTTTTGTATGCAAGTTTTAATGCACATTCTTTCAGAGAGATCCCGCTACAAAAGAGCCACCATATGATTTTGACGTTTTGAAAAGATATGGAGTCATTAGTACCTGTGGAATGTCCCCAATGTTATATTTTTGGTAACATTTTCAGACCGTATTTTGATTTTACTTATCTTTACGCAAGGTACAGATATAAGCATTTTGAGATCTTTACGTAAACTGTTATGTCATTGCAGTCTTTTAAACACACAGGTACAAATGGTTGGACAAAAAATATGTGGGAACAGGGATTAAAATAGTTGCCAAGAAAATGGTGCTCGACCAATTCCTAATGACACCCCATCTACTAGCACTTTTCTACATTGGAATGAGTTTGCTCGAACAGAAACAAGATGTACTCGCTGAGCTGAAGCAGAAATTTGTGCCCACTTTTGTTGTAAGTGCATGCAGAATTGAGACGCACAAACATTTCCAATCTAACCTCTCATTGTCAATTGTGATTTACTTTTATTTCCAGGCAAATATAGGATTCTGGCTTCCCATTCAGGCAATCAATTTCTCAGTCGTTGCTCCACAATTTAGAGTTGTGTACATTGGTGTATGCACGTTAGCCTGGGTCAATATTTTGTGTTGGTTTAAACGGAAGGATTGAATGCATTATTCCAATTGGTTCCAGAAAAAAACGTTCCACATAGAGCGAGATTAGTGACAATAAGTTAATTTGATAGCATAGTTAGTTACTCCCATTATTATAATAGTGATTGCAAAGTTGAGAGCTTTAAGTGTTTTGGTGGAAAAACTTTAGCGTGTGTATATATAACAATATTTTAAGCACGCAAAGATAGTGCCTTAATAAGCGGATACGATATTTTAAGAGGTTTTTGACAGAGTAATCGAATCATAATATGACAATGTTATTTCCATTAAGTATGTCACTTTACTTATAGTAGTCTCACTGCCGTTTAACAGATATGGAGTAAATGAGAAGGAGTGGCTGCTCTGGATGACGACGTAGACGTTCCGTAAACTAATATGCATACAAACTGCACTATGCACTATTTTCATTCACAAAAAATTATTATGAACGCAAATTTCTGACGCCAGGTTCACTTTTCTACTAATTAATTTTCTTACTCATCTTTTAGAGTAGTCGCCTTTTGTTTTCTAACCCACAGCTCCTCATTTTCTTGTCCTGCTGAAACCACTATACCTTTACTCCTTCGACGCCTTTTAGTTTAAAAAGTGAGAGTTTTATTGACGTACGTGAAATTGATTATCAGGTGGTCGAAATTCTCGTGTATTTTATTAATTGAATATGTTGGATGCAAAAGCCAGATAATGGTCTGTTGTCACAATATTCTTCTAATGTTATGCATGAAGTTTTAAGATACGAAATTCGTGCGCACTAAGTATACATTCTTTTATTTGTTATTGGTTAGTTAGACTAAATGTGTAATGTTTAAAAAGTTTATTTTTGATTGACAACCGACCTACATTTTGTCGTTTAGTATCGATTTACCATTAATTGTCTGTTAATCGAATGAAATACTTTTAAGGTTACAAGTAAACTTTGGTTGCACAACTTTTAAACTGCCCATGCACTAATTTTAGCATTTTTTGTCAACTTTGTGTTAAGGTTGACTACATGTAGTCGGTGTATTAGTTGTCGTAAAAAATGTTTTAAAAAGTAGTTCAAGTCAAACCATGAGTTAAGATTTGGATTGATTATCTGTAAAATACATGCCCTGCCATGATGAAAGCATGAAGCGTCCGTCCAGGGTCCAATTCTAGACAAATAACTACAGTTAATGTTTAAGTATACGTGTAAAAAACAGAAAGAAAAAACCGTATGCTATCCTTGAGATCCAGTCATAAAGTTGTATGAGGCTAGAAGGTCACTTTTTAAAGATAGAACCTTTTTTAAGGATCAAATTGATCAATACATTTTTTTCTATTCAAGAGCTACTGTCCATTCATCTGAATTTAGGTTTTTTTTCAGTCCAAGGCTACTAATTGTTTCCAAAAAGGTTTTAGGTGACAACCCCATTTTTCATCTGGGGAAAATGTAACAGACAACCAGAGTCATCCCCGAATCAATTTAGTTACTTACGTTCACTCGGTCAGAGTGCTATTTTTTCCAAAAACAATATAATATTATCCCACAAACTGGTTTCCGCTCAACTCAATTGACAACTATCTAGCCTTGAAATAATGCATCCAAATCCAAGAAATGTTTCCACCAAACGCAGCACTTTTTCCATGAATGCAATAAGTTTACGACGTGAGGCTTGACATGCAACAAGCATTATTACATGCTACTCCAATATCAGGATCATTATCCTCGTTTGATAAAAATTCTCATTTTCTTCCATATTCATCAAGTTGGGGAAAAATTCTCCTCCACGCATACAAATCCGTAAATACGTTCCAAGCTGATAAAAGACTACTAACTACTACTAATAAACTGTCCTTGAAATCTGTCCGCGTCAAGACATGACTGTAACCTTCTAGCTAGACTTAACGAGCTCCATATGATTGTCTTTGATAAGAATTAAATATGCAATTCAAGGATTCTACTGGAACATAAATTATTGTGAGACTGTCATTTATGCACGCTATTGCACAGTGTATTAAAGTGAACTTTGGACGTGCCCGAAAAGAAATCGCATAATGCCACATGATGAGTGACACACACAGGTATATTATGCATGGGGTTCTTACAATGCTCTATTATTGCCCAATGAAAGGTGCTTATGCAATACCATAGGATTTAGTTTGGATTGAAGGGGAAAACAAACTGTGGGCAAATTTGCACTCCCAAAATAATTCAGTAGTAGATTAGTTAGTTAGTTAGTTAGAGAATGGCCATGATGAAAACCAACTGAAGGACGTAGAGAACAAACTGAAACTTATGAAACCAAGGAGAAACCTTCTCTCCCATTTTTGTCCCGTTTGTTGCATGTACAAGGTTGACTGAAAGTTTCATTCCACAAGAAAGCAGTGAAAGAAAGACACGCTTACGCATACATACAACATAAGCGGTGCATACTATACATAGAAGTTTGTTCGTTAAGTTTGCGGAGTGAAAATTGTCTGAAGGAGAAACGATTTCTATCTTTACCCTTGGCTAAAGGTTATCCTACATTTATTGTGCGGGTACCCTTGAACGATGGTTTTATACACATTTCTGGGTCGCTTCCTACACACAATTTTTTCATCTCATTATCCATTTATTGGAGTACATTTTATTAAATAGAATGCGCAGTTCGGCTCAGACCGAAGTGGGACTGGACTTGTTTTCTCAGGGTCATGTTGTTGCGTAGATGCAAACTCTCTCTGTGACTATTTTTACTGGAGTATAATATGTTACTGTGAGAGCTTATGATTAAATAATGACTTTTGTAAGCTCAATAAATTGCGAAGTATTATTTTCACCATACTACGCATTACCTTGCTTAGGAAATAATCACTTTTCAGAAAGGAAGTTAGTACGCAGGCATCTACTTTTTCTATTTCTCGGAATTTGTTATTCGTATAAGTGTCTTTTTTTAGATTCAGAATGTAGGTGAACTTCCAGGCTTCCTAGTCGATATCAAACTTTTTAGAATCAATTATCCAGGTTGCGGGTTAGGCTTAGGTAAAACTCACTCGCAGTTAGTTGTCAATCTGGATTTCTATAGTATTTTACAATGAAGCCTTGATTATCAGAAGCCTATTAAGAGCTAACTGACTAAAGTATAGCAGACCCGAAATAACCATATATTATTCTTTTTGTGCTCATCTCGTGTAATGCACAAAAAGCAAACCAAACAACGCAAAGATTATTACATGGTACATGTCAAAGACATAAATCGACGAAATCCTTACATCCATTCAATCCACATATGGTCTCCATATGTACCCGAAAAAAGTTGAAAAATCCTTTTTTACATAAACTTACCTAACCTTCAACTACTACAGACTGGTACATGCATAGTTGTAAGTAACTCCAACTACTCGTACGTACCAATGTGCTCTTCGTGCATTCAAAAACTACCATATATACCCTAAAAAATACGACCACACTGCAAGAAACTAACTATAAACTCTATCATGATCCCATGATGCCGATCATCATCATTCGCCCTAGTACAGATAACATAGAATGCACTGTAACCAGGAGAGAGAGATAGGAGGCTAAAGCTTCAAGGTCAGAGCGATGAGGGTTCGCTTCGCTCCGAATTCTATTCTCAGGAAAAAGACCTTGGATGCATGAATGCAGTCATGTTCACTCGTTCGCCTCTTCCAACCAACCAACTAACTATATGGCTCAAACTCCATGGAATTCAAGGAGAGAGACTTTTTTTCTTTCCCTCCCGTTTCAGCCATCATTGTGTGTGTATTGTATTGCATCCTTTCTCCCCATTATGGCCGGAAAAGGCGGGTTTAAACAAGAAAATTATAATGCATGCCATAAAAAACAGACCTTTGTGTGTACATTAAAGTAGCTAATAGCAGTATCCGAAAAATTAAAAGGGCTTCCCTACGTAGAGACGTATGAGACACAAGACGATATGAACCCTCACCTGTGATTACAAATCCATTGTCTCCTTTTGGCTTGTGCTCACATTTTGTGAGTCCACAGCTGCTGCTACTTTTTAAACCAACTGGCCCCTAGTTGTAACAGTGCTCAACAAACGACAGCCATACGGATGCCCCCAAAAAATATTTATGCACAAGCATATTACGTATATAGTGCGTATAGTGACTATAAGTTGGTCCATCGTCCGCACATGGACGAAGGAAAACGGGCTTTGCCCCTGGTTCAACGGCTCCTCTGAAGGCAACCTCTCACAAGGCTAAATGGAAAACGCTGCTCTCTCTAGCTACCATGCCAAATAATACATACTACACGCTCACTCCTCTATGAGCAATGACTTTTACAACTAACTAACTAGAGCTAAAACATCAGAGTTCATAATACCATCATGAGAGAGGAGCCTAAAAACCTTGCACGCAGAATAAAATGCGCGGGTAAGTACAGTTAACTATCTAATACTAAAGTCAAAACTAGACAATAAAAACTGTTTCATTAATAAATCTTTTTTAAATTGACAATGTAAAACTCAACAAGTGACACATTTTGTCTTGAATTTTTCTAGCAATCCTAATAATTTGTGATTCTGTGACGAGGATTTCTTAACACCTACCTAGGAGTGTGAATAGTAAAAATTTTTGATGAAAACAGCAATATTCAGACAGCCAGTGCCATTTACATCTATACGTCTTTCATTTGTATTTTCAGAAGTTTTTTATTATACCTTGTCCGCAAAAAGGAGGTAAATTTTATCCTATCCTACTACACAAATTTATCACACACAGGGCAGGAAAAATTCACCTCCTTTTTCCGGATAGTCTATACATGAAACTCTCAAATAAATGATCAGACAAGCTCTGTTTTTGGTACTGCACCGAGCACCATACATCCTGGATCTTTTCAAAAGTTTTGTACGTAGTTTAAGAAGCATTTTTTATCAGCTTTAAGATGTGAATAACAGCATTTCTAAATAATAACTCCACTACTCCACACTATGAAATGTTTTGTTCCAACAAAAATCATTTGAAGAGGTAAAATACTTTCAAGCTCGCCCATCCATAGAAAAATAAAACAACGCCTGCAATATTTAAACTGTTGTTAACAATGGATTTGCGGTTGCTTCTGAAGCGACCAAGTTCACAAACAGTATCAACGATTGTTGGAGTCCAAGGCACCTATATCCAAAATTTCAGAACAATCAGACCAATTTTACGACTTTTGTTGCCTTAACATCATTTTTAGCATGTCACAAGCTCTTTGCAATCAGCCTCCCTGCGCTAAAAACTGTGCAACCTAGTATTTCACTTGCATTCAAGTTAGTTGCTTGTTAGCCAGCAGTCAGTTTAAGTAAAAGCAAGTAGGTATACTCGGTTAGTTTTAGTTAGACACAACTTACTAACATGTGTAGGTAGATTCGAGGTAGACACAGAGCAGAGCACACGTATAATTTTAAACGGGCCCATATGATTTGAGAGAGAGTGCACGCAGCCAGTGACTCAAAGTTTTCAAGGTTTACCATTTAGTATGTAACTAACTAACATTTAGATAGGGATAAAATGCATGGGGTGTAGCATAGAGCGCTAACTTGTGCACATGGGGAATGAGAATGAGCCATACGAGAGAGATACGGTGCAATTGTTGTACTATCGTAGACTACTTACCCACTACTACATAGTGAGGATTTTGACTCGATTCCTCAGTCTATATGAAGGCACTGTTGCTGACTGAACTCTCTAGGACTAAAGTTGCTACACTTTTTGGAGAAAAGGAACCGTGCATTGTTAGCTAGTGATTGTGCAGAGTACTTGATTGTCTGATCATACTGCTGTTGAGTTCAGTCAGTCATTCAACTTGTGGATTAATAGTTTCGTTTTCTACCCATCTTTCTATTATTAGTATCTTATTCTCTGCTCCGGTTGACTTTCATTCAGTTGTTAGCTTGAGATTGTCAATTCGTTTGATTGTGAGCGCGTACCGGAGGATTTGGTTTCTCGCTTAATTGTGTGCGTGGGTTGAAGACTCTTGCGAGTGAATTTCCATATTTCCCCGAATTTTACATTCCGGCGTCACAGATACTCAATTCAAGGACATTGGGTAGAGACGGTGGTTTTTGTGACTTCCTACTACTACGACTGTGTGCGTGTGACTTTGAAAATATTGATTGTATTAGTATTGGTTCCCTGCATTAATTATGGTGATGAGAGACGAACACAAAGTAAGTACAATGTATTTTTTCTTGTCAATTTTATAAATTTATCGAAATCCACTATCGACACATTTACTGTCCATTTTCATTGGTGTTGTTATCAATGAACCATTGAAGCCATATCGGGTCTCATCATTCACTTAATGAATTCATCAGAAAACGTGTTGGTATCAGCGGGCTATAAGGATTGATGATAATTTTTGACCGCAATCAAACTAAGGGAGTTCACTCCCAACAAATCATCATTGTTAGTTAGTTAGTGGTTAAGTTAGTTAACTAACTAAGTTACTTACATAACTTGCATTGCATTAGCGCCTTATCTGCGCCTGCTATAACTCATACATAACCATTATTGTTATTGGTGTGACCTTTGTTGGCGTAGTACAAGAAGTGACTTTGAGTTGACGACGAGGACACAGTCAGTCAGTAGTATAGATAGATTGGCTTTTGGTGCAACCAACCACTTTACATAGTTAGTTAGTATAATTGTATACTTCACACGCATTGTAGTTAGTGAGTATTTATTTACCCTGCTTTTCCTATGCAGACTAACTGACTATATGGATAGAATTTAAGTTTGGAAACAGGAAGAGAAAAATCGAGGATTCTCTCGCCTTGCCACTGCTCCTGACGACTCGAGGTCTTCGTTCTCAACATTTGAGCTTCAGATGTTTTTCTTGAAATTTGACCCGGAAGATAATAACTAACTAACTAACTTACTTGCTGACTATGTTAACACTCTATGAGTTGTTAGTTTACGTGGTGTATCAATGACATTCCAATTTTATTATCAATGGCATTTGATTTGCCTAGTTGGTTAGTTTGCTGTACCAGCTGTGCCCTTAGGTCTTTGTTTGATCTTATAGTGAGTTAGTTGTGAGTAGTCCAGATCCGTTTTTTCCAGTCTACTAATATTGTGCCATTCATCATTTTTGATTCCGGAATGAATTACGATCGAGTTTGAGATACCACCTAACAAACCAGTTAACACCAACCATCGGATCATCTGTTGACATTTACAGACGTACATACATATGTGAGTAGTAGTACACATGCGGAAACTTTTTTTTGCTAGTGACTAGTTACTTGCATTATGAATTGGAACCGTCGTCATCATCATCCTTGACAGTCTGTGCTAAAATTAGTCCATTGGGATGTGGCGTTTTGTGTAGCAGGTGATACATAGAATTTAACCTTGTAAGGGGAGTTATTTTATTGTGAGACATGCACGTTAGTATGTTCTTGGAACTGGAATATGACGGTAGACTAGCATACAATCCGAAATAAGGGAATGAGTTTATTTTTTTACGTAACCTAATGATCAGAGGCTTATATCTCGGTCGAATCCAATTCAGCCCCAACAACGGTGGGCTGTTAGGGAAACTTGGGAGTTGGAGTTAGAGTTTAGTAACTACTACTGGTACGAACGAGTGGCAAAAGAGAGACGATGAAACCGAAGGCCATCGCGTTTCTCTACATATGTACGTGAAAATGCACATAGAGGGTTTGATACTTGCGTAAAAACCATAAGCTGTCAAGGTTTCTTGGTCCAGTCAGTCAGTTGAGTTCAGTTCACCAACCAAGGCAGCCATATATTGAAGGGCGGCATATGAAAACTATCTCGTAAGCAGCACAAAATTTTTACTCATGTGTGTACTCACTGACTGGGTATCTTTTTGCTCTGTGTGTAATAATATAACGTAATATGAGTGATACTTGGTTGCATGGTGCATGCCTCATCATCACCGACTGACTGTATATAAAAGCTGAACCAAGGACAAATGATTTCAGCTTGTGTTATTCAATTTCAATGCCATCACCTCCCTTGTGAATATCTCAGACTCAACACTTTATATTATCATCCTCTATATACTGCCATGTGGTATGTGCTCTAGCTCTCAAGTCTGTCTCGCGTTTCCGCCTATTCGGTCTCAAGGTTTTATCATAATTAAAATTGGTGTTCTCCAAGGAAAACCTGGCCCTGGGTCTCTCTATTATTTCATCACACTCTACAGTAGCTGTTGTGTGAGTTATTCCCTATGTGAGTGATGCTTGGTTATTTCCCCTGGATAAGATTAATCCAGTCGATCGTTGTTACAGCCGCAGGATTCAATTTTTATAAGTAGTCTGTAGGGAGGGATTAATGCGTGATTAAAGGTGAGAGGTGATTTTTATGATTTCCTTATTCCCTTAACTCTACATAATATGACCGTCATTGGTAGTCAATGGGATCAAATAAGCGATGGATCCTTTTTATACGAGGTTGAGGTTGCGAACCAACTAAACTAATTACTAAAGCTGTAAAAAATGTTTTCAATCTTATTCTCAGTCAGAGAATCGATATTTCCTCTATCGTATTATCTAAAGCAAATATAATATGTGCGTTTTATCATTTCTTTCTTGTATCTAGCAAACTATAACTATGCAACCAACTATGAAGGAAAAAAATTCTTTGCATTCTTGTCTTTTTCAGTTCCTCTATTTAAGGTAAAGAAACTGTAGACGAAAGTATAACAAAGTTGTACATAAAGCTACTACTTGGCTTTTCAATGCCTTTGCACTCTAGTACATGTATGCATGTATCGTCATTCTCGGTCGTCGGGTTCAACGCCCAATTGACAAACTAACTAACAGGGCTCTCTCTCTCTCTCTCTCTTTCCTATGTTTTTGCATTGCACAAAGTTGCTTGCTCTCAGCGTTCTAAAACTGTAGCATTCTATTTCTATTTTTCGGTTTACCTGTCCTCTTTTGTTTCCCAGAATCAATATATTTATTAATAGAGCAAGAAATGCTAGAAGATTACCCTTCAAACGTCATAATTTCAACAGCATGTATTATGGATTTAAAATACATAAGTAGCTGAGAAACTTTGCCCCGCGATAGGGCGAAATAGCTAATAATAGGAGAAGTTAGTAGCCGGTAACAATGGGAAACTTTTGGAATAATAGTGATCGTGTATAGAGTTTGAGTTGACTCCAAACGTACGTGTACGCATAGGACGAAAGGTTATTGCTTCCTCGGCTGGATCCATAGAGAACTAACTATGGTGCTGGGAGAATGCTTTTCTCTACTGCTGCAGTTTGTAGTAGTGTGTATATATGATGGGCCCAGCTACTATGATCGTGTGTTAGGATGTTCTAGGATTTGGTCCCACAATGTTGTATATACAGAGAGGAGTCAAGGTGAATGAACGGCCTGATGTCTCCCATCGTTAGTTTGTTTTATATATTGCGGAGCACATGGTTGGTCCTATAGTTGAATGCATGCATGGTGGGATTTGGCGAGTTTGCTAAAGATTGGAGTTGGAAGAAATAGTGCTATTAGATTTTTTGCACGGTAGGATTTTTTCATTTTTTTAGACCTGAATGTAACTAACTTTGGGTATGGCAAAGCATATGGACCAATTTGTATGAGTGAGAGACGCCTTATCTAGGTCAGTTTACTCGTGGAGAGGGTTCTATGAACTCTGTGAGTGACTGTACTCATTTGGTTCATGTTGTATGTAAGAACTAACAAAACTGATGACTATAGAATGCTTGTTAGTGTGTTATAGACGTACAAAGTATGAACCCAACTGAGTTGTCATTTTCTTTTGGAGCTGGAGTGACAGAAAAGGGTTCTTATTGTCCTATGTAGGCCAATTTGTTTTCAAGTTAGATGGTAGTTGTATAGTTAGTTTGTTGCATTACATTGAGTTGAGGCTAGAGTTGTGAAAGTTTTTCCTGGAAACACTGGAGTGGAAAAAGGACAATAATAGACAGAGGCTTGTTGGATAAAAAATTAGGACACAAAAGGTTTTCTAAGAAGGCTTGGTAGTTGCATGGCAAAGTCAGTTAACTGGTTGGTTGGTTGGTTTTATTGATCCAAGGAAGTGAATGTATAAGTTTTGGTGTGCATTTTGTGTATGTCCTCTATGGGATTAGTCAATTAGTTATAGTTAGTATAGGATGAACCATTTAAATGACGTTGGAATCCTATAGTCTGTTTGCGCACTCTCGGAAGTGATTTTTGAAGGAATTATTCATTTGTTAGGTCATTCAATTTTTTGGGATCATTGTGTGTTGTTATCCTTATCAAAGGGCTGAGTGAAGGGTAAATAAAATGTTTCATTGTAACAAAGTAACTAACTAACTTGAATGTGAGTGTGTAGGAGGTGAGGCAATCCTCGTCCTAATTCTTTTCCTTTCATTATTTTAGTATATATGTGTTTGTATTATGAATGAGGTTGTAGGACTGTGTCTACACATGCATGTGCTGCTGAAAACTGCTAAACATCCTCCTCCTTTAATCAATGTGAATGGCTCATTGGAGTTTCTGGCATGGACAAGGTTGAGACCAAGGTTGTCTTACATTTTCCCGAAAACTGAATGACTTTTCCGGAAAGTGTTGACATTGCATGCACACTCAATGGCAATAACAATATAATTGGTTTATAAAAGCGGGGTCATACATGAGTTCCCTGTGTACGATTTATGTCGCCTTCTGTTTTCCTGTAATGTTGGCTTCTATAGTGTCCCCAGCCAAAACCATTAGAATAGGAACATCATTGTATCTTTTCTGACCAAGGTTTGCTTTTGACTTTGCATATTACATTGGCCACAAGGCTAACCCAATGCACATGAAATATTTTGGTGGAAAAAAATAGCTATAGCTGCTACTTGGCACACATTTGTTGTATTTTTTCTTGAGCTCAATTCTTGTAATCTTGCAATACTAATTTTGCAAGTGATCGTTGTTAGTTAGTGTGTGAGTGAGTAATGTCATTTTTTTGCATCATGCACTTCTATAGGTACTGCGAGATCGAGTAACTATAGTTAGTTAGTTGTTTTGTTGTTGAAGGGAGAACGCGGAAAAAGTTGAGTGAGCCAAAAAATAGTTTTGAAGGATTCTTTTCAATTTATGAATGCCAAATTAATGAATGTAATATAGGGAGTTAGTACATGTGCATAATAGCATATGAACTGGGATAGTAGGGTGATGATGATAGGAATTTGCTCAACCAATATAATGATGGGATCAGTATTGGGCAAACTTTTAGTTAATAATAAATGAATATGTGTTGTGTACGCATAGTTAGTATGTAGTAGTGACTGTGGTCTAAATTTTCATGTTATGATTTCGCCAAGAAGTTTCTAATAATATTTCATGCGAATATTAAATGCGAATGTAAATAAATAATATGGAGGCACATGTTATACAAGGCTTATGCGTCGTTTCATATCCTACTTGGTATAAAAGAGGACAGTTGAAGAAAGTGTTACTTTGCTCCCATAGTTGGCTTTTATTCACCATTGTGCATATCACTACTTGCTGTAATGACTGACTACTAGCGCAATCATCGTGGGTGTATGAAGACTAGAGTCTGTGTTCATTCCATTATTCGCCTTTTCTGCAATTTAAATGAATTAGGTAAAGGTGTCAATTCAAGGAGAAAAAAAATATTTCCGTCCTTCGCTGAAGCAATAAGATGTTGTATCCAAATCATTATAAATCCAGACTGTTGTCATTTAAGTTTTTTTTTGAGGGTTTTTTTCCTCCACATTTTATCGCATTTATCATTTAGCCAATGGGGATCTCAAATTGAGCTGTGTCTAAAAAATTAGAGCATGAAGCTAAAATCTAATATTTGATACTTTTGTTGATATTATTATCGCCATGTGACGGAATAGCTGTCACTTAGTTAGAAGAACTCTGTGTATGTGTAATTTGATGCCCTAATGACTGAATGGAGAAGATAATGGTTCAATAATTATTTGAGTACTTACTTACTTATGTATGTTATGTGTATAAAATTTTAAGTTGATCATTGGTGTGTGCAATGATGAC
>Ga0210040_10006794_pt1 | contig 14100 bp, 12 predicted proteins | sample CryGeyCG12114_NA_FD_185462 | JGI IMG/M metagenome (GOLD analysis project Ga0210040, IMG submission 185462) | Groundwater microbial communities from aquifer - Crystal Geyser CG19_WC_8/21/14_NA (SPAdes) (version 2) | ecosystem: Environmental > Aquatic > Deep subsurface > Groundwater | place: USA... | reverse complement strand
CGCCAGCGACGGCCCAGCCCGTTGATCAGGGTGGCCAGGATGTAGCCGAAGACCAGGCAGAACGCCGTCACCACGACGGTGAGCCCGAGGGTGAACAGCACCGCCCGACCCAGGCGCAGGTCGCTCAGAGCGGCGGCGAAGTTGGCGAAGCCGACCTCGGTGCCCTGCGCGCCGTACTCCACCTTCTGGAAGCTCCACCGCACCGTGCGGTAGAGCGGGACCAGCATGAAGCCGAACATCACGATCACACTCGGTGTGACGAGCAGCCAGAACTCCCGGCGTCTCATGCTGGTCCCCCTCCTCTACGGCAGTCGGTGGTGCTGGTCGGGCCTACTGCTCGGCCAGCACCTTCTCCGCGGCCGCCTGCATGGCCTTCGTCCCGTCGGCGACGGACTCCTTGCCGAGGATCACCGAGCCGATGATGTCGGTGGTGGCCGAGGTGAGCGGCGGCACCCACGGCTGGGCCTCGGCCGGCGGCGCACCGGCGATCGCCGCCTCGGCAGCAGCAGCGTAGGGGGACGCGCTCTGGTCCAGGCCCTTGCGGGCGGGGTAGGCCGCCGGGATCGAGGCCTTGGACGCGTCCTCGCTGACCGAGGAGCCGAGCAGCTGGAAGAGCAGGTCGTGGTCGACCTTGGTGTTCACCGGGATCGACCAGCCGTCGACGGAGAGCGCGCCGTACTGCTTGCCGCCCTTCTCGACCGCGGGCGGCGCGGCGAAGGCGAACTGGTCGAAGAGCTTGGTGTTCTTCTGCTGCACCAGGTCGTTCATCCGGCCCGAGAACATGATGCCGATGGCGGCGGAGCCGTTGTAGAGCTGCTGCTGGACCTTGGGCTGGTCGAAGGTGGTGGCCTGCGGATCCATGAACGGCAGCAGCGACTTCATCTCCTCCAGCGCCTTGGTCGACTCGGGGGTGTCGTAGTTCGGCGTCTTGCCGTCCTCGGCGACGAAGTTCTTGCCCAAGGAGTTCAGGGTCGCCTTGTAGGCGGTGGAGATGTCGCTGCTGGCCGACCACGGGAGGGCCAGCGGGTACTTCATGTCGCCGGAGTCCTGCAGCTTCTTCGAGACCTCGCGCAGCTCGTCGAAGGTGGTCGGCGGGGTCAGGTTGTTCTTCTCGAACAGGTCCTTGCGGTAGACCATGGTCAGCACCTGGGTCTGCATGGGCAGCCCGTACAGCTTGCCCTCGTAGCTCATCGCCTTGCGCAGGTTCTCGTCGATGTCGTCGAGGGCGTAGGCGTCGGAGTACTTGGCGAACAGGTCGTCCAGCGGGACGAGCTTGCCGCGCTTGGCCAGGTCGGGCACCACGAAGGAGTAGGTCTCGATCACGTCGTAGGTGCCGGTGTCCCCGGCCAGCGTGGCGGTCGTCTTCTGCACCTGACCGGCGAAGTCGATCGGGTCGTGCTTGACCGTCACGTTGTCGTGGGTGCAGCTGGACACCATGGTGTTGGAGTACGGGTCGACGGCCGAGGAGTTGTAGGCCAGCACGTTGACCGTGGTGGCCTGGGCCGGGTTCTCGAAGTCGCAGGCCACCTTGGTGGCGGTCTCGGCACCAGTACGGGAGCCGGCACCGCAGGCGGTGAGGCCGACCAGGGACGTGGAGAGCAGGCCGACGGCCAGGGCTCGGGACAAGCGGGAAACGCGCATGAGTCCTTCTTCTTCGACGGGGAGCAGAACGGATGAGGGGGAAGCCGACAAATTTTGGGAATACGTATGTAGCGCCCGGAGGAACGAGAAGTACGGGCTGACCCTACTCGGCGGCGAGCAGGTCGAGGCGGAGCTGGGCGCTGTCGCGGTGCCCGGGCATTCCCTCGAAGTCGGAGATGGTGACCACCGGCCCGGCTTGGGCCTGGGTCGCGTCCCGCGTCGCCTTCTGGTACGTCAGCTGCTTGAGGTAGCCGGTGACCGAGAGGCCAGCGGTGTAGCGGGCACCGCGGGCGGTGGGCAGCACGTGGTTGGTGCCCGACATGCCCTTGTCGGCGTAGGCCACCGTGGACCACTCGCCCAGGAAGAGCGAGCCGTAGTTGTGCAGCTGGTCGAGGTAGAAGTCGGTGTCGGCGGCCAGGATCTCCAGGTGCTCCGGGGCCAGCAGGTCCATGATCTCCACCGCCGTCTTGGCCGAGTCGGCGACGTAGATCGAGCCCCAGTCGCGCCAGGCAGCCCCGGCGATGTCCCGGGTGGCCAGGCCCTCGAGCTGGCGGTCGATCTCGATCTCCACCGCGGCCGCCAGCTCGGCCGAGGTGGTGACCAGGCAGGCGGGCGAGCTGGGGCCGTGCTCGGCCTGCGCGAGCAGGTCGGCGGCCACCATGGTCGCGCTCGCGGTCTCGTCCGCGATCACCGCGACCTCGGACGGCCCGGCCAGCACGTCGATGCCGACCTTGCCGTAGAGCTGCCGCTTGGCCTCGGCCACGAAGGCGTTGCCGGCGCCCACGACCATGTCGGCGGCCACCCCGTCCAGCAGGCCGAAGGCCATCGCCGCCAGCGCCTGCACACCGCCCAGGGCGAAGATCCGCTCGGCACCGGAGGCACGTGCGGCGTAGAGCACGGCCGGGTGGGGCCCGCCGTCCTTCGAGGGCGGGGTGGCCGAGACCACGTTGGGCACCCCGGCGGCCCGCGCCACGCCGATGGTCATGAACGCACTGGCCAGCAGGGGGAACCGGCCGGCCGGCAGGTAGGCGCCGACGTTGCTCACCGGCACGTACTTCTGGCCGCAGACCACGCCCGGGATGACCTCGTCCTCGAAGTCTCGGAGGTGCGCCCGCTGCATGGCGGCGAAGCGTCGGGTCCGCTCCGCCCCGGCGTCGAGGGCGTCACACAGGTCCTGCGGCAGTGCTGCGGTCAGGGTGTCGACCTGCTCGGCGGTGACCTCGAAGTCGTCGCCGCCCGCCCATCCGTCGAGCTGCTCGGCGTAGCGGCGCACTGCGGACCGGCCGTGCTGCTCGATGTCGAGCAGCATCTGCGACACGGTGGCGATCACCGCCGGGTCGGACTGGGCGGCCACGTCGGGGCGCGCCGGTTCACGTACGGCAGTGAAGGTTCCGGAGACCCGGTTCTTGTCCGCGGGCGTCAAGTGCATACGTATAACATAGAGACGGCGACCCTGGTTGGCAACCGTCCTGGCCGCGCCGCACGTGACGAGCCCGTGGCGGTTTCCACCAGTCCTGCGGACGCCGATCGTGCCGTGATCGTAGCGTTCCCGGGGCTTTGCCCGGCCTGAGGCTGGATTCGCGTGGTCGGTCGGCGCGATGCCCTGCCCGGACGCCCTGCCCGGACGCCATGCCCGGACGATCGGTCCCGGGATTAGCAAGGCAGCCGCACTATGGACCTATGCACATGCGCGCTGCCAACGGCGTCACCTCGGGCGTCCGGTGGTGGGCGAGCCTGACCGGTCTGATCGCCGGGGTCCTGGGCCTCGGCCTGGCCAACCTCATCGCGTACCTGACCGGTCCCGTCGGCTCCCCGGTCTCCGCGGTCGGCGAGCTGGTCATCAGCGTGCTGCCCGCACCACTGATCAACTTCGGCAAGGACACCCTGGGGACGGCGGACAAGCCGATCCTGCTGGGCATCATCACCGTCGCCGTGCTCGCCGTCTGCTCGCTGGCCGGCCGCGCGGAGTACCGCCGTCGGCTCGCCGGCGGGGCCGTCTTCGCCGTCGTGGCCGTGCTCGGGCTGATCGGTGTGGGCGCCCGCGCCGGCAGCCAGATCAGCGCCTACCTGCCCACCGTCGTGGGTCTGGTCTTCGGCTACATCCTGTTGCAGACCCTCGCCGAGAAGCTGCACCTCTGGCAGGACGGGCGTGCGGGCTATGGCGGCGCCGTCCCGCTCGAAGGGGCCGCCTCACCGGGTCGCCGCACCTTCCTGCGCTGGACGGTGATCGTAGGTGGCGTGGCGGCGGTCACCGCGGTGGCCGGGCAGGTCCTGGTCAACGCGGCCAACCGGGTCAGCGACGTCCGCGACCGGCTGCGGCTGCCGGCCGCGGCCAAACCCGCCGCGGCTGTACCGGCCGGAGCCGAGCTGGGCGTCGACGGTCTCAGCCCGTACCTGACCCCGAACGCCGACTTCTACCGGATCGACACCGCGCTGCAGGTGCCGATCATCGACCCCGCTCAGTGGACGTTGGAGATCACCGGCATGGTCGAGAACCCGGTGACCATCAGCTTCGACGAGCTCGCCGCCCTGCCGCTGGTCGAGCACGTCACCACGCTCACCTGCGTGTCCAACCCGGTCGGTGGAGACCTGGTCGGCAACGCGCGCTGGCTCGGCTACCCGATCCGCGAGCTGCTGGCCCGGGCCCGGCCCACCGCGGGCGCCGACATGGTGCTGTCGACCAGCGAGGACGGCTTCACGGCCGGGACGCCGCTGAGCGCGCTGCTCGACGACGACCGGGAGGCGCTGCTCGCCCTCGGCATGAACGGCGAGCCACTGCCACTGGAGCACGGTTTCCCGGTCCGGATGGTCGTGCCCGGTCTGTACGGCTACGTCTCGGCCACCAAGTGGGTGCGCAAGCTGAAGGTGACCACCTTCGCGGCGGACGAGGGCTACTGGACCCCGCTCGGCTGGTCGGCGCTCGGGCCCATCAAGCTCGCCTCCCGGATCGACGTCCCCCGGCGCTCGGTCCCCGCCGGCCAGGTCGTGGTGGCCGGCGTGGCCTGGGCCCAGCACACCGGGGTCAGCCGGGTCGAGGTCCGGGTGGACGACGACGACTGGCGGGAGGCCGAGCTCGCCGAGGTGACGAGCGTGGACACCTGGCGGCAGTGGCGCTACGTCTGGGACGCCCCGAGCGGGGACCACACCCTGAGCGTGCGGGCCACCGACAGCGACGGCAACCTCCAGGAGGCCGCCGAGGCGGCGCCCGCCCCCAACGGGGCCACCGGCTTCCATCGCGTCTCGGTCGACATCAGCTGAGCCGCCGCCGCGGCCTCAGCCTGCGGCGCTCTGCTCCTCGACCAGCCGCTTGATGTTGCCCAGGGTCTCGGTGACGGAGTCCGAGGCGACCTGGTCGCCGTCGTCGACCCGGGTGGTGTGCACGTAGACCTCGACCGAGGAGCCTTCGCCGGCCGAGCTGACGTCGAGGTGGCCGTGGTAGTCGCTCGGGCCCTCGGAGCCCCACTCGATCCGCTGGGCGTTCGAGTCGACCCGGAACCAGGCGTCGCCCTGCACCTCCGGGCCGTCGGGCATCTTGGCCGTGGTCTTGATCTCCTCGCCGTCGCCCGGAACCGCTGAGGTCAGTCGCGAGAAGTACTGCGGCAGGTTGGCCACGTCGGAGAGGTAGTCGAACAGCGCCTGGCTGCTGGCGTCCACCGTGATCGTTCCTGAGAAATCACCCATGAACCGCACGCTACCCAGCGGCCCCAACACGGTGTGACCGGGGTCACCCCCTCGCCGGACCCGCCGCCACCGCGTCGCCGCCTGGGAGGATGGGCCGGTGCGCATTGCGACCTGGAACGTCAACTCCATCGGGGCCCGGCTGCCCCGGCTGCTCGATTGGCTGGAGACCCGTCGGCCCGACGTGGCCGCCCTGCAGGAGACCAAGTGCGCCGACGCCGGCTTCCCCTTCGCCGAGATCGAGGCGGCGGGGTACGAGATGATGCACGTCGGTGACGGGCGCTGGAACGGCGTGGCCATCCTGTCCCGGGTGGGCCTGACCCGGGTCTCCGACGGCCTGCCCGGGATGAGCGAGCCGCGCTACGCGGTGGCCGAGTGCGGCGGTCTGCGGGTGACCAGCGTGTACGTGCCCAACGGCCGGGCAGTCGAGGACCCGCAGTACCCGTACAAGCTCGAGTGGTTCGCCACCTTGCGCGCCACCCTGGACGAGCTGTCCCCCGCCGCGCCGCAGGTGATCATGGGCGACTTCAACGTCGCGCGCACCGACGCCGACGTCTGGGACCCGGCGCTGTTCGCCACCTCCACCCACGTCACCCCGGCCGAGCGCGCAGCGATGGACAGCCTGGTGGAGTGGGGGCTGACCGACGTGACGGCGCGGCCCGGCAAGAACGACCGGCCCTACACCTACTGGGACTACCGCGCCGGCCGCTTCCACAAGGACCAGGGGATGCGCATCGACTACGTGCTGGCCAGCGGCTCGGTGGCCGTCGACGACGCCTACGTCGACCGCGAGGCCCGCAAGGGCACGCTGCCGTCGGACCACGCACCGGTCGTGGTGGACTGCACCCTCGCGAGCTGAGCCTTCGCCGACGTGGGGGGCTCACGCGGCGCGCTCACGCGGAGCGGTCAGGCAGACTGGCAGGGTGATCGAGTACCGCACTCCCAACGAGATCGAGCAGATGCGTCCCGCCGGACGCTTCGTGGCGGAGGTGCTGCAGGCCCTGCGGGAGCGGGCGGACATCGGGGTCAACCTGCTCGAGCTGGACGAGCTCGCGCACTCGATGATCCGCGACCGGGGCGCCGAGTCCTGCTACATCGACTACCACCCCTCCTTCGGCGCCAGCCCCTTCGGCAAGGTGCTCTGCACCTCGGTCAACGACGCCGTCCTGCACGGTCTGCCGCACGACTACACCCTGGGCGACGGGGACCTGGTCAGCCTGGACTTCGCGGTCGCGGTGGAGGGCTGGGTCTGCGACTCCGCGATCACGGTCACCGTGGGCACCCCCCGCGAGGAGGACACCCGGCTGATCGCCACCACCGAGGAGGCGCTGGCGGCGGGGATCGAGGCCGCCCAGGCGGGCAGCAAGATCGGCGACATCTCCTTCGCCATCGCCCGGGTCGCGAGCCGCGCCGGCTACAAGATCAACACCGACTTCGGCGGCCACGGGGTCGGCCGGACCATGCACGGCGACCCGCACATCCCCAACGACGGGCGCCGCGGCCGCGGCCTGCCGCTGCGGCCCGGCCTGGTGATCGCCATCGAGCCCTGGTTCTGCCTCTCGACCGACAAGATCTACACCGATCCGGACGGCTGGACGCTGCGCAGCCGGGACGGCTCCCGCGGCGCCCACGCCGAGCACACCATCGCCATCACCCCCGACGGCCCCGTGGTCCTGACCGCTGCCTGAGCGGACGCGTCCCGAGCCCATCGGAGCGGCACACCCTGAGCCCGCCCCACGTGCCCTGAGCCTGTCGAAGGGCCATCGACAGGCTCAGGCAACGGAGACCGTGAGCTGTCGGAAGGACGTCCCTTGACCTCGTCGAAGGTCCGCGTGCTCGGGGTGGACGGCTGCCCCGCGGGTTGGGTGGCGGTCGCGCCGGACGCAGACAGGCCGCACGTCTACGTCGGAGCGACGCTGGCCGCGGTGATCGTGGCGGCCGAACGCGACGGCCTCATCGCGGTCGTCGCCGTGGACATCCCGATCGGGCTGCCTGACGAGGGGCCGCGACAGGCGGACCTGCTGGCGCGCGAGCGGCTCGGCCCGCGGCGCGCCTCGCTGTTCCTCACTCCCGTCCGGGCCGCCCTCGAGCTGGACGACTACGACGCCGCCGTGGCGCTGAACCGGGCCCGTACCGGGCAGGGCTTCTCACGGCAGGCGTTCGGCCTGCGGGCCAAGGTGCTGGAGGTCGACGCCTTCCGCCGGGTCGAGGGACGCGGCGTGCTCGAGGTCCACCCCGAGCTCAGCTTCGCCGCGATGGCCGGGGCACCCCTCGTCGCCGGCAAGAAGACCTGGGCCGGCGCGGTGCAGCGGCACCGCCTGCTGGGCGAGCACGGCATCGCGCTGACACCGGACCTCGGTCCCGACGCGGGCCGCGCCGGCGTCGACGACGTGCTGGACGCCGCTGCGGCCGCCTGGACGGCTCGCCGGGTGCAGTCCGGCGCGGCGGTCTAGCTGCCTGACCCCGCTGAGCTGCTCCCGGATGGCGTGGCCGGTGCCATCTGGATCTGACGCCCCCTGGCAGCTCGGCCAGCACACGGGGGTGGCCCCAGTCGCACCGGCCGGCGGCGTGGTCAGCGGTAGACGATCACCTTGTCGCCGGTCCGGGCCTGGCTGAACAGCGACTGGATCCCCGCGAGGTTGCGGACGTTGACGCAGCCGTGCGACGCGCCGCTGTAGCCGCGGGCGGCGAAGTCGGGCGAGTAGTGCACGGCCTGACCACCGCTGAAGAACATCGCGTAGGGCATCCGCGTGTGGTAGAGCGACGAGACGTGGTCGCGTGACTTCCAGCCCACGGAGAACGTGCCCTCACGGGTGGGCAGCTCCGCCGACCCGAACCGCACGTCCATCCGCAGCTGGGGCTTCCCGTCGATCACCCAGACCAGGCTGTTGGAGCTCTTGCTGACGCAGATGGCCCGACCGGTAAGGCAGCGGGAGTCAAGCCCGCTGGCCGAGGGCTTGGGGGTCCGGTTGTGCAGCTCGTCGCTGCTCGGGGTCCGGGTCATCGCCCGCAGCCGGTCCAGGGTCCGCTGGTCCACCTCACCGGTGACCGGGATCTCGCGCTTGCCCTGGAAACCCCGTACCGCGCTGGTGGTGACGGGGCCGTAGGTTCCGGTCACGGAGCCGGAGAACCAGGCGATCTGCTTGAGCCGGGCCTGCAGGTCGCGGACCCGGTCCCCGGCCGAACCCGACCGCATCAGCGCCGACCCCGGGCGCAGCCGGTTGTGCAGCTCGTCGTCGCTGGGCTGGCGCGTCCGCGAGGTCAACGACGCCCAGGTCTGCTTGTCCACGGCGCCGGTCGCGGTGATCCCGCGCTTGTCCTGGAACCCCTCGACCGCTTCGAGCGTCGCGGCCTGGTAGCGGCCGGTGATGTCGCCGGCGAACCACTCCAGCTGGCGCAGCCGGTGCTGGAGCTCGCGGACCCGGGTACCCGAGTCCCCACGCGACATCAGCGCGGCGGGGGCAGCGGGCTTGCTGGACGGGCTGGGCGTGGGCCGGGTGCTGGAGGGCGCCGGGTTGGGCGCGGCGCAGCCGGTGCTGGAGCTCGCGGACCCGGGTACCCGAGTCCCCACGCGACATCAGCGCGGCGGGGGCGGCGGGCTTGCTGGACGGGCTGGGCGTGGGCCGGGTGCTGGAGGGCGCTGGGTTGGGCGCCGGGGAGCCGGTCGTCGAGGTCTCGGTGATCGGAGCCGGAGCACTGGAAGACGTGGCCGCATCACGGGAGAGCGTGCCGGGCAGGACACCACAGCCCGCACTGCCGAGCAGCAGGGCCGCGGCCGCCGCTGCCGCGGCGTCCCTGGACCGCGAAGCGAACGCCATGACGGCCCCTCCCGAAGCGGACCACCGGGGGTTCCCGTGGCCTCAGGGGCCTCAGGCTAGCCGCGGTCAGGCCCGACGTCACGGGGTCGGAGCGCGCCGAGCGACGCCGCCCGCCTGCGTGAGGAACCAACCGGGGAATCAGCCGGGGAATCAGCCGGGGCCCGAGCTGGTTGCCACCGTCGAGCGTCACCGGTGACCCTCGTCCGTCGGCGCACCTCCCGCCGTCCGCACCTGCTCCGAAGGTCACCCATGACTCCCCTTGCCCCTGCCCGCCGCTGGTGTGCCCTGCTCGCGCTGGCGCTCGGCGGCTTCGGCATCGGGGCCACCGAGTTCGTGGCCATGGGCCTGCTGCCCGACCTGGCCGCTGACCTGCTGCCCGGACTGGTCGCCCGCGATCCGGAGGCCGGCATCGCCCGCGCCGGCTGGCTGATCAGCGCCTACGCCCTGGGCGTCGTGGTCGGTGCTCCGGTGTTCGCCGTGCTCTCGGTCCGGCTGCCCCGCAAAAACCTCCTGCTGCTGCTGATGGCCGTGCTGGCGGTCGGCACCATCGCGTCCGCGGTGCTGCCCAGCTTCGGGCTGGTCGTCCTCGCCCGCTTCGTCGCCGCACTGCCGCACGGGGCCTACTTCGGCACCGCCGCCCTGGTGGCCGGGCGGATCATGGGTCCCGGCAACCAGGCCAAGGGGATCGCCTTCGTGCTCAGCGGGCTGACCCTGGCCAACGTGGTCGGCGTGCCGGTGATCACCCGGATCGGTCAGCTGTCGGGCTGGCGGACGGCCTACCTCGTCGTCGCCGCGCTCTTCGTGCTCACCCTGCTCGCGATCACCCTGGCCGTTCCCCGGCAGCCGACGCCGGTGGGCGCGTCGGTGCGGGCTGAGCTGCGGGTGTTCCGGCTGCCCCAGCTCTGGCTGATGATGGGGCTGGCCGGGATCGGCTTCGGTGGCTTCTTCGCCGTCTACACCTACATCGCCGAGGTGGTCCGGGTCGAGGCCGGGCTGCCGACCTCCGCCGTGCCGTGGGTGCTCGCGGTGTTCGGCCTCGGGATGGTGGTCGGCAACCTGTTCGGCGGCTGGGCCGCCGACCGCAACCTGCGGCGGACGGTGCTCCTCGGCTTCCCGGTCTTCCTCGCCGCCATGGCCGCGATGGCGCTCTTCGGCGGCTCGCCGGTGGGCGTCCTCGTCGGCTCCTTCGCCGTGGGCGCCACCAACATGGTGCTGATCCCCGGCGTCCAGTCCCGGTTGATCGCGGTCTCCGGTGAGGCCCAGCTCCTCGGTGCCGCCCTCGTGCACTCCGCCCTCAACGTCGCCAACAGCCTCGGCGCGGCCCTGGGCGGCGCGGTCATCGCTGCCGGCTTCGGCTACCTCGCGCCCAGCTGGGTGGGCGTCGGGCTGGGCGTGCTCGGTCTGCTGCTCGCCCTGGCGAGCTTCCGCCACGAGGACCGTCAGGCCGGCCGGCGCACGACGGTCGCACCGTCGACGGCCCCGCTAGCGGTGCCCGCCGGGGCGTCAGTCCCCTCCTGAGGCTCCCGCCCGAGCGGAGAAAGAGCCGGAAACGCCAGGACCCAGGCCGGCGGTGCCGACCTGGGTCCTGGATGCGCGGGCGTTGGCCCGGAGCTGTCAGCGCTTCTTGCGGGACTGGGCGAGCTTGCCCAGGCCGGCCTTGATCTTCTGCTGGTTCTGGGGCTTGGACAGCTCACGCTGCGCTACCTGCAGCACCTTCGCGACCGCCGCGCCCTTGATGAGTCCTCGCAACATGCCCATGTCGTACTCCTTCGCGCACCGTTCGTGATGCAGATGTGGTCCCCCAAATCTAACCGCGTCCGCTCCAGATCCCGAACCGGGCAGGGGCCGCGGTGCAGCGCTCGGGGAAGAACCGGGGCCATCCCGGAGTTGTCGCCAGCGGAAGCAACACAGTTCATCAATGTTCTTGAGGAGTCGTCATGACGACCACCACCATCTCCGCGCAGGCCTCCGGCACCTTCAACCTCGGCGGTGACCTCCCGGTCACGCGGCTCGGCTACGGCAGCATGCAGCTGACCGGCTCCGGCGTCTGGGGCGACCCGAAGGACCCGGACGAGGCCGTCCGCGTGCTCCGCCGTGCCGTCGAGCTCGGCGTGACCTTCATCGACACCGCGGACTCCTACGGGCCCGTCGTCGCCGAGCAGCTGATCCGCCGCGCCCTGCACCCCTACCCCGAGGGCCTGGTCATCGCCACCAAGGCCGGCCTGACCCGTCCGGGCCCGGGCGACTGGCGTCCCGTCGGCCGGCCCGAGTACCTGCGGCAGCAGGTCGAGCTCAGCCTGCGGAACCTCGGGCTGGAGCGGATCGACCTTCACCAGCTGCACCGGGTCGACCCGGCCGTGCCGCTGGCCGACCAGGTCGGTGAGCTCAAGTCCCTGCAGGACGAGGGCAAGATCAGGCACCTCGGGCTCTCCGAGGTGAGCGTCGAGGTGCTCGAGGAGGCCCGCCAGACCGCTGAGATCGTCTCCGTGCAGAACCTGTTCAACCTGTCCGACCGCTCGGCCGAGCCGCTGCTGGACCACGTCGAGGCCCAGGGCATCGCCTTCATCCCGTGGTTCCCCCTGGCCACCGGTGAGCTCTCCAAGCCGGGCGGCCCGCTGGACGCGCTGGCCAAGCTGCACGACGCCACGCCGTCCCAGCTCGCCCTGGCCTGGCTGCTCCGCCGGTCCCCCGTGATGCTGCCGATCCCCGGCACCTCCACCGTCGCCCACCTCGAGGACAACCTCGCCGCCGCCCAGCTGGAGCTGAGCGACGACGAGTTCACCGCGCTCTCCGAAGCCGTCCAGGCCTGAGTGTGAACATCGGGTAGACCTGCGCCGGGAGTACCCGGCGTAGGTCTACCCACTGTCGGCGAGGGTGCCCGGGCCGTCGGGGTTACTGGTGAGTAGGCAGACTGGGAGGGTGACCGACCTGACTGCCGCCGCGACCGACCTCGCCCCGGACCACGTCGTCGACGTGCTGATCATCGGGGCTGGCCTGTCCGGGATCGGGGCGGCCTACCGGCTGCAGACCGAGTCGCCGGACCGCAGCTACGCGATCCTGGAGGCCCGCGAGGCCATCGGCGGGACCTGGGACCTGTTCCGCTACCCCGGGGTCCGCTCCGACTCCGACATCTACACCTTCAGCTACCCGTTCGCCCCCTGGAAGGGGGAGCGGTCGCTGGCCGACGGGCCGAGCATCGCCCGCTACGTCGCCGACGTGGCCGCCGAGCACGGCATCACCGACCACGTCCGCTTCGGCCGGCGCGTGGTCTCGGCGTCGTGGTCCTCCCGCGAGACCCGCTGGACCGTCGAGACCGTGTCCGAGGCGGACGGGGCCCCGGAGCGGGTCGAGACCTGGTCGTGCGCGTTCCTCTACTCCTGTGCCGGCTACTACGACTACGCGCAGGCCTACGCCCCGCACTTCGAGGGCCAGGAGGACTTCGCCGGCCAGGTCGTGCACCCGCAGTTCTGGCCCGAGGACCTGAACTACGCCGGACGTCGGGTGGTGATCATCGGCTCCGGCGCGACCGCGGTCACCCTGCTGCCCGCTATGGCCGGCACCGCCGCCCGCGTCACCATGCTGCAGCGCTCCCCCACCTGGATGACCTCTCTCCACCAGACCGACGCCACTGCCGACCGGCTGCGCCGCCGGCTGCCCGCGCACCTCGCGCACCGGCTGATCCGCATCCGCAACCTCACGCTGTCCCAGGGCTTCTACCAGCTCACCCGCTACCGGCCCGGCGCTGCGCGGCGGCTGCTCAGCAAGCCGATCGTCGCCCGGATGGGGGCCGAGGTGGCCAACGAGCACTTCACCCCCACCTACAACCCCTGGGACCAGCGGCTCTGCGTCATCCCGGACGGCGACCTGCTCGAGGCGGTGCGCAGCGGCCGGGCCGAGGTGGTCACCGACCACGTCGACCGGTTCGTGCCCGAGGGCGTCCGCCTGGCCTCCGGCCGCGTCCTGCCGGCCGACATCGTGGTCACCGCGACCGGGCTGCAGATGAAGCTCCTCGCCGGGATGGAGCTGCGGGTGGACGGTGAGCCGGTGGCCCTGCCCGAGCGCATCCTCTACCGCGGCCTGATGCTCGACGGCGTGCCGAACTTCGCGCTGGCCATTGGCTACGTCAACGCCTCGTGGACGCTGCGCTCGGACCTCACCAGCCGCTACGTCTGCCGCTTCCTCAACCACCTCCGCGACCACGGGCTGGCCGCCGGCCACCCGGTGGCCCCGCCCGGGCTCGCGCGGCGACCGGTGATGCCGCTCAAGTCGGGCTACGTCGAGCGGGCCCGGGCCACGCTGCCGCAGCAGGGGTCGACCAACCCGTGGACGGTGCCGCAGAACTACCCGCGCGACCTGCTGCAGATGCGGCGGGCCGACCTGACCCGCGACATGAGCTTCCGGCCGGCCGGCGCCGCCATGCCGACGGCCACCCGCACCCCCCAGGAGGTGGCCTCGTGAGCCCGCTCCCCCCGTACGTGTTCGCCGGCGGGACCGCCGTGGTCACCGGCGCGGCCAGTGGGATGGGCGAGCAGCTCGCCCACCAGCTCGCGGCCCGCGGCAGCGCCCTGGTACTGGTGGACCGCGACGCCCAGCGGCTGACGGGGGTCGTCGAGGCGCTTCGCTCGGCCTACCCGGCGGTCGCCGTCGACTCCCACGTTGCGGACCTGGCCGAGACCGGCCGCCTGGCCGACCTCGCCCAACGCATCCTCGCCGACCATCCCCGGCTGACCCTGCTGGTCAACAACGCGGGCGTCGCGCTGGCCGGTCGCTTCGACCAGATCACCCTGGAGGACTTCGACTGGGTGATGCGGATCAACGTGACGGCGCCGGTGACCCTGACCCACCACCTGCTGCCGGCCCTGCTCGCCTCGCCCGGCAGCCACATCGTCAACACCTCCAGCCTGTACGGGCTGATCTCGCCGGCCGGGCAGAGCGCCTACTCGGCGAGCAAGTTCGCGATCCG
>Ga0210040_10006793_pt1 | contig 14102 bp, 6 predicted proteins | sample CryGeyCG12114_NA_FD_185462 | JGI IMG/M metagenome (GOLD analysis project Ga0210040, IMG submission 185462) | Groundwater microbial communities from aquifer - Crystal Geyser CG19_WC_8/21/14_NA (SPAdes) (version 2) | ecosystem: Environmental > Aquatic > Deep subsurface > Groundwater | place: USA... | reverse complement strand
ACATTGAAACAGCATGCAAGCAAGCACAGGAACTTGGATTTTTGAAACTATCAGAGACTGATTTTATATCAGTTGTAAAAAATTGTATGCATTTGGTTGGTAATAGCTTTTGATATAGGACAATTTGTACAGTTTTTAACGGAAAACTGAAAATGAGTTATTGGAGACCCTCCAAACCAGATTCTGAGCAAGTAATCATCGAACCGAAGGAAACATGCCTTTGCTCTACCCAAAGTTTTTGACAATATACTTGAGAAAGACTGACTAGCTGTACTGTAATCTTGATAGAAGTAAGTTTGGGATTGAAAACCCAGCATTTCTCCTTTCACCAACTACTAACTGGAACCAAAACTCACAATATATAATATCATCTCTCTTTTCAAGATTCAGATTGAATGCTCTCACTCGTTCAGTGAGCGAGCCATGGTCTATCTACTATGCACTCACGGTCGGTCCTTTCATTTCAAGTATCAAATAAGGTTCATCACATACCGCCTTGCCTATGAAACCTTTAAAAAGCCCACTTATATCGCCAATGCAAATAAAATCCTATATATTATCCCCATTGTTAGTTCAGTGTCCCAAGCTCATCACAAAATAACTATCTTTTGCTCTCGAGAGGAAACATGCTTGTATCAAGAAATCTTCCATAGATATATTTTGTGATCCCATATATAAATTCTATAGACACTACTACTATTCCCTGTCGTATTAGCAATTAGCCAGTCCTTGAGCAAAGTAAATTGCAAAGATAATGCCACTCACTATACAACTTTTGGCCACAAAAATAATGAATGATTGGTTACCTACCAATTTCTCTCATATTTTTTATTTGTCACTCACTAACTATACGGAAATGAGATAATGGATGAGTAGTAGTGAGTGGAACAATATTCCCAAACCATGTACAAGGTATTATATAGATAGGAGGATGCGAGCGTACACATTTTCCCCCAGATTCATCATTCGTGTGAAAGTGAAGCCTCCCCGGAGCGTTTGGGCGGTGTTTTCTACCTATCTGGCAAATGGGGATCACTGTAGGTGGAGCCAATGAAAATGTACTGTGGCCGCTTTCCCTATGCTAGGTTCATGATGATTCCATTTGGATGATAGAAACTACTGACTGACTGCAGAGTGTAGTGAGGAATAAGCTAGTAAGTTGTAAGTAAGTAAGTACTACTAGTAACTAACTAACTAGTGAGTAAAGCTGTTTGAATTCCAGGGGGTTCCTCAGTTTGCTTATCATGTTTAGCTAGCTCAAACATATGGGTTGTGTACAGATCCACGTGCAGTGTTTGTTTTCACAATTATTCTCATCTCGACTGTGTCTATAGGAGGATTTGTTTTTGGGGAGAAGAAAAAATGCGGAGATAGTGTGTTACAAAGTTTTAAAAGCTACTTTTGTGCTCATCATATATACATGGGTGGGAGTGTGAATGGACAAAAATTATTGTCAGTTGGCGTTGAATATTGAAGAGGGATCCAAGACAATCTGTAGTTAGTGACATACTGTGAGTGGATGGATCCACACTTGAACTAGAGGGAAAAATTATTATGATTGCAAGTGTACACACACGTATGGTTGAATCAATAATACTGCTGGAATGATCCTGGAGGAAATACACACAACTTGTTGCTGATTGAAAAGTAAAACAATAAGGTTTGTTGCCACTACTGTGTATCCTCTAATTTACTTACTTATACTTGCCTACTTGAATCAATGGGGATAAGCCAGGTAAACACTATTATGTGTACATAAGGGTGTTTCATATCAAATAGAGGATCCTAGTTTTTGGGGAAACTTATTTGCACTACATATTTATTTATGTGTGGACACAGATACATGCTATAGTCACTCACTAGTACATTGTGTTGACTGTAGTTAGTTAGTTTGTTGAACATGGGTGCAAAATCTGGTCTAAATTTTGCAACTATGTATGCAATTCGGATCGGACTATTTGTGTGTTGTTTGCTACCCGGGTCACAGTGCGTGCAGTAACTAAATCTGCAGTTAGTATTGGCTGCGAACCAAATAGTAACAATAGGCAAGTACACATAGTTGCTCCAACTTCTAGTCCGTAGTACAAATAAGGGACATGTTATATGTTATTTGCTTACCTACTGGGCTCAGTTTACTTTAGTTTGGAGACCAACTTGTACACAGTGTTGTATGTGAGTGAGTTAGTTACCAATAATAGATCATTTAATATCCAAGGAGCAAACAATGCACGCATGTTTGCAAATACCATTGAAAATGGGTTCAGTAATGACAGATGAGTGATTAAATGATTGATTAAATTTCACCCGTTTATAGGAAAAGGAATCCTTGGACTTTGGAGCTGCATTTGTGCGTTGTAACTTTTCCATGAATGAAATTATTCCTGGTTTTTGTCAACAATAATAAAAACAAATGAACGTGCATTATTTTGTAACTAAGTTCGCTTTGTGAGTGATAATAACTGGAAATATCTGAGTGAGATCAACAAATAAATGCCAATCAAAAACTGCAAACTGGTTGATTGCCGACTGTTATCAGGCTCCATATGCCTATAGTATTTCCTGTTGGCATTCCATGTTAAAGTGCCAGTGTGTGTTCCAAGTTACAGTGGAATCATACTATATAAAAAAGTTTGCATTTGAGTCGTGATTTATCGCACCCCAATTTATTCTGCGTTTATATTATTTACCACACGGTTCAATTACTCCCAAAAAAAGTGAACGATAAGAGCCCAATCCCGCAGTGAACAAACAAATAAAGTGAACGATTAATTCAGTGGTTGGGCTGTATACGCAGATTTTTAGCAGTAATATTATCTGTCCCCGTTGGTTAGTGTTGACATTGGACCAGACGTGTAGTTTTCTCTGCATTTGAAAACTATCTACTCTTGTTTTGAGTCACACAATCAGTCAATAACTTTTTTGCGAACCAGCTTGTGCAAATTATGTAGACAACTTATTTTCCATCAGTTCAGCAACCTTGTGGGATGAAATTCGCATATGACAGTTTGTAAACGTAGTAGTTCAATCACACCAAAAGTTGCATCAAAAAGGAACAATAATAAGTCAATACATGGGATATACAACAGCCAGTCATTGCCCTGAATGGACCAAATAGATACAAACGGTTGTGAGATCCCACTTTTTCCTCATTCTTGTTTAACGTTTCGTTGTGTGTGAAATTGAAATAAGTTTGTTGGTTGATAAAACATTGTGAAAGTATTCAGCCTGGCTCTTAGGGAGAACTTGTCCTCGTATTATTCCCTCAAAGAGATGAGCATGTTGTCCCAAAAATTGTATAATCCAAATACTCCTAGTGACTGTGGCAATAACAATTTGTCCGGTCAAACTTCTATCTCCCCCCAACCGTATAATATTCCTTATGGAGGTCAGTACGGGTCACCATCTGGCATGTCCCCTCCAGTGAATGCTTATGGGGCAATTGGATCTCCAGGCAGTGGGACCAATACTAATAACAACAATGGGCCGAGTAATTGTATTGGAGGATCTAGTGGATACAACAATGGGGGCGTGGGAGGACTCAATAGCTCTTCAGGCTCGTGTGACAATCTGACGGCGATGGGCGGTAGTGGCGTGAGTCCGAGATCAGCCAGTTTCCGAGAATCTTCCGTTATTTCAAATGGGGGCAGTGTAAATTCTGCGGCTGCTGCGGCCAAAACCTACAGGCGCAGTTATACTCATGCCAAGCCTCCTTACTCGTACATTTCGTTGATTACAATGGCTATACAGGTTAGTTTTTTTTAATATTTGGAAAAATAGTTGAATGTAGGATTAAAAGTTGTTTTAGGAAGATTTAGAATGTTTTATAAGTAGTCTTTTCAAGGAATAGATGGATAATAGCAAAGCAAGTTTTAATTGGGGACGGAAAATCAACCACAAGAGTCGATTTTTTGAAAAACCTTTGTTTGAATAATGTAACAAAAAAGTTTGTAGACGTAATTTTTGGGTTGATTTCAGCAAAAAATTAAATTTTGAGATTCAGGCATTTCTTTTTTAGAAGATTTGAAATCTGAAATCTGTTAGAACATATTTCCGCATTGAAAAATGTTTAAGTGCACTGACAGAAGCATTATGCTTGAAACTGAAATGGACAGACAGTTCTACTTTTAACAACATAGAGATGCGAATTGCTGAATTTGCTTTGCATCATATTAGAATGGATTTAATATGCCAGTCAGTACTTGAGGTCACTTGAGAATAAAAGCTGCTCACAATGCGTATAACAAATCTAACTAACTATAACTAAAAGCACCTACAGACGTTCATACTTCTCATCTTGTAATGCATTGTTGAACCATTTATCGCTCACGTGCAAAGTAAAAGTTGCATGCTTAAACTTTCTCATTTCTAATCGACTCGTGGCAGTTCAAAGTTCTGTTCAAATTCATCGCCATCACGTATTAGTGTCAGTTATTTTCGAGTCCAACTCAACTCTTTATCTGTACTTGTTACTTTGGTTAGTTATAGTTAGTTAGTAACAGAGATAAGACGTTATATTATCTTTCATTCATAACGAACGTTGTACAGAGACTCATCATTGTACATGTTATTTTTTATTACGTGCTGGTAACTACACCCAATATTTTGTTGTGAGTCACAAACTGTAGCCAAGCCAAATCCCTCACATGGCCTCTTCATTCTGCTTGGGGACAAACACAATCCATTTTTAACTGATAAGAGTTGAGTTTTATGAATCGTTGGCTTTATCAGACGCAATTTTCAAATGGGGAGTTTTTTTTTCAATCAACATGGATAGTCACTTGACAGATAAATTCACCTTAAATTTTGTCATGACGGATTTCCCACTTTGTCATTTTACTTGCTTCCGGCTCGTTATTTTCAGGGCTAACTAATGTATGTTCTATACAAACAAGTTTTTTCATAATATGGAAGGTATATTGCTTAGAGAACATTAGCCACTTTATAAAATGGCCATCAATTCTATTAACCCACTAGGTGTGTTGGAGTTACAGAGATAATGCATCCGCTTCGGCTCACTTATGCAACACAAAGGGTATTTGTAAAGTCATTTTTGTTTGCTCGGTGAACTAGACAGAAAATCATAATGGCTACGTGCTGATGCATTGATATATGAGACGTTGTTGAAATCAATACTTGTCTTGTCTAACTAAACCTTTTAGCAGAATAAACGGATGACAGGGAAAAACTTGTTTGAAAAACGAATTATTTTTACTTCATCGATTACTCATTACCGCGATGGTCAATGCATACAGGATGGATGCTATTATTTGACAAGTTTAAATCATATGAATGAAAATTAGGTTAATGAAATACAGTTAAGTAAGTGACTGAGGAGCAGTAGTAGGCTCCGTCAGTGAAGAATTCTATGAAAAAGAGTCAATATTGTATTTACACTGGTGGTAGTTTGTTTGACCAAGAAACTTTATAGAGTGCATTAACCAATATTTGAGGATCTCATCTTCCTGGCCTATGTATTCATTTCCCGTAACGTTGAGTTTCAACAAAGCGTCCTCTACATTGTATGCTGTAGCCGTAACAAACTAACCATAGGATCAAATGTATGTCATTCAAACGTACTAACAAACCAACTAACTAGACTCATGAATGGCTCAGCAGGTACGAGGAGTAGTACTCCAACTCACCATGTACAAATATATACTCACGCACTGGTTTCTTTACATAATGCAGTTTGACAAACTCATTTACGTCTTATTGGATCAAATCAAAAGCTCATTTAAAGGAGAAAGTAAACATTTGCCTTTCCCTGTGTATCGTATGCACTGCCAATGTGTGCAAACTCATTTTTATCATCGTTTCGCTATGCCCTGCCTGCATTCTTTCCCGTAAAACCAATACTTGAGTCACTGTGCCCATTCTATTTAACTATAACTGAGAGTTGAGCTAGTCCGTTTTATCATGGGAAATAAATTGCACCCTACTTCTATGTTACCAGTTAGTTACTCACTATGATGTGAATGGGTGCTAATTTGCCTCCAGGAGGGACTATTTCACATACACAACATTATCACAAGCTAAACTACGACACTTTTCATAAATTGTTTCATAAGCTACCATATGGAGTTGTACGTTTTAGGTAGAAGCAATTTGTCTCTCTTATCTCCGGTGCACCCTCCCTCCTAGTCTTTATTACGGGAGGGACCTTTTGTTGCCTTCTTGCTCAAAATCAAAACCAAAGCAAACAAACCCCTTTTCATTCGTTATTGTGATCCAAAGGCGAACTCTAACTCACCATAGTACTTCCTCTGGGAATACTACACAGTCAGTCTCTGTAGTCAGTGAGTTTCTATAAAAAAGAGTTGTATGCTGCTACGTGCAGCTTCCTTTGTATTACGGGTACGCTTTGTGTAGAATCCAAAGCCTATATTGTGCAGTGAGTCGTGATTCCATGTATTTTGTTATATTTGAAATCCAATGCGATTCAATTTATAGATGGTTACAGGGTGGTTCAGAAATTGAAAATAGTGTTTCCTCAGTGTGAAAAGCAATACATTTTGTTTAAAAAAAAGGCATGTTTTCATTGCATTTTAACTGTATTTTTTTTGCTGTCAAATGTCGAATCATGATGCATAAGATGGATGCAAATGGTAAATTTCCGGGCCCAGAATTGGCAAACTGAAGAGCCTTTAAATGAAAAATCAAAGAAAAAGTTACAACCTAACTTGTTATTGCCGTTAGCTATAGCCACAGTAATAATGGATGATTTGTGCTCCCTATGTACATAAAAGTTGAGACTGACTGACAGACTGAATGAGTTAAGAGTTCCGCTCACTCGAGCATGCATACAATTTAAGGCTCTAAGCCGATAGGCAAATAAAATGCAAAACTCCTTTTGCATTCCCAGTCTGTATTGTTGCTGGCTGCCAATAATAATCGGAACTGGTGTCTCTTCATCCATGAATAATACGCACCGTTGTGTTCAATACGTGTACTATATGTAATGTACGGGTAGCCTGCCAATAGTGTTATTGGGTGGTGAGGGAAAGAAGAAAAGCCTTTGATCAAAGAACCAGTATGTGAGAATTAGTCTTGTTTCATTTCCTATACTATAGAACTATTACTAACTAACTAGGGCTCCAAATTCACACATGCTTAAATGTCCGTCCAATTCTACATAGCTTTGTGAGATGTAAGAATGCTTGAAATTTTAAACAGGTTACAATTGGAGTTAAAAATGTAGTTTTGGATTCCTCGAATCCATTAAAAGATGCTGAAAGTATTTAAGCATATGATCATGTAGTAAGTAAAGAAGCTGCAGGTTTAAATGGCAACGGCTTGTGTTTGTGCACTCACTTTGTTCCTCACTGATTGTTAGTATAAATATTATACTTTGCTTCATGTGTTCCAAGGTAAAGGTAAACAAACACAATTAAATATTGGCTGTGTCAATACTAATCATCCTCTTTTCTTCTGGTTAGTTGCATTCTGCACACAACATTTATGTACGATGATTGGTGGCAAAAGTCAAGTCATATTTTCACTCATTCACCATGTTTACAAAACTAACATGTTGTACTCCACTGACTGACTGTGTACTGAGAATTAGCAGCTCTCATCACATAGGAATATAATGTACACAAGTGCAGTTTAGTTTGTTCTGTAAAAGCAACTTGTCTAATTTTCTTCATCCGAAGGGAAAAGTTTATAAAAAAAATTTCTTCTTTTTTCCAGAGCTCTACATCAAAGATGCTCACCCTGTCGGAAATCTACCAATTCATTATGGACCACTTCCCATTCTATAGACAGAATCAACAACGCTGGCAAAACTCAATCCGTCATTCTTTATCCTTTAACGACTGTTTCGTAAAAGTTCCAAGAACGCCGGATCGACCTGGCAAAGGCTCTTTTTGGGCCCTACATCCCGATAGTGGAAATATGTTCGAAAACGGTTGCTATCTCCGTCGACAAAAGCGCTTCAAGGATGACAAGCGTGAGGCCGTCCGCGTGGCCCAACGACAAACAATCTCTTCCCAGGACCAGCAGCAATCCATCTCGTCCACGTCTGGTGGTCCTCATAGTAATGGGCCAGCGACAAACAATAACAATAATAACAGTAGCTCTGCTAGTCCCGCCAAAAAGCATCAACAGCACAGTCTCCAGCATCAGCACGGGGATGCCGGGTCCCCCAATGCGAGTTCAACACCCAATGGGTACTACAGCGGGTCTTCGGGCAAATCCGAGTCAGGTATTCACCATCCTAACCCTAGACATCACCATAGCAACTCGACAAGCCAGCATTCCGGACCCCAGCACGGTCACCATGGTCCCCTCGATGAAACCCTCATCATGCACCATGGACATAACCCTCATCACAGTAGTAGTGGCGGGAACTCCGTGTTGCTCCATGGTCATCATCCTCACCACCATGGCCACCATGGACTCCAGTTAGGCTCGGGGCATCATCATCTGGACAAGAACGGGGGTGTAAGTCCAGTCTTGATGGACAAGATGGAGATGTTGAGCTCCGCAGAGTATAATAATGGGAGTGGCCATCATCGGTATCCACTCGGAGACTCGGGTCAGTTACCACCACTGTTGCACATGGGTATGAGTAAAGAGCAGCAAAACACTGCAGCAGCTCTGGCGTACGCTGCAAATGCTCCAGTGGCAGCCCATCCTTTCTCCATTAAGAGTTTGATTCCAAGTGAAGTGAGTGGTCGGCTGGATGGATGCAAGTATGATCTACTTCAGCAGTATGATCACATGTATGGAAGCTTGGCAAGCAATCCGGCAGTTCAAACTTCCTTTTATAACTCTATCTATCATCTACCGGCTGGAAACACTTGAAAAGCACATGAATTTGGCGATAATTTTTAGGGAATTATTGAATATACGGCAAGTCCTTCGAGGGGGAGTGATGTGATGTATTAATGTATTCGTTGAATGTTAATAGTACTTAAGGTAATGGACAGTTTTTATGACAAGAAATTTTACATGGCATTTAAGTCATCAGAGTGTGGAATTTAAAATCTTTAATAAGATCTGATTATCTGCTCTCGGACTGAAAAAGAAAATGCTGTGAGCATATTGTACAGTGTATTATATAGAATGGGAGGGAGCAAAAGAAATGCTATGGTTATTAATGTAAGTTGAATTTTAAGCTCGCTAGGTATAGCATGTATGCAAATGTTTACTTTTAGGTAGATACACTTTTTAGATGGCCATAAATCTTTTTACAAGAAAATTTGTTAGTTTTACGGAATTTAATTTCGGAAGTATTTTGATCTTGAGATGATTTACTGTGCTCAGTCACTCAAACGAATTAATTACTTTTTTACTCTCAAGGCTTGCTATGAATTTTTATTTCTCTATCTTTTTTTAAGTCTCTCTAAATAGATCTTTTGCTATTCATCAGATTAGCCCATAAAATTGGAGTCTCTCCCAATCAATGAACATCTCAAGTTTTAATTTATAACCATAGCCAAACCTACCACACAATGTGACAATAAACTTAATCAACTAACTAACTAACCAAACCTGTCATGAATTATCAACTCAGTCTAAAGAACTAACTAACTAACTAACCAACCAAGTTTAGATTACAATTTCACGGCTGGTGTAGACTGTGGCGCATCCCTTTTCATTGACTTCAAATCAATTATTCACGCTCAATGAAAATGTAACAATAAACCCTCTCCTAGCAGATTTGGTACACTCTATTTCATTCCGTATTGTTGCCCGGATCGATACAAATTCCCACCCCACAACAAACTAACTAACTGAATGTGTCCATGTAGATAAGACTTGCGTGTGTTTTCTATTGTGCTCATATCAGACACATTTGTATTCCAAACTGGCCAAAATTGTCAAGTGAATAGGAGGCACACTCATTCACCGTCTAAAACGCATAGGGTGAATTGAAATTCCCTTTTGTGCACTAACGATGATCTGTAGCAGACATGTCCCGGTCTCGAAAACATCGGTATTGAGCAAAACTCATTGTTATAGTTAGTTACTTACAAAGTATTTCCTGACTGACTACCGGAAAAGTGAACATCACTTTTGGGGCATTAGGTGACTGGGGAAGTTTGTTGGTGACAATAAGTGCACTAGGGTTTAGTTTACCGGTAGTAGAAGCAACTAACTAACTACCATTGTCAGATTGACAGACCGATTTGGTGAGCCCAGCAGGAGATTTGTATAGACACCAAGGGGAGCCTTCATCAAGTCCATGTAATGACAAACCCCGTGAATTGTAATGATCCTTTATTAGTGTTTCTGTACTAGGGACAATTATTATGGGTGCAGGTGAGGAGAATGGCGTAAAAGTCAGTCGTTTGGGATTTGCCCCTTTGTGTAATGATTATGTAATTGAGAAGGGAATGGTATATGGTTAGTGAGTAAGAAAAAGGGCAAAGTCATTTGTAAAAGGGGATACTATTATAGGACACAAAATGAATGGGTGTAGTGTCTAGCTAAAAGGAAAATTGCTTTGCATGTTGGTTTTTTCTTTGCAATGTGCAGTGCCCAGCCAAGTCAGTGAGTGAATTATGATGGTTATTTATTTATTTGCCACTGTGTTATTGTTATTGCTCGCCCTTTTTGTGAGTGAAAAAGTTTCAAAGGAAAAAGGTTGGCCCAGTCCCCGCCTAGGTATTTAGTTAGTTAGTAGAGTCCACTTAATAATGGATTTTATTATGTAGGCTATCTTTGTATTACGAATTTAATAATTTTGTAGGCTTTGAATCAGGAAACTGTACAATCATAGGTTCTGTTATACGTTTTTTGTGTAATGGTTTTTCTACTTTTTTATTATTCTTTTGTCTTTTGTTTGCTCTTGCTGGTTTTTTGTGTTGGTTAAAATGACAACGCTGTTGAATTATGTGCAATTTATGCTAGGATAGGTAGACATGTATGTTAATATAGATTTGACTACTAACTACGGTGATGTTGTGATTTTGATTGTACGTTAGTTATGAAAATATTAGGGTTTGTAAGTACATAATAGATACGATTTAATTGTTACTAACTTACTTGAGTCAAGCTAAAAAGTACACACAGCATTCTATATAACTAACTGTATACGTAATTTTCTTGTAAATAGCTACACATTGTAATGTGCATGTTGGATTCAACTAATTCTCTCCTCAAATGTTCGTTGACACAAGATATAGTCAGAAAGGCTGGAAAAATATGAAATTCTGAAGCTTAGTTTTTCCTATATAATGTCCAACGGTGTAATTACGTTACCAACCAACCATGATTCAATACCTATACACTATAAAATATTATTATGATCGTCACCAATATTGGAAAGTTAATAAAAATAAAAAATGAAATCTGATAAGTTTTTCATTCACCATTAGAACTACAAATTACAAGCATATACATAGGATACCAAAATGCGTAGGAAAAAATCTTCATGTCATCATCATCGATTTTCCTAACGCAGCTCAAGTTTCCTCTTCACCTTCACTGTACTAGCTGACTAACTAACCAGCCACAAAAACTATATGTCTCCATCTAACTAACTAACTAAGCATTATTGAAACATGAGCCTAATGCATACTACATGTGTACATACAGAAAAGTCGAAGACTGTCGACCGTATTGAACAAATTTATATCCCGACTAACTATAGCTACTTCTATCTACTATGTGTTTTTTATGCATCATGCATGGAATGAAAAATTATGCCCAATTTTTTCACTTCTTTGCTGCTTTGGAGGAGGAACAATGGTAACCATTAGGTGTGTTGTTAGTCAATCAGTCAGTTAGAGTTAGTACGTACATATGTACGTCATGGATTGAAAGTTCCGTTTTTGTGGGAGCATTTTTTTCACTCCCTGGGCTTGCTAATGGATTGGGAAAGATGAGTTAACACCTGCATTGAGTGAGTGAGTGAAGTTCCTAAAACGGAATACATAAAGTGGAGTGAGGAGTGATGAATGAATGGTGAGTGGACTCATCTATTCATACCATTTCATAAAGCTAGGAAGGTAGATAGATGCGTTCTACATAGTTAGTTATAGAAGTAATAATAATAATTGCTCTTTTCTCATCCATTTATTATCCCCTTTATTTGCTCTATGTATAGAAAAAAAGTAGCGCACATGGGACGTATGGTGCCATTGACATCGTTAGCAGATGCTGTGTGAATGCAAAATGGTGTAATTTTCAATAGAAAACCGCAAAATGTTTAAACTTTTTAGTTCGTATTGTGATTGTTATCTTTACAAAGTGAATTCCAACTAACTACAGTATTGATCCAATTGTATATATTTACAATGTGGATGTATCTAATTTTTCATGAGGATAATATTCTATGCGCGGCTTTTTTACATTTCAACCAGATTAGGATACAATTTTCACGTAACACTGCTTCGAGTGAGAAATGGCTTGGAAAATTATCTTCCCACATGTAACTATCTCATGCACGCGCAATTGTGAACATTCTCAGGCTTTGGTTGCACAAGAAAAATAAGAAGGAAGTTAGTTGGCTGAACATTCTCATCTTTTTTAAATCCTCGTACACACCTATAGGTAGGTAGCCAACTAACTGTACGCGTTCCTTTTCCATTTTCAGTGCTTACTCACTTAATCGAAGGGGACTTTTGTCCGAAAAAAGGAGATTTAGGTAAACCTCAACCTCAAGGATTCTCAAATCTTGAATAATCTTCAGTTTCTACTTGCAACAATCTCAGTCAAGCAGGGTCAACATTTTTTGGCAAACTAAATAGTCCTACATAGACAGGAATGACAAAAGTGGATTGCATTGGAACAACAAATTGCGCTCACCAACTATCTACTGAAAATAAGCTGGATTAGGTTCTGAGACAATATATAGGAACAAACTATATACGCAGGGAAGAAAGCAAAAGGATTTCATCGTAGACTAGCTATTTCCCATTACTACAAACGCACTAGCTAACTAAACTATACACACATCTAACCATGTATGATGATGATGAGTAGACAGAGTGGACAATGAGCTCAAGTCGTAATAATCCACAAAGGTTTGGCCAGGGCACGAACTCTCTTTTATTTTCCTCAGAAATCCTCCTTGGGTCTGCTCACATGGACCAACCAAATGTAATTTTCCACCCGCACATATCATCAATGGATTCGAAATCACGTCATACATGGTTGCTATCAATATGAGGCAGACAGATATCTATCTGCACGGAGTGTGTGTCTGCATATTTTAGCAAACCAATAATTGTGTTTGGCTGGTGGTTTCAATATTTTAGCTGGCCGTGCAAATTATGATTTGGAAGAGCGACGGGCCATCACCACCTGCGTTAAAAGATAGGGAAAAGTAATGCATACTAAAGGCATGGAATGAAGTGTGCTCTATTTTAACTTGGGACAAACTCATCCATCATTTTGGTATTAGACTTGAGATCCATTATCATGAGTGAGTGACATGTGTGATGTTTGTATGCATAGGTAGACTTTATTAGTTAGTTAGCTTTTAATGTTTGGATTGGCGTAATTGGTTATCGTTTTTACTTTTCTTTATAAATCAGCCATATCAGACAGTCCCACTTGCAGTTACCTTGTTTCGCACTACGGTTGATTTAAATGCATAGATTACTTCTTGTGTGGTGTCAAAGTGATCCAATTCTGCTTCATCGTGCCCAATTTTTGTGTTTTAAAATCTTAAAAATGTATTTAGCTTGTCAATTTTTTCTATGCGAACAATGTAACTAACAAACTAACAGCTACCATATTTTGATTTTAGCTGTCACTAACTGACTTTTAGTCACTCACTATTATCTATGTGAGCGTTTTATCAGTGCAGATAAGAATTCCCTATGCACGTCAAAAGTCAAAACAACATACTGACAGTGACTATACGTGTCTCGCTCCATGATTTCTTGTCCCGCACTGACACTTTAGATGAGCACACAAGGAAGTTAGATTTTGGGATCATGTTTAGTTAGTTGGTTATTTATTGGATTTCCAGTATACATACTATTGTTAAAAAGACTATACATGAAAAGTATAATGATATGAGTGATCCCATAAGAATGTAGACTTGTTTGATCACCCGGTTGGTGAGATGTTTTCATCCCAGAAGTTTTCAACACTATGTAAGCATGGCATGGTATTGCGAGCAATCGGTTTTGTATTGTTATATT
>Ga0210040_10006792_pt1 | contig 14105 bp, 12 predicted proteins | sample CryGeyCG12114_NA_FD_185462 | JGI IMG/M metagenome (GOLD analysis project Ga0210040, IMG submission 185462) | Groundwater microbial communities from aquifer - Crystal Geyser CG19_WC_8/21/14_NA (SPAdes) (version 2) | ecosystem: Environmental > Aquatic > Deep subsurface > Groundwater | place: USA... | reverse complement strand
CCAGGTCGTGGTGACGAAGAGCGCCTACGGCGACGCGTTCGAGCGGGCCCGCCGCTCCCAGCCGATGAGCGTGTCGGCCGAGCTCGTCTCCCAGATGATCCCGCCGGCGGTCTTCGCCACCGACGGCCTGGTGATCGCCGGGCTGCTGGAGCCCGCCTACGCGTCCGGAGGCGACTGCTACGACTACGCCGTCAACCGCGACGTCGCGCACCTGGCGATGTTCGACGCGATGGGCCACGGCCTCGCCGCCGCCGGGGTCTCGGCCTTCGCCGTCTCGGCCTACCGGGCCGCCCGGCGTCGCGGGCTGGACCTCTTCGCCACCTACGCGGAGATGGACGCCGCCATCACCGAGCAGTACGGCGGCGAGCGGTTCACCACCGCGGTGCTGGCCGAGCTCGACGTGACCACCGGCGACCTCCGGTGGATCAGCGCCGGCCACCCGGCCCCGCTGCTGCTGCGCCGGGGACGGGTGGTCAAGACCCTCGAGGCCCCTCCGGCGACGCCGCTCGGCGTGCCGTTCGGCGCGGGGGCGCCGGTCATCGCGCACGAGCAGCTCGAGCCCGGTGACATGGTGCTGCTCTTCACCGACGGCCTGCCCGAGGCGCGGCTGCCGGACGGGGAGTTCTTCGGCCTGGAGCGCCTCGCCGAGTTCGTCGAGGTCCAGGCCGCTGCGGGCTTCCCCGCCCCTGAGACGCTGCGCCGGCTGCGCCACGCGGTCCTGGGCCACCAGCGCGGAGCGCTGCAGGACGACGCCTCCGCCCTGCTCGTGGAGTGGCGCCGCGGCACCGAGCAGGCGCTCCTGCCCGAGACCGTCTGAGGCGCTCGCCTCAGTAGTCGACGCGGTCGGTGCGCGCGGCCCAGGCCTCGAAGGGGGCGACCCGGGCGTCGTGGGCGACCTGGCGCACCGGCAGCGCCCAGGACTCGCGCGGTGCGGCGAACAGGTCGTAGAACGCGCGGTCGTCGAAGCCGGCCAGCGCGGCGTCGTCGCGGTCGGCCGCGAAGAGGACGGCGTCGACCCGGGCCCACAGCGCCGCGGCCAGGCACAGCGGGCACGGCTCGCAGGAGGAGACGAGGACGCACCCGGGGAGCGCGAAGTCGCCGACGGCGGCGCAGGCGTTGCGGATCGCGACGACCTCGGCGTGGGCCGTGGGGTCCAGGGTGGGCACGACGAGGTTGGTGCCGGTGGCGATGACCTCGTCCTCGCGCACCACGACGGCGCCGAACGGCCCGCCCCCGGCGCCGACGTTGTCGTTGGCGAGCTCGATGGCGCGCGAGAGCCAGAGCTGCTGCGCGGCGGGCGTCGCGGTGGTCATCGTTCCTCCTCGGAGAGCCTGAGCCAGACCCTGTCACGGCTCATCGGCAGGTCGGTGAAGCGCACCCCGGTGGCGTCGCGCACGGCGCTGGCCAGCGCGGGGGCCACGGGGTTGAACGGGCTCTCGCTCATCGACTTGGCCCCCAGCGGGCCGAGGCGGTCGGTGGTGTCGGCGAAGAGCACGCGGGTGCGCGGGACGTCGGCCCACGTGGGCACGTGGTAGCCGCGGAAGGAGGGGTTGGCCACCCGGCCGGCGCCGTCGACGCGCACCTCCTCGTACAGGGCCGCCCCGAGCGCCTGGGCGACGCCGCCCTCGACCTGCCCGCGGCACTGCTCGGGGTTGATCACGAGGCCGGCGTCGGCGGCGTGGACGCTGCGCAGCACCCGCACCTCCCCGGTGGCGCGGTCGACGGCGACGGTGAACGCCTGCACGTTGAACGAGACCGAGCGCGGCGAACCGTCCCAGCGGCCCTCCCCCGCCAGCTCGCGCCCCGCGGCCGCGGCGGCCGCGTGCAGGTCGGCCAGGGGCACCCGGGCGCCCCCGGCGACGACGGCGCCGTCGACGAGCCGGCACCGCTCGCGCGGGGCGCCGACCAGGGCCGCGGCCTCGTCCAGGAGCGCCGCCGCCAGCGCGGCGGCGGCCGCGTGGGAGGCCCTCCCGGCCACGACCGTGCCGGTCGAGCCGAACGCGCCCGTGTCGTAGCCGACCACGTCGGTGTCGGCCTGGCGCACCACGACCCGGTCGGGCGTGGTCTCCAGGGCGACGGCGGCGAGCTGGGCGTGCACCGTCGTCGTGCCGTTGCCGAACTCCGCCGTGCCCACCGAGACCTCGAAGCGCCCGTCGGCGCGCAGGACGACCCGGGCCTCCGCGTGGTGGCCGCGCGGCGGGATCGTGTCGATCATCGCGAGCGCCATCCCCTCGCCGACGGCCCACCCGGGCGGCGCCTGCGCCGCCACGGCCGCGCGGTCGGCGTCCATCGCGGTCTGGACGAGGTCGAGGCACTGGTCGAGGCCGTAGGAGCCGTACTCGACGTCGCTGACCTCGTCGCTCGTGGAACTCATGGCGTCGCCGGGGACCACGACGTTGAGCCGGCGCAGGTCGTACGGGTCGATCCCCAGCGAGCGGGCCACCTCGTCGAGGGCTGACTCGACGGCGAACGTGACCTGGCTGAGGCCGTACCCGCGGAAGGCTCCGGCGGGCACGGTGTTCGTGTAGACGGCGTACCCGTCGACCTGCTTGGCCGCGCACCGGTAGACGCCCAGCGACTCCCCGCAGCCGTGGAAGAGGACGCCGGGCGCGTGGTTCCCGTAGGCGCCGGTGTTCGAGACCACGCGCAGCCGGATCGCGGTGAGTGTGCCGTCCGCGCGGGCGCCGACGGTGGTCGTGATCGTCATCGGGTGGCGCGTGGTGGTCGTCGCGAACTGCTCGGCGCGGGTCAGCTCCAGGCGCACCGGGCGCCCCGTGGCCAGCACGGCGAGGGCCACGACGTCCTCGACGAGCATCTCCTGCTTGCCGCCGAACCCGCCGCCCACGCGCCCGGCGAGCACCCGCACCCGCTCGCGCGGCAGGCCCAGGACGGTGGCGAGCGCGTCCCGGGTGAGGAACGGGGTCTGGGTGGACGAGCGCACCACCAGGCGCCCGTCCTCGTCGAGCCAGCCGGTGGCGGCGTGGGTCTCCAGGGCCGCGTGCGCGACGCGCTGGGTGCGGTAGGTGGCGGTGTGGACGACGTCGGCGGCGGCCAGGCCCGCCTCGACGTCCCCGAGGTGCCCGTGCACCTCGGCGACGACGTTGTCGGCCGGGCGCGAGATGCGCGCGGTCTCCGCGTCCTTGTCGCCGTGGACGGCGGGCGCGCCGGGCGCCATCGCCTCCTCGGGGTCGAGGACAGCGGGCAGCACCTGGTACCGGACGCCGAGCGCGGCCACCCCGGCCTCGGCGGCGGCCTCGGTCTCGGCGACGACGGCGGCCACCCGCTGCCCGGCGAAGCGGACGACGTCGTCGAGGACGCGGGTGTCGTCGGGGTCGTCGCGGGCGCTGTCGTGGCGGGCGGTGGAGAAGGCCACGCCCGGGTCGTCGGCGCTGGTGAGCACGCGCACGACGCCGGGCACGGCGAGCGCGGCGGCGGCGTCCACCCCGAGCACGCGGGCGCAGGCGTGCGGGGAGCGGGCGAGCTTGAGGTGCAGCAGCCCCGGCGGCGGCGGGCCGTCGAGGGTGAAGCGCGCGGCGCCGGCGACCACGGCCGGGCCGGCCGGGGCGGGGGTGGACGTGCCCGCGGCGGCGCCGGGCGGGGCGTCCTCGACCGTGCGCACCCCGGCGACGGCGTCGGCGATCGAGCGGTAGCCGGTGCAGCGGCACAGGTTGCCCTTGAACGCCCGCGCCGGGTCGGCGCGCAGCGCCTCCCCGCGCGGCCCGGGGGCCTCGGCGAGCGCCGCCGCCGTCATGACCATGCCGGCGGTGCAGAACCCGCACTGGAAGCCCTGCGCCGCGACGAAGGCGCACTGCACGGGGTGGAGCCGCTCCTCGCCGTCCGGGCCCCCGCCCGCCCCGGCGCCGGCGAGCCCCTCGACCGTGGTGACCTCGCGCCCGGCGGCGCGGGCCGCGGGGTACAGGCAGCTGTGCACCGCCTGGCCGTCCACGTGCACCGTGCACGCGCCGCAGTCGCCGGTGTCGCAGCCCTTCTTCACCCCCGACCAGCCCTGCTCGCGCAGGTAGGTGCGCAGGCACTGACCCGCCCGAGGCTCCGCCTCGTGCGCGCGGCCGTTGACGACCACGGGGTCGGACTCCCTCGCGGCGCTCACGCGGCCAGCTCCTCGACGACCTCGGCGGTGGCGGCCAGGGCCATGGCCCGGCGCCAGGCGGGGTGGCCGTGCACGTCGTCGTGCCACAGCCCCGCCGGCACCGCGGCGTCCAGCGCTGCGGCCACCTCTGCCCCGCCACCGGCGTCCGCCCCGCTGGGCCAGCGCAGCTGCACCGGACGCCGGGTGGCCGCCGTGACCGTCACCACGAGGGCGCCGCCGGCGTCCCGGCGTCCGACGACGAGGGAGCCGGAGCGGCCCAGCGGCGTGAGCGAGTGCCTGCGCAGCGCCGTGCGGGCGGCCAGCGAGGCGGCGGGCAGGTGCACCGCGCGCAGCAGCTCGCCGGGCTCCAGCCCCGTGGTGCCGTCGCCGGTGACGAGCTCGCCGACGGGCACCGCGCGCACCCCGCCGCCGGAGCCCCACAGGGTCGCGACGCCGTCGAGGGCCGCGGCGAGGGAGACCATCGGCGCCGCGGGCAGGGCGTGGGCGATGTTGCCCCCGACGGTGGCCACGGCCTGGATCTTCCAGCCGGCGAGGAACGCGTCGCAGCACGACCCGACGAGGGGGGCCGCCGGCGCGGACGACGCCTCGCCCCACGCCTGCAGCTCGGCGATCGTCGCGGTGCCCGCCACCGACAGGCCGGTGGCGTCCTCGACGAGCGGCGGCCAGCCGAGGGCGGTGAGGTCGAGCAGGCGCCGCAGGTGCGGCTGCGGCTCGGAGAACAGCCAGGTGCCCCCCGCGAGGTAGGCGTCGCCGTCGCGGAACTGGGCCGGGCCGGTGGCGGCGCAGAGCTCGGTCACCGTCGCCAGGTCCACGCCGCGCTCCCGCCGTCCACCGCGCCGGCCCGTCGCCGTCGCGTCGGTGGAGGCTACGTCGGGGAGCCGGGCCGCGGGTGCGGGCGGCCGGAAGTGCTCCCGGCCGCCCGCCCGACCTCAGCTGCGGTAGGTGATGGTGTGGGGCTCGGTGAACTCCAGCAGGCCCTCGGTGCTGAGCTCGCGGCCCATGCCGCTCTGGCGGAACCCGCCGAAGGGCGCGCGGTCGTCCTGCGCGATGGCGTTGGCGTCGTTGACCCAGGTGGTGCCGGTCCGCAGCCGCGAGGCCACCTGCGCGGCGCGGTCCAGGTCCGCCGTCCACACCGAGGAGCACAGCCCGGACCAGTGCTCGTTGACGGAGTCGATGACCTGGTCGAGGTCGGTGTAGCGCAGGATCGGCAGCGCGGGGCCGAACTGCTCCTCCTGCACGATCCGCGCGCCCGGGTGGGGGTCGAGGACCAGGGTCGGCTTGTGGAACCAGCCGCCCGCCGCCACGGACTCCTCGGCGATGGTGCCCAGCGCCCGCGCCTCGTAGCCGTGCGACTGGGCGTCGGCCACGAGCTCGGCGACGAAGTCGCGCTGCCGCTGCGTGTTGAGCGGTCCCATGGTCGTGGCCGGGTCCAGGCCGTGGCCGACGCGCGCCTCGGCGAGCTGGCCGGTCATCGCCTCCACGACCTCGTCGTAGCGCGACTCGTGGACGTAGATCCGCTTGATGCCCATGCAGACCTGCCCGGAGGTGGTGAAGGAGTCCCGCACCAGGCGGCCGACGGTGTCGGCGTCGAGGTCGACGTCCTCGAGCAGGATGGCCGGGTCGTTGCCGCCCAGCTCGAGGGTGACGCGGGTGATGTTGTCCGCGGCCTCCTTCATGATCATCCGGCCGGCGCCGGTGCTGCCGGTGAAGACCACGCGGCGCACCAGGGGGTGGCTGATCAGCGGCGCGACGGCCTCGTTGGAGCCGGTGACGACGTTGAGGACGCCGTCCGGCAGGCCCGCGGCGAGCAGCTGCAGGGTGCGCACGACCGACAGCGGGGTGGACGGCGGCGGCTTGACGATCGTCGTGCAGCCCGCGACGAGGGCGTAGGGCAGGCTCGCGGCGAGGATCGCCAGCGGCCAGTTGTACGGCACGATGATCGTCACGACGCCCATCGGCATGAGGTGGACCTCGGAGCGGAACGGCGGCGACGGCAGGTGGCGCACCTCCTCCAGCTGCGGTGCCAGGGTGGCCGCGTACTGGCAGCGGCGCACGAACACCGCGAGCTCGACCTGGGCCTCGGCGAGCGGCTTGCCGTTCTCGCGCACGAGCACCTCGGCGCGGCCGTCGACGTCGGTGTCCAGCGCCTCCAGGGCGGTGAGCAGGCGGTCGGCCCGCTCGCGCGGCGGGACGGCGCTCCAGCTCTTCCACGCGCGGTGCGCGGCCTCGACCGCGGCCGTCGACTGCTCGACGGTGGCCGAGGCGGCGAAGCCCACCACCTCGGCGGGAGCTGCGGGGTCGCGGACCTCGCTGGACTCGGGCGTCTCGATGACGTCGCCGTCGATGATGAGGCCGAGGTGCTCAGCAGTGCTGGTGCTCACGGGGGATCTCCTGCGGGGGATGCCGGGCTGGTCCTGGCGTCATGGGGCCCCCTACCCCGGCAGCCGCTCCCGCCACGGCCCGCCGCCCTCGCACCGGCCGGGACGGCGTCGAGGCGGCCCTACGCTGACCACCATGGCCGACCCGTCCGACACCCAGCCGTCGCGGAGCCGCGCCGGCGACCTGGAGGACGACGAGGCGCGCGCCCTCGCCGAGCTGCGCGCCCTGGACGCCGAGGAGCAGCAGGAGGGCCTCGGCGCCGGCCGGCTGCGCGCCCTGGCGGACGCTCGGGACGCCCTCGCCGACCGCCTCGACACGATCGCGGACGCCTGGGACGACTTCGCCGGCGGCCGGGACCTCGCCGCCGAGGAGCGCGACCGCATCGAGGCGCGCACCGACCGCCACCGGGGCGCCCACGCCCGCGACCTCGCGCAGCAGGCCCGACAGCGGGCCGCCAAGGACCGCGCGGCTGCGGCGGATCCGGAGGACTCCTCGACCGGCTCCTCGACCGGCTCCTCGACCGGCTCCTCGCAGGGCTGAGCCCTGGCCCCCGAGGACCGCCCGCACCCCCGACCGGGTGGCGAGCGGGACCACGACGGGTCGGCGCGGCACGACCTGCCTGGCCTGGCGGACGTGACCGCGGCCACCTCAGCACTGCCCGCGGTCCCCAGCTCAGTGCGCCAGGCGCGGGCGCTCGCCCGGGAGCTGTGCGCGGACACCGCGCTCGCCACCTGCGAGCGCGACCTCGTCGTGCTCCTCGTCAGCTAGGTCGTCACCAACGCTATCCTCCACGCGGGCAGCGAGGCGCGGCTGGCCGTCACCACCACGCCGACGTCGGTGCGGGTCGAGGTGGGCGACGACAGCCGCGAGCACCCCCAGGTCCTGAGCCTGGGCGTGTCCGCTCCCCACGGCCGCGGCGTCGGGTTCCTCGACCGCCTGGCCAGCGACTGGGGCGTGCGCGACACCGCGGACGGCAAGGTCGTCTGGTTCACCGTCGAGGCCGACTGAGGGCTCCGCACCACGGCGGGCGGTGGACGAGCGGCCGACCTACCCTGAGGGCGGTCGAGACCACGGCCCCGGTCCAGCTCCGCAGGAGCAGCTGTGAACCCCGACGCACCAGCCTCGACGGCATCCTGCTCCGCGCCTCCGCCGGTGCACCCGGTGGTGCTCGTGGAGCGCACGGCACGGCCCTGCGTGGCGCGGGTCGCCTTGCGCGGCGAGATCGACCTCGCGGCCCGCTGGCCCCTGCGGGAGGTCCGCGACTGGCTCGTCGACCAGGGCCTCACCGCCTCGGTCGACGCGTCGGGGGTGACCTTCATGGACGCGTCCGGGTGGTCCGCGGTGCGCCAGCTGACCCCGGACGGCAGCGACCCGCTCCCCTCCTCCCCCAGCCCGGCGACGCGGCACCTGCTCGCGCTCCTCGCCGAGGTGGCCGAAGCGCCCAGCGCCTTCGCCAGGTCCGTCGGGGGCGTGCGCACCGGGGTGCGGACCCTGGAGCTGCTCGACCGGGCGGAGGGCCTGCTCGTGGCCGAGCAGGGGTGGACGCCGGACCAGGTGCAGCAGCACCTGAGGGCCACGGCGGAGGAGGACGGCAGCACCGTCGTCGACGTGGTCCGCGAGGTCCTCGAGCGCACGCGGCGCCTGGCCTCCGGCTGAGCCACCCCGGGCCGCCTCCCCGGCGCGGGGGCTAGCGTCGCCGTCGTGAGCACCCGCGAGCTGCCCCGCAGCACCCCCGCCGCCGAGGGCGTCGACGCCCGCGGCGTGGCGGCCTTCCTCGACGCGGTGGAGGCCGACCCCGCCGTCGACCCGCACAGCGTGGTGGTGCTGCGCCACGGCAGGGTCGTCGCCTCCGGCTGGTGGGCGCCGTACGCGGCGGAGCGCCCGCACCTGCTGTACTCGCTGAGCAAGAGCTTCACCTCGACCGCCGCCGGCCTCGCGGTCGCCGAGGGGTTGCTGGGCCTCGACGACACCGTCCTGTCCCACTTCCCCGAGCTGGACGCCGAGGTGACCGACCCGCGCAGCCGGGCGCTGCTCGTGCGCCACGTCGCGGCCATGGCCAGCGGGCACGTCGAGGACACCTGGGACCGGGCCGTCGCCGCCGACCCGCAGGAGCCGGTCCGCGGGTTCCTCCTCCTGCCGCCCGACGAGGAGCCCGGCAGCGTCTTCGCCTACAACCAGTCGGCCACGTACGCGCTCGGCGCGATCGTCCAGCGGGCGTCCGGGCAGACGCTGACCGACTACCTGCGCCCGCGCCTGCTCGACCCGCTCGGCATCGGGGCCGCGGCCTGGCAGCAGCACCCCGCCGGGCGCGACCTGGCCTTCACCGGTCTACACGCGGCGACGGACGCCGTCGCCCGCCTGGGCCAGCTCCACCTGCAGGGCGGCGTCTGGGACGGCGTCCAGCTGCTGCCCGCGGAGTGGGTCGCCGAGGCGACCCGGCGCCACATCGCCACCGACGGCGGCGACCCGGACTGGGAGCAGGGCTACGGGTTCCAGTTCTGGATGTCCCAGCACGGGTACCGCGGCGACGGCGCCTACGGCCAGTTCTGCCTCGTCCTGCCCGAGCAGGACGCCGTCGTCGCCATCACCTCCGCGACCACGCAGATGCAGAACGTGCTGGACGCCGTCTGGGCCCACCTCCTGCCGGCTCTGGGGCCCGCCCCGCTCCCCGCGAGCGAGCAGGACGCCGCCCTCGCGGAGCGCCTCGCCCGGCTCGCCCTCCCTGCGGTGGCGGGGCAGGACGCGGCGCCGGCGGACCGGGCGGCCTGGGCCGGCGCCGCCTTCACCCCGGGCGGCGAGGGCGGCGACGACAGGGCCGCGCTGACCGGCGTCCGGGTCACCGAGGACGGCGACGGCTGGGCGGTGGCGCTGAGCGACGAGGCCTCGACCCTCACCGCGCCGCTGGGCACCGACGGCTGGCGGGTCTCGGAGCCGGTGGCCGAGCCGGTGGGCGGTGCGGTGCCGGTCGCGGTGAGCGGCGGGTGGGATGCGCAGGCACTGCGGTTCGACGTGCTCTTCCTGGAGACCCCGCACCGCCTCGCGCTCACGTGCTCGCTCGCCAGCGGCACCGTCGACGCCCGCTGGGGAACGGTGCCGCTGCGCGCCGGGCACCTGCACGACCTGCGCTCACCACGCCCCTGAGCGAGGTCAGGCGCCCCGGAGCACCGCGTCGGCGAAGGCGGCGGCGCGCAGGCGCAGGGTGGCGATGCGCTCCAGGCGGGCCGCCTCGCGGTCGAACCCGGGGTACGCCAGCGGAGGCAGCCGGCGCACGTTGGCCGAGCACTCGAAGTCCTGGCAGATGAGCGTGCCGACGGTGCTGCCGCTGCGCCCGGCCGGCCCCGCCCGCCGCGCGCTGTAGAAGACCACCGGGTTCGGCAGCGTGACGTCCTCGCACCACGAGCACTGCGCGCGCCGCCGCGGCGTGGCCTCGGCCTGCCGCAGGAGGACGCCGACGGGGTCGCCGTCGGGGTCGCCGTCGCCCGGGGCGACCACGTACGCGCGCCGGGCGAGCTTCGGGTCGCGCCAGCCGAGGTAGTCGATCCCGTCCCAGTCCAGCCGGTCGAAGCCGGCGGGGAGGGTGAGGTCGGAGAGCTCCTTGCGCGAGGTGTTGACGAAGGAGGCGCGCAGGGACGTGTCGGTGAGGGGGAGCATCGCTGTGCCGATCGTGAGGGCCGGGTCTCCGGGCGGTCGTCTGGAGGAGGAGGGCACGGCGGAGGGAGGTCGGGACGGCCGGAGGGCGTCCCTGGACCCGCTCGCTGCGCCGCTGCCCGGCTGCCGTCGTGCGGCGCCGGGAGCGGCGGTCACCTGACGCCGGCGGACGAGCCGCCGACGACCTCCTGACCCCTCACCGGGGTGGACGAGATGCTCACGACGATCATCGTACGCGCCCTCAGGCGCGCAGGGAGGGCAGCCCGAGGGAGACCGGCACCCGGCCGACGGCGCCGTCCGACCCGCTCGCGCCGCCCTGCACCGGCACGCCGCACGAGGCGGCCTGGCGGCGGTCCCACGCGTCGCCCGCGCGGGTGCGGCGCAGCCGGTGCGGCCGGGGCGGCAGCGCGGCGCCGGGCACCTCACCCGGGACCCCCGTCCGCACGGTGTCGGCCACGAGGTGGTGCGGCGCGGCGTAGGTGACGGCCACCTCGACGACGTCCCCCGGGCGCGGCAGCTCGGCGTCAGCGGTGTCCAGGGGCAGGCCCACGTGCACGAGCCGGTTGTCGCGGGCCCGGCCCGAGAGGCGAGCGGTGGCGCCGTCCTTGCGCCCCTCCCCCTCGGCGACGAGCACCTCGACGACGCGGCCGACCTGGGTCTGCGCCTCCGCGGCGGAGATGCGCTCCTGCAGGGCGATGAGCCGCTCGTAGCGCTCCTGGACGACGGCCTTGGGCACCTGGTCGGCCATCGTGGCGGCTGGCGTCCCGGGGCGCGGGGAGTACTGGAAGGTGAACGCGGAGGCGAACCGCGAGGCCTCGACCACGCGCAGGGTCTCGGCGAAGTCCTCCTCGGTCTCGCCGGGGAAGCCGACGATGATGTCGGTGCTGATCGCGGCGTCCGGGATGGCGGTGCGCACGCGGTCGAGGATCCCCAGGAAGCGCTCGGAGCGGTAGGAGCGGCGCATCGCGCGCAGCACCCGGTCCGAGCCGGACTGCAGCGGCATGTGCAGCTGCGGCATGACGTTCGGCGTCTGCGCCATCGCCTCGATGACGTCGTCGGTGAAGGACGCCGGGTGGGGGCTCGTGAAGCGCACGCGCTCCAGGCCGTCGATGCCGCCGCAGGCGCGCAGCAGCTTGGCGAACGCGCCGCGGTCGCCGAGCTCGACGCCGTAGGTGTTGACGTTCTGGCCCAGCAGCGTCACCTCGACGACGCCGTCGGCGACGAGGGCCTCGACCTCGGCGAGCACGTCGCCGGGACGCCGGTCGCGCTCCTTGCCGCGCAGCGCCGGGACGATGCAGAACGTGCAGGTGTTGTTGCAGCCCACGGCGATGGAGACCCAGCCGGAGGCGGCGGACTCGCGCGCCGCCGGCAGCGTGGAGGGGAAGACGTCGAGAGACTCGAGGATTTCCAGCTGCGCCTCGCCGTTGTGGCGGGAGCGGTCGAGCAGCGCAGGCAGCGCGCCGACGTTGTGGGTGCCGAAGACGACGTCGACCCACGGGGCCTTCGCGACGATCGTGTCGCGGTCCTTCTGCGCCAGGCAGCCGCCGACGGCGATCTGCATGCCCGGACGCCGCGCCTTGACCGAGGCGAGGTGGCCGAGGTTGCCGTAGAGGCGGTTGTCGGCGTTCTCGCGCACGGCGCAGGTGTTGAAGACCACGACGTCGGCCTCGCCCGCCTTCGCGGCCTCGTCGTCGGCGCGGACGTACCCCGCCGTCTCGAGGAGGCCGGCCATCCGCTCGGAGTCGTGGGCGTTCATCTGACAGCCGTAGGTGCGGACGGCGTACGTGCGGGACTGGACCACCGGGCAAGGATAGGTCGCCGTGAGCACCCCCGAGGCGGTCGATCCCACCGCCCCGCGCTGCACGGGCCGGTGATCATGGGTCAGGCGTGGCGCGACCTGACGTTCCTGCACTGGGCGGTCGAGCCCGAGCGCGTCGCGCCGCTGATGCCGCCGGGCGTGCGGCCCGACGTCCTCGACGGCGTCACGTACGTCGGGCTGATCCCCTTCCGGATGGTCGGGGCCGGGGTCGGCCGCGGCCCGGGGGTGCCGTGGGCCGGCACGTTCCTCGAGACCAACGTCCGCCTCTACAGCGTCGACGCCACCGGACGCCGCGGCATCGTCTTCCGCACCCTGGAGGCCTCGCGCCTCGCCGTGGTGCTCGGCGCTCGCGCCTCCTTCGGCCTGCCCTACCGCTGGGCGCGGATGGCCTTCGACGACCGGCCCTCACCGGCCGGGCCGGGCGAGGCGGGGTCGGCTGCGCTGCCCGGGCGCCAGGTCGCCTACGCCACCCGCGGTCGGGGCGCCCGTTCCGGCGTCACCAGCCGGGTCGTCGTCGAGGTGGGCGACCTGCTGCCGCCGTCGGAGGTCGAGCTGGCCACCTTCCTCACCGCTCGGTGGGGCCTGCACGAGACGCACCTCGGCCGCACCTGGTACGTCCCCAACGAGCACGAGACCTGGCCGCTGCACGCCGCGCGGGTGCTGGCCCTCGAGGACGGCCTCGTCGCTGCGGCCGGCTTCCCCGAGCTCGCCGGGAGGGCACCGGACCACGTGGCCTTCTCCCCCGGCGTCCGCACCCGGTTCGGCCTGCCCGGCGGAGCCCGGACGCCGCGCCGCTGAGCGACCACGGGACCCCGCCCGGAACAGGTGCCTGCGGACACCGGTTGGCTGGGACGTGGACCTCTTCTCCCCCGTCGCCCTGGGCGACCTCCAGCTCGCCAACCGCGTCGTCATGGCGCCCCTCACCCGCACCCGGTCCGGGGAGTCCGGCGTGCCGAACGACCTCGTGGTCGAGCACTACGCGCAGCGCGCGAGCGTCGGCCTGATCATCACCGAGGGCACGTACCCGAACGCCGAGTCGCGCTCCTACCCCGGCCAGCCGGGCATCGTCACCGACGAGCAGGCCGCCGGCTGGGCCCGCGTCGCCGAGGCCGTCCACGCCCGCGGCGGCCGCCTGGTCATGCAGGTGATGCACGGCGGCCGCGTCTCCTCCCCGCTGATCACCGGCACCGAGCGGATCGTCGCCCCGAGCGCGATCGCCGTCGAGGGCGAGGCGCACACCGCGACCGGCAAGGTGGCCTACCCGGTGCCGCACGCGCTGAGCGCCGAGGAGGCCCGCGCCACCCTCGCCGACGTCGTCGCCGCCTCCCGGCGAGCGGTCGCCGCGGGGCTCGACGGCGTCGAGCTGCACGCCGCCAACGGCTACCTGCTCCACGAGTTCCTCTCGCCCGTCTCCAACCAGCGCGACGACGTCTACGGCGGGAGCCCGCAGGCCCGGGCGCGCTTCGTCGTCGAGGTCGCCACGGCCGTGGCGGAGGCGATCGGCGCCGGGCGCGTGGGCATCCGCGTCTCCCCCGAGCACAACATCCAGGGCGTGCTGGAGACCGACGCGGACGACGTCCGCGCCACCTACTCCGCGCTGATGGCCGGGCTGCGCCCGCTCCGGCTGGCCTACCTCAGCGTGCTGCACGCCGACCCGGCCGGCGACCTCGTGCAGGACCTGCGCCGGCAGTTCGGCGGACCGGTGATCGCCAACAGCGGCTTCGCCGCCGTGACCACCCGGGAGGAGGCCGTGCGCCTCATCGAGGAGGCCCACGCCGACGCCGTCGCGGTCGGCCGCCTCGTCATCGCCAACCCCGACCTGGTCGAGCGGTGGAAGGGCGAGCACGCCGTCAACGAGCCGGTCCCGTCGACGTTCTACGGCGCCGGCGCCGAGGGGTACACCGACTACCCGCGCCTGAGCGCCTGAGCTGGGGGCGGCTCCGCCGAGGTCGGCGGAGCCGCCCCGACATCTCGATGCGGTCACGTCGCGGGCGACGCAGGCGCGAGTCCGTGACCGGTCCTTTGCCCGACCGCTACCTTGCGGGGCATGACCGCTCCGACCGCCCGCGACGCCGCGGCGCCTCCCCTGGTGGTCCTGGACGGCGTCAACAAGCACTTCGGCGCCCTGCACGTGCTCAAGGACATCGACCT
>Ga0210040_10006791_pt1 | contig 14106 bp, 13 predicted proteins | sample CryGeyCG12114_NA_FD_185462 | JGI IMG/M metagenome (GOLD analysis project Ga0210040, IMG submission 185462) | Groundwater microbial communities from aquifer - Crystal Geyser CG19_WC_8/21/14_NA (SPAdes) (version 2) | ecosystem: Environmental > Aquatic > Deep subsurface > Groundwater | place: USA... | reverse complement strand
AGCATCGTGAACACCTCGTACTTGAGCTCTTGCCTCTGCTCAACAGACTCAGCCTGTATCTATATTGTAGAGTTCGTGCTAGCACGAGGAGCCTTGGCGCAGAGTGTCCCAGCACAGAGATCCTGCAGAAGTAAACCCTCTTCAGAAAACTCCATGCTTTGTTGATCTCGAAAGATGAACAGGTGGAGCTGCGTGATCCGACGAGAACGGCTCATCGCCAGCTACTACCGGTTCCCGTGGCCCACCCTAAGCCAGCGAAAGGGCTACCCCGTCCAAGGCTCCCAGAATCTCGTGCATTGACGGCTTTCCTCTTTCCCTTGGTGCCTTCACTTATCTTGACACCATCTACGATTTTCTCAAGGCCAGTCTCGACCACTACACCTCCAACCACCATCTCACCTAGGACGGCATGCAATGTCTCAAAGCCGAAGATGAGGTCGAGCTCACAGACATTTTCAAAAAGCCTATCCATTGCTTCGACGAAGACCTGGATGAAGTCGAGCAGGGCCAGTGGAGACTCGGTCGACGTCGAGATCAAGATGAAGTATAACGTGGCATAATGTCTGTATGTGATCTGTGTGGGCGCATCCGGCGAGGCTGAAGACCCACTAGGGGCAAGCAGAGGAGGCAGAGGTAGGAAGTTGCAGGCGGAGGCAGGGCGGGCAGAGACGAGATTGAAAATCTGAGAAAGCAGGGTCTGTTGCGTAGCGGTGTCCTAGATACGTGTCAGCTATCGTGTTTCTGCGCTTGAGGATGAGCATCGCACGAGTTGCGAGTAGAACTTGGTCAAGCGAGGCTGTCCGTTATTGTTGAACACGAGGATGGCATTAATCATGATTATAATGCTTGTCGGGTCACGGTCCTTGCTCGCGACGTTCTTCCATATACTATCAATATGTGTTGATCCCAACTCGAATGAGTCGGATGCTGTGGTGCCTGCATCAGTGGGAGGTGGCCCGCTGGCGCTTCAAGTTCCGCAGATCTAAGTTAGCGGCGGCCCTTGTAGGGCTGAGCATGCTCGCTTGCAGCTGCCCAAAGTTTGGGGATTTCCAGCTTCAAGTTGCACTCGGACTCGGAGCTTTTGCTAGCCTAGTTAAGTTCCTACAAGGAGTTAGGTACCCGGACTTCAAGTTGGCAGCCTTGAAAGTTGAAACGGACGGACCCTGCCACGCCTGCGAGGCTGAGACCGTCGCCGGCGGTTCGCCGCGTGGATCTTCAAGTTTCAATTCCATCTTTTTTCCCGCACTGGCAAACGCCTGGCTCCTGGTTTGTTCATCGCAGTGATTGGCGAGTGTCAAGGCAGTCTGCAGGAGTTGCCTTGGTCTGTCAAGTTGCAGTGTGGTAGCGTACCATTGCATTCGCAAATGAGTACTACAACGTGCACTTCGTGCCGCGCCATACTTCGGGCTCGCCTGCGACATAGGATTGCACATCTAGAATTCTCACGCAGGGAATACCATCCTAGCCAGAGACGGCTCGCAGACAGACCATCTCCACTGTACCAATCATGGTATGGAGACACTCTTCCTCCGTCACCCGAACAGCTCGACGCAGCGTCTACCTTCTTTCGCACCCATCCTCCTCGGAAGTTGTGGACAGCCAACGAATGGCGGAAGAAGAACGATGATTCCTCAGGTGTCTTGACTCCTGAAGTTGCATTTCTCGGTCGTTCTAATGTCGGCAAATCCTCGTTACTCAACGCGATTCTCCTCTCGCCTGGCCTCAACCGAGTCGGCCCCCGTCCGGGCAAGACTACGACAATGCATGCATGGACTCTCTCCGCCACAGATCCAACAACAGGAGGCGCAAGAAAGGGCATGAGTGGTGAAATGGATAACAAGATCACAGTGCTTGACATGCCAGGTTATGGTCACGCCAGTCGCGGCGACTGGGGCTCGGAAATCATAAAGTACCTTCGACAGCGGAAGCAGCTACGGAGAACATTCGTGCTGCTAGACGCTATGCATGGGATCAAGGACGCTGACGTTCAAATGTTGAAGTTGCTCAGGGCTGAGAATATCACACACCAAATCGTCGCTAGCAAGTGCGACCGCCTTGGCAAAGGACCAAAAGCACAAGCAGCCTTGGAGAATTCCCTGGAGCAAATGAAGGGGCTCATGAGAAAGCAAGATGCAGCCAACGCTGTCCTTGGTGTAGACGAAATCCTGGCTGTTGGGTCTTTGGGTGATGGCAAGAGCAACAGGCCAATAGGTCTTCACCAAATTCTCAGCACGTCTCAAGGAGTCAAGAACGTACAGTGGGCAATCTTGCGAGCTGCAGGACTGGACGAGTACGCCTTGAATAAGAGCGGAGGTTCAAGTGCGAACAAGGACACGGAGGACAGGTGGAAAGCATTTCAAGAGTCTTTGAAGCGATTCGTAGCGAATAAAGCATCCGCCCAAGGTGAAATGGATCGACTGACACGAACGCCCGCTGCCCGGCTCGAACAGAGTGACCGCAGAGCCAGATCTTCTCCTCCAAGGAGCCGATCGTCGCAGCTAGTCGCGCAGTCCAGTACTGAAGATACGAAAAGCGAATCTGGGCCACGGAATGAGCGGATCGGCACTCCTTTGTCGAGAACAGCATCGTCGGAAGAAAGCATTGCACTCCCAGGCTTTAGCCTCGACGACTTCCTCCCTTCAACTCCGTCCACCTCTTCATCAACCGGACAGACTCCTCCGTCCGGCACCACAGCTCCGAAGCCTTCGGTCCAATCCGTCTCTTCCACCAAGGCCCCTAGCATTGACGACCTCCCGGCCATGGACAACTCAGCGCACAAGCCCAAACAAGCACCAGCAACATTGTCCAAACCAGCTCCAAGCTCTTACCCGACTCCCGCTTCTCCGGCCAAGTCCTCAGCCTCAGTTGGTCGTGGGGTCGATGATCTCATAGCCATGGTCTCGCCTCGACGCAAGCTCGAGCAACCAAAGGCGAACCCTCTTACCTCTTCTAGACGCAAGGCCGAGCAAGCTAGAGCGAACCCTTCCATCTCTTCCACACCCACCAGCTCAACCAAGCCTCCATCATCGCTGGGCCGTGGCATCGAAGACCTCATAGCCATGACAGCTTCCAAGCGCAAGCCAGAACAAGCAGTGTCGGCAGGCCGACGTCCAGCTGGCAAGGGAACTTCGAATTCTGCTCGGAAACGGAGAATGCAGAAAGGAAGCAAAGACAGGGTGAAGATCGAATACTAACGGTGGGAATCATTGAACCGAATCCAGTGATCCCTTCAAAATTAGTGTATAACAAGAAAACATGTAACGTATAAAGAATCTTAATCTCATGACTATGTCTGGTCATTTGGGGTCCAAGGTTGTTGGACTTCAGGCCATTCACTGACTCGGTCAGTCCGTGCCATATCGTGCTAATACCAAAACGATATCTACATATTCCGCTCATTAAGTTCGTGCTGACACTTCCAACCGACATGCTCAAGCTCAAGGATATGGTGCTAATCGTGCAGACCCAAGTTCAAGCCGTGCCCACGGTGTTGTGCCGTGCCTGAATACACGAGAAATGATAGCACGTACTCCTTCCGCTATGCGATGCTGAATCATACGTCAATTAAGCCGCTCGGTGATCGTAATTTTGGGTACCGTATGTCGTCAAAGGGTATCTTAATGTCTCCTCCGTCTTCTTCCGCACTATGACCTGCTCTATTGCACATCGCTTCTCTTCATACGTCGATATCGGCGTCAAGGTCAAGATAGTTATCATTATTGATTGTCTCGTTGCCGTCAGCGTCGACTTCGATCCGTCGGCCTCGCCTAGATTCCGGAATGCCGTCTCTGGCGGCACCAAAATCCAACACCTAGGGTACGAGATTAGCAGGGACTCAGCATCTGATGGACAATAGCTTACCTCAATATATGTCAGGTTGTCCCTCTGAACGGCCGCCACGCATCTACGGTCATTGAATTTGACTTGCCAGACGCCGCTCAGATCGGACAACAAATCCTTCACACACTCGCCCTTCTTGATGTCCCAAAGCTTCAAAGTTCGGTCCGAGCCAGATATTACCTTGTGGCCATCATGCTGAAAGCAAGTAATGGCGCCAGTGTGTGCGCTCAGTGTAGCTTTGCAATGGCCGTCTTCAGGGTCCCATATCCTTAAGGTCGAATCTGCAGCGGCGGAGACGAGTCGATCGCAGTTGAGATCAAGCAGACCCACAAGCGAAGTATGTCCTTCAAGCGTGAACAGCACTGAGCCGTGTTCGAGTGACCAAATCTTGACCATATTGTCCATCGAGCCACTGATGCATCGATTGCGTGCGTGATCCAATACTACACTATAAACTTTCTGGCTATGGCCCTGTAGTCTGTGAAGGGTCTCTCCCGTCGAAATTTTCCAGACACGAACGGTACAATCATAGCTACCGCTCACAAGAGTGTCAGCGTGCGCTGCGATGGCTCGCACAGAGTGTTGATGTCCTGAGAGAGTCCTCACAAAGTATGGGCAATCGTCAACATCGTTGTCACTTTCGACCTGGTAGAAACGGGGATCGCCCGTTTTGGGAAGCTTCCAGACACGGAGTGTTGAGTCACGCGAGCCAGTGATAATCAGTGGTTGTCGAGGCACCATGATAGCTTTGCCCCCAGCCTCACCGACTTTGACCGGCTGGACAATCTGCAAGCATCGGACTGTGGATGTATGGCCACGGAAGACGTGCGTTTCCTCGCCGAGCTCAATATCCCATACACGGACCGAACGGTCCGTAGACCCTGAGACGAGGGTATTGCCTTCGTACTGTAGAGCCCAAACTCCACCTTCATGCCCGTGCAACTTGGCCCGTAGTCGTCCAGTTTGAGTCTCGTAGACGTTGATGTGGTTATCATCACTGCCGGTAAGGATCTTGTGGGTGTCGAATTGGAGACAGGTGACCACATGGCTATCGTGTGCGCGAAATGCAATATGTCTTGGCTTGGTGTCTTCGAACATCCAATTCCTTCGGATGAGATGATGTCGTCGATACAAGGACTTGAATAGATGCATTCCGGTCAAATTAGGCAAGGGAAGATCTGGTTGTGATACAGCCTGTACTGCTGCTTGCGCTGCATCTCCAGGCCCCGTGACCATTGACACGAAGCTGACCGCTGATTGCGCGTCCACCGAAGGTTCCCTCGAAGAATCCTTGCACTTGAGTTGCTTGTTCTTGCTGGACAACAACGTAGCAGCCTTGCGCTTGGATCGCCGAGAAGGCATGTTTCTGCGCGGATTAGGAGTCGAAGGGGATGAGACGGTTCTATCGCTCTCTGGTTTGACAATGTTGGAGGTGCTGAAATCCATCTCGTACCCATCGGCTCCATAAGGATCCTGCCAGCCCCAACCTTCGACAATTGATCTTTCGAGCTCTCCTTCCGGCAACTCAAAGCCTTCAGCATCAAACAGCGCCTTCCAAGCTGCTTCGTCAGAATTGATCACAGCTCGCCACTTTTTCGACACTTGCGAGGCTTTACAAAGGCTGCGGAAGTCGAGGTATTTCAAGATCGTGAGACCGAGTTCGGGCGGAAGCGTGCTCAGAAAGTCACGCTTCAGCGCAGGATTTACTACATCAGCAACAACTTGTAAGGTAGGCTTCGGACACCGGCGGAGGAGCTGATGCATTACGTAGCCTTTGAGCTCGTCTGGTATCGTGTCAAAATAGTGAAACATGGCTGGGAGGTGAGTTATGGAGGTGAAACGTGGTGCAGCAGAGACTGAATCCATGTCCATCCCATAGTCACTTGCGATAGGCGACTCATAGCCATTTTCTGGAAAGACGTTATCTGCCATGATACCCAAAGCATAGTCCTGCTGTGGTGCAATTTCGGAGTTTGAGTCGACATCCGCGAAATAGCTAGCACTCTGTGCGGTAGCCGCAGCAGTCACAGGGGATAGGCTAGGGCTCGGTAGACTGCCATCTTGGGCGCTTGGACTCTCGCTGACATGCAAACGAGCTGGTATGGACGAAAGACCTCGCTTGCTGGATGGACGTGGGAACCCTTGACGGTCATCTCGTTCAATTGGTGGTGTTGGAACTACACTCTCAGACAGAGATGGATGTGCGTCTTGCATGTCGAAATCTTGCTGCTCAGCCAACGGTCTGTGCAGAGAGCTTTTCACGCTCGAATACGCGTGATGCTCGTTGTCTTCTGACTGTTGTTGTGGCTGACTAACCGACTGCGTCACGTCGTGCTCAGCCACTGGTGAACGGAATACATGGTCAACAGGTCCAGGAGTACTTCCAAGTCTCCTCACTCCCTGTTTACGGCCAGCTCGTGCTTGTCTTGCATGGCTCTCTGGTGTGACTGGGATTGCCAAATCACGAAGATGAGGATGTGACCGGAGTGCAGAATTCGTATACCTATGTTCTTTCTTGCTTCTTATCCTTAAACCAAAAGGCTCTGGTGGTGTGGACCCGGTTTGTTTTGCTGAGTGAAAGGCACCGAGAAAAGCAGAGGCGTTTGTTGCATCCTGATGTACGTTGGTGTCGAACGAGTAGGCATTTGTCTGGTTGCTTACGTCCTCAAGATCCTCGAGCTGCGTCTCAAATGTATGAGTGGATCGCAGAAGTCCATCGTTTTGTTGCAGAATCGTCTGTTCTTGTTCTAACTGCGAAGACTGTTAGTTCGCCCTTGGTCCCATCGATTGTCCTCTCACCTCTTCCAGGGCAAGGGAAGCGTCATTCTCTTCCCTGAATCTCGCCGTTCTACCGTCTACGGTGAAAGATATGTTCCTCAAAGCTGCTGGGGTCGGAACGGTGGCGAGCGGATAGAGCTTGGTGTCCAGCTCGTGAGCATGTCGTGGTGGTCGGATGTGTAAAGGCGGAAATTTGGTAGTGGTGGTTGTCATCGTTTTCACGACAGTAGTCTGTATTGCGGGAACGAACGACAATTGTCCTATGGTTCCATGAGGCTCGAGGCCACTGCGATGGTGACGGCTGCTCTTCTGTTGATGCATAGGAGTGACAGCAGTTGATCGAGGCCGTATCGTGGAGGCATCGGAGGACGCCTTGCTCGTCATGGTGTGTGCCTGTTACTTGACGGGTATTGCAAGTCGACTCATAGGTTGGTCACGGGCAGTCGAAACATTGGGTCGTCGACGGATCTGCGTGGACTGCAGGGTTGAACCGCGTCTTGATGGGTAAACAAGTCCTTCTGTGACTTTCTCCGCGTGGTAGATGGCAGACTGCCTGGCTGAGTCTGAACACGCTCCACGGTGTAAGGCAATCGTAGAGTATGCGTCTCAGCGTGCGAGAACACTCGTGGTGGGGGCAACGTCGAAAGATTGACTGTCTTCCGAAACAGGACCGAGGGCACGGGAGAGCGCAGGCAAGGAAACGCTCAAGGACGAAACAATCCGAGCTGGATCCTTGTGGATGGATTTAAGATTGGAATTAGTCTCTGGTGGCAGTTATGACAACGTCAAGAAGTATGTTTGAGTAAGGGTTGGTGTTTAACGTCGATCTCGTGTGAGTGCGAGGCTGGCCGACTTCACACGGAATTGGATGGCAGTGGCCGTGGCCGTGGGAGTGCCAGTTTGGTGGGTGCGTGATGGTGATGGCACTGCGGCTCGTGCCAGTGCCACTGCCACTACAACTCGCAGCCTGAGTCTTCCACAGGCGTCAGGCGCCAGGCACAGGCGCGGGCTCAGGCTCAGGCTCAGGCTTCCACCCTCGTCACGCTCTTCGGAGGCAACTCGAAGCGGGCGGGCTTGGCGAGCAAGCAGACCGAGACCGAGAGACTGGCCACTACCGATAACTTGAGTTAACTTACTGTCCTGGGAGGCGGCTTGAACCACCGAATTGCTACTCGAAGCCGCCGACTTCCTTCCACCATATTCCCTGTTTACCTTACCCCAAGGTTCAGATTCAGGCCCAATGCAAGGTACCTCCCAAGGTTGTGTGCGTGTCCTCATGGAGACCACACTGTAGTTAGGATCACAGTCTCTATGTGCACGTGGGTGGGTAACGAGACATCAATCGTAGTACGCCCTGCCCTATGTATTTGGCGAGCTTGTGAATGGCGCAGGCGGGTGGCCCGCTGACGAATTGTACATCCAAGAATGTGAAGATGGGCAAGTCGTGATTCCGGACACGCAATCGAGGACAGGACCAATAATCTACGCTGGAGTCCGCCATGAGACGGAGCAGTAGCACTGGCAGCAGTCTCCTCCCATCAAGGCAGCCTAGCCCCCCAGCCTATCCAGCAAGGCTATCACAGTTCTCTCAAGGCGCAAATTCCTTACATCCCTTTCATCTGGCCTGCGTGCTTCTTGACCGGAGGCCTTCATGCCACCGGCTCGGGAAATATGTCGCAAATGCAGCTGGTAATGCCGGAAGCTTTAAGCCATGCAAAATGTCTGGATGTGGTGAAGGTGTTCCTCAATTCCTCTATCGCCTGCATTGCTCATACTCGCGAACTCATACCTTGGACTTCTCCTTGTTTCCACACGAGATTCATCGACCAACTTGCCGTGTCAAACGATGACATCTACAAATCCTTTTGTTCTTCAGGAGAGACGCAGAACGAAGGCATTTCTCAAGAAGTCAGGGTCCTCATCCGGGGGACGGATCGCAAAGCTGACCAAATTCTCGATCTTATTGTACAGTGCAGGGCTACCACGATGTCTGAGTGCTAACATGTGGCTAGGAGAACGGAGTACATGAATCGATCCGAGACGGATACCTCGATTCCGTCTCTGTCTTTGTCACGGATGGTGGTCAAGATCCTAATGCAGTGTTGGAGACTTATGTTTTCGCATTCGAATACGATTGTGACAAGATTAGCGAGATCCAGCTCAAGGCTTCCAAAGAGCGGTTCAAAGTGTCAAGCGTGCACAAAAGCTTTGCTGCAGCCATTCGTGCGTTGCTACGGTCTCTACGAGACCTGCCACGACTGCCACGTGAGCCTGTATGACCGCTTGAGCGGATGTTTGTGACTGACCCATATGGTAGGTCGGAAAAGTCTCGGCATGTCTCTGCTCTACAGGGACAACTGTCCACCTGCCTACCTAGCACTGGGTTTTGCGAACGTAAACATTCCACTCGGTACTGAAACAAGCTGGACTCGTCTATGGCAACAAGCAGTTGCAGAGGATGTTGCCAAACTTGAGGTCGGAACATATCGCATACTGGTAGGAGCACACAGCCTACGAAATGCGAAGCACAGTGCTACATCGTCGCAAGTCCAGGACACAAGTATGAGCAGGCAGCTTCAGAGGTTGCAAAAAACATCTTCACGTGACGACAGACTGGTATCTACATTGATTGCTATTGGTGGAGAACACGAACAGAGCTTGCAGGAAGATGTTCACCCTGGAGGTTACGACTATACAAATACAGCGCCTGTGGTAAACTTCGTGCAGAAGCCGGGACTGGCCACAGACTCGCATGCTTCGTCAAGCAAGAATGGGCTCAAGAAATGGCTCGTTGTGCCTGCTAGAGGTCGCCGTCAGCGGAATATCATACCAACAAAATTCGCAGAAGCCATTGTGCATGCAGCGAGGATCAATCTTCAGCAGCCCGAGGCACCGGTGTTCAATACAGACAAGCTGAATGAGGGCATTCTTCAACGGCTTCTATCAAGCACAGCCGTACAGTGCGAGTGTGGTAGCACGCATGTGGCCGATGACATGCTCGTTTGCCAGCTTTGCGGCAACCTTCAGCACAAAAGCTGCTATGGCCTCGATCTCATCCCAGCGAACAGACTTCCTTTAGAGCACTTGTGCTATGGTTGTTTGTGGGACGATCAAGGGGAAGACATGAAATGGATCGTCCATATGCGGCTGGCATTGCTATATCTTTCTAGTTTAGAGACGTCTACTGTCGAGATTAGTCCAGACTTTCGAGATGCCCTCTTCCCGGAACATGAGGAGGCCGACCAAGTCTTCGAAGCCGTGGTTGCTCGACTGATCGATCAAGGTTTCTTGAGTCCGTGTGATGGTGGCTTCTGCCAGATCCTTCCAATGGACAAGGCAAGAGCAAGCATAGTTTGGGAGAAATATGTGGATAATCTGGCAGGAGTATTGCAGTACTATCAGCCATTTCGAGATGGCGACAGCAAGCAAAGCCGGCGCAACGCCATACTTATGGCTATCAAGGACAGACAGGTCGACACCGAGAGCGCAAAGCGATGCCAACCACAGAATTACAACAAGCACAAAGCTGACTATATGCAATCAACGTGCTCACCTAGGCAGTTGCGGCGGAGGATTAGCATATCGAACTCGTTCGTCAACATTGACCGGTCCTCCTCAGTAACAGCGAGCGGAACGTCTTTCGAAGACGCGACGGTTGATCGGGTCGAGTGGGCAACGCGAGGAAGTAGCCGAGTCAATGCCGCAGAGGGTTGTGTATTACCAGGCTGAGATGGATGGGATGAAAGACAACGGGAGTAACAAGTTACTGGAGCGGTCATGTATTTTGTGTCTACCCGCTATGTAGGCATATTCATTGCTATTGTAGTGTCTGAACCTTGTACTCAGTTCTCCTTCCCGTTCCCGCAACTCGAACGCCTGGTCCGAAAGGACAAAACAAAGTTCTCGGAAATCATTACGAAACGCAACCATGTCTGAGTCCGACGCGCTTTGATGTCGCTTCGTTCGTGGCGTTGATCCGGTCAGCCACACCAAACTAGGGTCACCAATAGTTAGGCGGTGCGACGGTGGTGTGTGCCGAAATTGGTCAAGGTACCGGTGTGTCGCGGCGGTGCAGACATGTTGCTGATGACGTCTCCAGCTCAAGGGTAGTGAAATCCACGATATACACATCAGACACTAGTTGATTGAGCGATGCTGATATCGAGAACATGAGGGCGGATTCGATTTTCGTCCTCTCCACTTCATGCAGCGAGCAAGGCGAGATCTGTTGTCACGTGACGCGGTTTCCCGCTCGAAAAGTCAGAAGAAAGGGAGCATCATGTTCCGTCCCGACCTGCTTCAAGGATTTCACAAGAATCTGCCGAGGGTTAACTTCGGTAGTAACCTTGGAAGTTATCAAGGTGTGTACAAGTAAGTACTCGTAACTGTTTAAAGGTTTGCACTACTGAGGGAGACCCCTGATATCCCCGAGCTCCTGCAGTAGCGTCCGTGGTAGCGTTATGCTGCGATGCTGTCCTGGTGGTCAGTTCCTGGTAGCCTTGCAGCGTGGCTATCATGATATCTCCACCGCTTCTATCGACGAATTATAGCTCTAGATGTTCGTCGGTAGGCGAGTCGGAACCTGGGTAGTGCGAACTGATCCCGCTGCTGCTTGTGACACTTGGCTATCGCTTTGTCCACAACCAGACAAGCCTACTGCCGAGTCCTCCCTGGCTTCAACTTTAGCGGTTTCCACACCACTCGCTGCATCATCATGCAGGGCAATGTCTGCTCGTACCTGGTCAGATTGCGCACCTTGCTGCTCTCAATGGGGTCTCCACGAGTCGTCCTTCCAGTCTACCACAGAAGGCAGGCATTTTCAAGCAACACTCTGCTACTTCGGTGCAGGTTCGAGTCCTCACGACACTGTGTGCACGGTCATTCAGGCTATTCAGAAATCTAGTTAAGGGCTCAGCAGACGCCCTGCTGTAGCATTCTGCCTTAGCATACTTTCGTACCCAATGGCCTCGAGGGTGCAATTGGCCTGACCACATCTCTCGACAGAGGATTACGACATACCTACGCGTTGGCCATAGCACCCAGTTCGACGGTGCTGTGCATGCTGAGCGTGGAGGCAGAGATCACAGCCTGGTTGAGAGCATTCGGGCGTTACCAAACGTTTATCAGAGAGCATGAGCCCAACGCAGGTGTTCCATTTCCCGTCAGTGTTACGCAAAGCGAAACATACAGACACACCGGACCATAATCGAGCAGGGAGGGAAAGCAAAGTACACCATCTTCTAGGCATAGCGGACACTATTTCGGTACCAACCAGAAAAGAAACCGCGAGCTCTGCAACCACCACGAGGTTGCAGAGCATCTCGGTTTCCGACGCTGCGACAGAGCCAGAATCTGTTACCCTGGTCAGCGAGGATTCCGGGGATTATTCTGGGTTACAGTTGAAGGCTTCATCAGTACTTTTGAGGGAGGACTACTTGAAAGGCAAAGCGCCCTCCGTGTCAAACCATTCACGTCGCATGCGAAATTATGATTCATCGTCAACGCTTCACTCCCACTACGATGCACAGAAGATACCGCTAGCCGTCTCACAACAGACATCAGATTCATCGACTCGAGATTTTGCCTTGAGAAAAGGTGCCCCAGTGGTTGTTAACCCACCCGATAAGGACAAAGAAATAACTCGCCAAATGCGTTTTTTCAAATTGTCCCGGGCTACAGAGAAACAAGACACGAAGAAGCTCTCGAAGAGCAAGTCACCCAAGTCAAATGCCCATCTCGTGGTCTCCGATGCACTACACAACTCCCCAAGCGAGCGATCGTCGGCTCTTCGCGTGCGTCCCACAAAGTCAACAACGGTTTCGAAGCCAAGAGATAAGCCCCGGCGTAACGAGGATATCAACAGCGAGTCAGTGCCCACAACACGCGCAACGACAGAGCCTCAGTCAACCCGATCTCGGATGCAAACTACGTCTGATACAGCATTCGCCAAGGTAAATGTTCGGCGGCCGAAAGTAGGAGTCAAGTACTGGTTCGACGGGCTCGAAGGTGACACGAGCGAAGACGAGAGCACACACGAACCAGAATTGCAGCAAACCTTCGTCAATGGCATTGAAACAGCTTTCAGGGACGGCCGAATCAGCGCTACGCCGAAACACGACGATTCCAAGCAGCGGCAAAACCAATTGCATACCTTGATCACGAAGCCATCAATCAGAGAGCTCTCACTGCCAGCACACTCCAGCACCAGCAGCAAGCCCCACCTCATACCGAGTCATACCTCGACGCCAGCGGTATGCCGCTCAAAAGTAGTCGCAGACCTTGGCACTACGTATCGCGCTCTGTCGCAGCCTGCAAAATCACTGGCATCTTCACAGTCGAGCAGAAGCAGTCCACTCGTGAACGCTAATCTGGAAGCACAGAGTTTTCTGTATCTTTCGTCCTCTGAGGACGACGAGGAGTGGCAACCACCCAAGCACGCCCAGACGATACAACCTTCGGGCTTTATCCGTGATAGTGTCGCTGCTGAAACTATAGCCTCTGACATCGAGGTCGGCATGGCTCAAGCTGTCAGTGCTGTGCGTGCTTCTTCCCAGGGGACGTCGCAACATAGAAGACCAAAGACCAATACAGGCTACCTGAAGTATGCCAATCACCGTAATGTACCATCTACGAGAACGAGTCATATGCTTTCCTACTGTGATGGTAAACCGGATTCGACAGCAGCAGATCATGATGTCTTGACCTCGTTCCCAGCGACTCCTTCAGAAGCGGCATCGTCCCGTCAGGCATCTGTGAAGAGTTCTACTTGCCTCTCCGATGACGCAAGCTTCTTCAACACGAAGCTGATGGCTGTAACACGGCAAGAACAGACCTTGCTTGCTGCGATGAGACAGCAGAAAGCGGCGATGATGCAGATCCAACCCAAGCTGGAGCACTTTCAAAAGCTGCAGAATAAACAGATGGTAATTGGGAAGCAAGAACCGTCAGCCGTTCCATCCAACCGTGCTTCCAGAATCGAAGCGCTTGAGCCGAAACTACCCCCACCCTCTCGAACGCCTCGCCGAGCACAACATCGTCATTCGTTGAGCGGCGACGAGGCATATTCAAGGGCGTCGTGCACTACGTTCCAGACTTACTCGGCAAACGATCCGAGCACGCGTCTTTCCAGGAGCACCTTCTACACTGACTTGTCTGTTGACGCTAGCGGCCGCCGGGACTCGCAACTGTCAGCGCTTGGGCTTGAACACTATGGCCATTCTCGAACGGTGATAGGGAGTAGCCACATTGTGGCGCTTGATGAGTTCGACAAGGGCCAGACTCGCAGGCACGAGATACGTTCACAAGAGTTTATAGCATGGCCGTACGCTGGATGGGAGGGAACACGGGCTGGCGCGGGATCACTGGACTGACGCTGTTCGAGCAAGTGGCGATCGGCCATTCCCTTATGTTGATGATTGTTTTCGAGCGGATATTGAGCGAGGCGTATTGATTAGTGACAGACTTCAGGTCTGAATTTGGCTCTGGAAA
>Ga0210040_10006790_pt1 | contig 14112 bp, 11 predicted proteins | sample CryGeyCG12114_NA_FD_185462 | JGI IMG/M metagenome (GOLD analysis project Ga0210040, IMG submission 185462) | Groundwater microbial communities from aquifer - Crystal Geyser CG19_WC_8/21/14_NA (SPAdes) (version 2) | ecosystem: Environmental > Aquatic > Deep subsurface > Groundwater | place: USA... | reverse complement strand
TGCTAAGCTTTTTGGTTTTTACAGGTAACAGCTTATTATCGTATTGCGTGTATAACGAGTCGTTTTGCTTTACAACAGTTTCAGTGAATAAATCTGCCACATCAGCGGCGCCTGAAGTATGCATCCAGCCACAGTATTGGTTAAAGCCCTGGAAGATAAAAAAAGTGCCCCAGGTAACAGCGCCATAGCTTTGCAGTCCTTCATCGCTTACCATCTGTGCTTCGGAACGAAAATAAAAGGTAACGTGGGGATTTATATAAAGGATAGCATTCTTTGAAGCTGTTTTAGAAGGCCCTACAGCAAAACCATTTGAACCTGTCGGGTCTACATCATAAAAAGGAATATTCTTATCGTTATAAGCAGTTCCATTACCTTTTGCGGGATAAAGATTTTTCATATCAGCAACAGAGAGGCCTCCCGTCTGTGTAGCGGAAATACTTCCATTGGTGCGAAGTAATGCATACCATGGTTCAAAATGGGTTAATACTGCAGGTTTCACTTCAGGATGTTTGTAGAGATAGTAGTTTATGCCATCTGCTGCCGCATCTAATAATTTGTGCAACCAGTCAGGACTTTTATTGTAATCAGCAATAGCGGCAGCAGTATCGTATACCAGCCGCATCTGAAGATCGTTGTACAATTGCTCTTCGCCGTAGACTTCTGATAGACGGCCTAACATTTCCAGGTTATTTTCTTCAACCTTTTTAAAACTCTCTTCGCATTGTGCATACAGCAGACCAAATACAGCATCTGCATCTGTTTTACCATAGACATGTGCAACACCATATGTGTCACGAATAATCGTCACGTTTTGTGCATGCGATGAATATCGATTTATCTCTGGTTGTGAAAATTGTTGTGGGAAAGAAATGAAGGGTGTCAAAAGAAGTATGGATAATAGTTTCATGGGGAGTTTTAATTGACGCTCAAAGTAAGATATTCTTTTATTGATCGGGCACATGTTCCTCATGAACTTGCCAATTAAAAAACATGCCGCAGCGAATGATACTTTCGGCTGCTGGTAATCCCTATGCACACTCTCAACCAGATTTAATACGGGCCAATATGTGTTTATTTCTCTATGTTTAATAGGCTTCCATCCCGGAAATTAATGGAAGCAAAAATCTGCAGCGGCGCAGCGAAGAAATGGTTAAATTGAAAATCTAATGTCTCCTGAAATGATTAAGTAAAATGAATTTCACTATTATTCAAAAATATCTTTTATAAAATCACTTATACTTCCCGCCTAACTAAATATTCGCATCGCCGAATATTGAATAAGTCGTACAAGTGTGCGACGCAACAATGTAAAATAGTATAAATACTGCGGGGCTCAAAAAAACTCAAAGTACATTGCGTGCGACGACAAAGATACTGTCCTGAATTCATCATTGGTTACGCTAATAATACTTGCAACAACACAATGAAAAGAGTCATAGGCAGAATGACTGAACAAAAAAAGGAAAACACGTGCAACAACAAAGTAATTCTCAACACATTTTTTTTAAAACAACTGAAAAGATTTGTGGAGTTGGAATATATCTCATCTTTTTGCAGGTAGTTCTTATAAAAAATAAAGGTGTTGCCACCTACAGCCTTTTCAGCTAATTAAAAGCGGTAAAATACGCTAAATAACGCCGGCTAATTGTAAGGTGACAACACCTGAAAAAATATTTTATATGTTGACTATTTTTTGTCTAACAACGCCTCAACCTGCTCATAACTCATTGCCTTCCATTCTTCTTTAGTATAGCCCCGAATAGTATTGGATGAAGAAGCAACACGGCCTGAAATATTTACCCCTGCGGGAATGATAATATACCTGTAATAAGAACCTGTAAAATCAACAGACGAGTAGAGGTCGATAGCCCCAACGCTTAATATTTCCTGCATATATATACCTGCATTTACTACCAAGGATTGCCCGCCTGATTCGATTTTAAGGTAAGAAAGAACAAGACCACTATCAAGAATACCCTGAGTAATAGAGTCAGCCTGAATAGTCTGATCATACTCAGTATAAGTTGAATTATAAGTCATACGTAATGCAGCCCAATTTGAATACATGACATTTGCCGTTCCGGTTGCGCCCGTTGCCCCGGTAGTCCCTTCTTTTGTACAACTGTAAAACCCTGCGACCATAAATAACATCGCCGCCAATAATAGTTTTGATTTCCTCATACACTTAGTTTAAATTTTATTAAAGATTTTAATGAAAGATAACGATATTATTAAGGTGGTTGGGTGCAGGAAGAAAAATTGCAGTTAACTTTTGTTAACATTTAAGCTCATACTTTCTACATTAAAAATGACTATTAAAAACGCCTGTAGCTTTTCCCCCTGTGATACCGGAATGTATATTAGTAAAACCAAGAAACTTCAATTATAACTTGCCCTGCGTTTACCGAAGAGAGCAAAAGTAATTATTTTCCTCTCTTTAAAACTTCCAATACTGTACCATAAAGCACCTCTGCCCCCAATGCCAAATCTTCATATGAAGCATGCTCTAAAGGGTTATGACTAATTCCTTCTTTGCAACGGACAAAAATCATAGCATAATCAGTAACGTAGCTTAAAGCCATAGCATCGTGAAATGGGCCACTCATTAACTCAGGAGCATCGAGATGCAGCTTGTCACATTGCTGGCCGATAATGCTTTTTAGCCAGTCAGCACAATAACGAGGTTCACTGTTCCAGTCTTCTGTAATCTCGTATGTGAGCTGGTGTTTCTGACAAATAGCTTCTATCTGCTCTCTCAATTGTGCTTCGTAGCGATTGCGACGAATGAGGTCTATATCTCTTAAATCAACCGTAAAAGTCACTTCTTCAGGTATAATATTTCGACTGGCAGGAAACACATTTATGGTGCCAACGGTACCAACAGTTGGCGCACCTGGTATTTGTGTTGCAATGTGGTGAAGTGCAATAATAACTTCCGCAGCTCCGACAAGCGCATCTTTACGTATGGGCATAGGTACAGAACCTGCATGACCCGCCATTCCTTTCAGCTTCACTGTAAGCCATAAAGGCCCGGAGATACCAGACACAACACCGATTGGTTTATTGGCAATGTCAAGAATAGGCCCTTGCTCTATATGCAACTCAAGAAAGCAATAAATACTACCAATTGAATATTCTGATTCTTTGAATTTTGTAGGATCGCAACCAAAGTCTGTCAGAGCTTGTCTTCGTGTGATGCCGTCTTTGTCTGTTCTGTCAAGTTCGCCTTCTTCGAGCCGTCCGAGAATACCACGGCTTCCAAACAATCCTTTGTTGAAGCGCCAGCCTTCTTCGTCACAAAATGAAATTACTTCTATACTTCGTTGTGGTTTAATACCCTGTTCGGTCAGAGTTGCTACGGCTTCGATAGCACAAAGTACACCGGCTACTCCATCAAAGCGACCGCCATAAGGTTGGCTATCGAGGTGTGAGCCCATCATTAATACAGGCAGTTCCGAGTTTGTTCCTTCCAGCCTTCCAATCAGGTTTCCAAAGTTGTCTATTCGCGTTGTCATGCCTGCTTCCATCATCCAGGACGATGCAAGTACAAAGGCTTCCATTTCTGTTTTGGTAAGTGTTGGTCTGTTGGTTCCGGTCTCTCCTATTTTGCCGATGAGTGACATAGCTTCAAAATGTTGCCGAAGGCGGGTGGGATTTATGAGCATTAATTGAAAGTTTTATTATGTTATTTCAGCCAGGCATTTTAATGGGATTAAGATTGGATCAATAACAATATTAAAATAAGATATTTTAAACCTGGATTAGTTGGATTTTTTGGATTTGTGGAAATATTTTCTTTTGGTGTTGTTTATTTTCGTTTGTTCTTACATTTTTTTCTATTCCGGAAAAATTTTAACCAAAGAGAAATACAGGAGTTTTGCATAGAGGACACAGAGAGAGAAAACTGTATTAACATTCATGATGGAAAAAGAAGTAATCTGAAGAAGGTAGACTCGTTTCTTATCAAGCTTTAATATCTTGTTTCAGAATCAATTTTAATTGCCAAAAATATTTGTATCAAGAAACCCATTTCGAAATTTACCCGCCGAGTCATATTCCTTCAGCAGTTGCTGAAAATCGGGCAGCTTTTTATACAGTGTTTTAAGTGTGGCAGGTGACACAGTAAAAAGTTTGCCCCAATGTGGACGGGCATTGAAAGAAGCCAGTTTCTCCTCAATCAGGGGAAGTATCTTTTGGACTGCAGGCCAATCTTGTTTCCAGGTAAAGTGAATTGCCATACACTTTTGTTTATAACAAGGACTTATCCAAAAGTTATCAGCATCAATAGCACGAATTTCAGATATCTGGAGTTGGGGAGCAATGTGAGAACTTAATTCATCAATGGCAAGAAGGGCTTTATAACCACTTTCATAAGGGACAAAATATTCTGATTGCAGCTCCGTTCCACTGCTTGGAGTGAAGCCCATCTTAAAATGAGGCATTCTTTCGTACCATTCACCGGGCACTCCCAGTTGCTCTGTACAATTAACCGGCGACATACTGCCAATAGGATGAACGTTCATTTTTGCCGCTGTGGCTCCAAAAAAAACGGGCTCTGCTTCAAATGTTGCGCCTTCGTCTACCCTTCTTTTTATCCAAACCTGGTTGAAGTTTTGTTTTTTCCAGTCAGTGAATAAACTTACACTGTACCCACTTGACAATATCTCGTCAAGATGATCTTGCAATTGCATCAGAGGCAAGTTCTCATAAACGTTTTGCCTCATCATAAAAGCGGGCTCAATGTTTAGGGAAATTTTCGTCATTACTCCAATTCCACCGAGATTAACTATAACTCCATCAAACTTTTCAGGGTCATTTTTTCGAGATATCACCTGTAAATCTCCCGATGCCGTTACCATTTCTATAGAAGAAATTGCTGTGGCAAGGTTACCATTCTTTACACCCGAGCCATGCGTTGCCGTAGCACAGGCACCGGCAATAGAAATATGAGGTAATGATGCAAGATTGTGCAACGCATAGCCTTTGCTGTGCAGCCAGGGAGCCAGTTTACCGTAAGCAACACCAGCTTCAACAGTAACAGTTCGTTCATTTTCATCTATTGAAATAACAGCATCTAATTGCTTCAGTGAAATAAAAATATCAGGAGAGTCAGCAATGTTATTAAAACAGTGACGCGAACCAAGAACCTTAAGTTTTTTTTGTTCACTTACAAATTCCTGAACTTCTTCTATCGATTTAGCAAAAAATAATTTGTTTGTACTGTATTCGTAATTACCGGCCCAGTTAAAGAGCTTATCTCCATCTCCCGTAGAGTCTAAAGGAGCAAGTGCGTTATTGCTCATCAAAGCAGACACATTCGCAGAGCTTCTTTCTTTCATGTTCAAGGTTTTTGCTAAGCTACAGTTTCAATTTCATACTCAAACAAACAGGAGTTTTTTTTAGTCATTATGTCCGTGAAACATCCTAAAAACAGTTTTTTAACTTTACTATAGATACAAGCAACATCTGGAGAAGGAATATTGATAAATAGCTGAAAAAGCTTTATACCTTTTGCTAATAAAAGCTGTGATGCTTTCAAAATTCCATATTTGCATTGGTCAAGCTACACAACCTTTTTTTTGTTATCGGCATTGTAACACGCATGATACATCGTTGCGACGCTCCATTGGTCGGCAAATCATTGTGCAGCTTTTCTTATGTCATATTTAGACAAACATGTGCATACATAACCTATTTCTCTCGCGGTTGTACAAACAACGATTTATCATTTGGGCATGACTAACAACAAAATCACCAAACACAAAATTCATCAAACAAAAGATTTTACCGAGAGCTAAAACACTTTCATTATCAATTACTTTTCTCCTTAAATGGCATAGTTTTTTTCACTATACATCTGCAACTATATTGGTTGTGTCTTTAATTTTTAATCTATAAATTACTTTCAATGAAAGCTGCAGTATTTCATAATCCGAAAGACATTAGAGTAGATACCGTTCCTGATCCCGAAATTAAACAACAGGGTGATGCAATTATCAGGGTAACCTCTACTGCCATTTGCGGATCAGATCTTCATATTTATAATGGTATGTTTCCTCAACCACGTAACATGATTTTAGGTCATGAATTTATGGGGATTGTGGAAGATGTGGGAAGCAATGTAACCAAACTAAAAAAAGGTGATCGTGTGGTGGTGCCTTTTCCTGTTGCATGTGGTGGTTGCTACTTTTGTAATACAGGTTTGGTTGGACATTGTGAAAACTCAAATCCCGACAACTATGGACCTGAAGGCGGACTATTGACCGGCAAAGGAGGTGCATTGTTTGGATATACTGATTTGTATGGTGGATACGACGGTGGTCAGGCAGAATATGTACGTGTTCCTTATGCTGATTTTGGTCCGCGAATAGTATCAGACGCACTATCTGATGAAGAAGTTTTGTTTTTAACAGATATATTGCCGACAGGTTATGCTGCAGTAGAATGGGGTGGCGTAAAACCAGGAGATACAGTAGCCGTTTTTGGGTGCGGACCGGTTGGACTAATGGCAATGAAAGTGGCATGGTTACGGGGTGCATCAAAAGTAATTGCACTTGATATACAGGATTACCGGCTGACAATGGCGGCAAGTGTCTGCGGAGCTGAAATCATAAATGTAAAGGACAATGATAATGCTATAGAAGAAATAAGAAACTGGACACATGGTCGCGGTGCAGATGTAGTGATAGACGCTGTTGGTATGGAAGCAGACAGAAGTTTTCTGGATAGAGCAGCAAGTGTTATCCGCATGGAAAAAGGAACTATTAATGCTTTGCGTATGTGTTTATCTGCTGTACGCCGTGGTGGTACTGTAGCGGTAGTCGGAGTTTACGGTTATCCTTATGACAACTTCCCATGGCATACTATATTTGATAAAGGACTTACTATCCGGGCCGGGCAGGCTCCTGCTCACACTTTTATAGATGAATTGTACCAGTGGGTTGAGCAGGGTAAAATAAAGCTGGACGATATTATTACGCATAGATTGCCATTATCTCAAGCGGCTCATGCCTATGATATTTTTAATAAGAAGGAAGATAATTGTGTCAAAGTTATTTTGAAGCCTTAACAGGATTATACTATAAACAGAAAAGGTGACTACCCAGTCACCTTTTCTGTTTATACCTTCTATTTTCTATCTTTTAAAACAGCTTTTTATTTTGTAAATCTGCACTCATAACAAGTTCGTAAAAATCCTTTTTTGTAGCCAGCTTTTTTAACATGTCCAGGTGCCTGCTATGATGCATATCGGTGCCTAGAAAATCTACCATTCCGTTTTTAAAAAGATTTTCAGCAACTTTCTTTACATGAGGACCATAACCACCTGATAAGGATAATAAATTTACCTGCAGTTTACACCCCTGTTCTTTGAATCTCTCATATTGTTCAAACTTTTGATGATAGTAATTGTAACGCTCAGGATGGGCTAATATTGGCTGCAGTCCCATCATTCTTAAATCAAAAATTACCTGATCAAAGTTTGGAGATGGCGATAAATAAGACATCTCCACTAATATATAATCACCGGCTATGGTTAAAAGGCTTTCCTTTTTTGATTTTGAAATCAGCTCCGCAAACTCATGATCTATCATATATTCTGCAGCTGCATCTACAGGCATATCAACTCCGGCTACTTTCAGCGCTGCTCTTACCAGTTCTAATTTTGGCAGAATAGTTTCAGGCTTGTTAGGATATAAGTCTGATAATATATGTGGAGTGCAATAAAGCTTTTTGTAGCCCAAAGCTTTTAAATCTTTGATAAACTCAACCGATTGCTCAACCTCTTGCAGGCCGTCATCGATGCCAGGCAACAGGTGAGAGTGCATATCAATGCCTATAAATGACAAATCCGGCTCGACTGGCTTTGCCGATTTTTTAAAAAAATTAAACATGGAACAAATAATTCGATGGCAAGTTACAACTATCCATGAAAAGTGACGGAGGCATAGATTTATTCATCCGAACATTTCTACATAAATTTCAATTTTCAACGAAACTTTTCAACGGATCAGAGTCAAACACTACATAACATTATAAACCAGTAAGTAAACCTTTTTACTAAAAGATAGAATGCCTAACAGAAATACAGCTTCTTATATTCTTAAACCATGCCTTTACTTAATTGCCTTTATAAATTTTGCAAACGTCAATATTTTTCGCTTTAATATTTCTGTTAATAAATCCTCTGGCTTTAAGGAGCTAACGAAATTCCTCGCTATGTGGGATAGAATATTATAAGAACCTACAAGTTGAGAGAATAAATATTTTTAAAGAAAAAAAGCTTTTTCTGATCGGGTCGGATTTTAAAAAACGCACTTTATATCTGGCATTTTAAGGTTTTTAATGCCTTACTTATATGCTTCTCAACAGTACTGACAGAGATATTTAGACCCAAAGAAATGTCCCGGTTTGATAAGTTCTCCTTCCGGCTTAAATTGAATACCTGCCTGCATTTTTCGGGCAACCCATTAACAACTTTTTGAATTTTTATATTCAGCTCTTTTGCTTCTAACTCCATAGCTAAATCGTTTTTGCTAATGGACAAAAAAAGGCGTTCCTGATATTTTAATCTGATCAATTCTGCCCGGTATTCATTCAAAATCTTAAATTTTAACGCCTGATTTAGATACGCTTTTAAAGAAATAGTAAGCTCAATACTGCACCTTCTCTGATAAAGATCAATAAAAATATTCTGAACAATATCTTCTGCCTTTTCCCGGTAATCCAGCCTTTTATGTGCAGCATTTACTAAAGGAAGCCAGTGGCGTTTGTACAGCTCCCCGAAGGCTTTGAAGTTGTTTTGCTTTACCAATTGAAATAACTCTTTGTCTCCTAAATGAGTGTAAAGTGATTTACTTGTTAACATGCAATCGTTATTTGAGGGTTCAAATTAACAAATAATAGTAAACGAAAAGCTTTTTTTGAAAAATTTGCTAAATCGTTTTTTCTTTTTATTATTTCTTAGGCAAAAGCCTTTAAAAATCCCTTTTGTTACATGTCTATTTTAGATTAATCTGCTTTTTAAAAATCCTAATGGAGACATCCGTACTTGCTATTTTCAAATAGGAAAAATAGAAATAGAATCTGGGGGATGAGGCTTATTTTGAATAAAATAATACACTTGCAATTTATAAACTTGCTAAATCACAATCTTTTAGACCGCAAGTTTTAGTCTTAGTTCTGAAAATCCTTTAACCATTGCACGATTTAATTCTAACGCGTCTGGCAGATAAAGGTCGGGGTTAGAGTCAAATGAGTTATACCAATTATCTACATGTTTAATTTCATCATGTGATGCTTTTCCTTCAAGATATTTATTTATTATTTCTACTTCCATGCTTCCCCTAATTATTAATTAGTCACTTAAATTATAGATTACTGCTATCGGTGACAAAATAATTGCATATTAAATCAAATTGTGATAAAAAAATATCATAATGCTAGTCCTATTTACATACCAATTTAAATTATGTAGACCCCCTTATAACAAGCGTTGTATCTTTAAATACCCGGTATTCTTCCGCTGCCAACTCGCCTGTTATGCTCTTAATTAATAACTCAATAGAAGTTTTTGCTATTTCTTCTATAGGTTGTTGAATTATTGTTATTCCAGGTGTGTAAAGTCTGAAAATATCATGATCATCAAAACAAACTACTGCGATATCTTTAGGTATTGACAATTCTAAAAGCTTTATACTTTCCAATCCAAAAATTCCCAGATAGTTAGTAGCGAAAAAGACAGAATCTATTTCAGGATTTTCTTTAATGAACGATGCTATTTGCATAACAGAGGCTTCAGCCGATTGCTTAAAAGAAAGCTTCAAAGTTAATTTTTCAGCATAATTAAAGCCTGAAGTATTCAAAGCGTCCCGATAGCCCTTTTCTCTTTGGTGCATTTGGATTTGGTCCAGGTCAACAGTAATAAATGCAATTTTTGAATACCCTTTTTGAAGAAGATGTTCTATTCCGGTTTTTACTCCCCTAAAATTCTGAACTATAACATAAGGAACATTAATGTCGGGGAAAAAACGATCCATTAACACAACAGGCTTGCCACGTTTTAAAAGTTCTGTAATCTGTTTATCCATGCCTTTTGACGGAGTTATCAGAAAGGCGTCTACTTGCTGGTGTAAAAGCATTTTTATTAATTCATTTCCCTTTTCATCATCATTTTCTGTACTGCAATAAACAATCCTGTAACCCAATGAATACGCTTTGTCTTCAATATATTTAGCAAGAGTTGCAAAAAACACATTTGAAATATCTTCAACAATTAATCCTATGATTTTAGACTTACCTGTTCGTAAACTTACTGCAGTTTGATTAGGATAGTACCCTATTTCTTTTGCCAGTGCTTTAATATCTTCGGCTACTTTATCACTAATCCTCATTTCTTTTGCTTTTCCATTAAGCACAAAAGAAACTGTTGAGGGAGCTACGCCTGCTTGTTTAGCTATATCTTTTATAGACACCCTTTTCATTAAAATTGTTAACGCTGTTTTATTTGAATAAATTTAAACGTTAAAGGCAAAAGTTATATTATAATTTAATAAAAAGAAGAATGAAATAGCAGGAGAAAAGTATAAGCAGGAGAAAACGAATAAAGACACCTAAAATGCTATTAAGAGAACACTTCCCCTCCTTTGCAGTTTTGATTTCAATAGCTAAGGTATCATGTAGCCATTTTTTTGACGTGAATTATAAAAAAAGAAGATGTCAAAGAAACGTTACCCGCTATACCAGCCACTGAGGTTGTTGTTTTTGAAAGAGACAAAATCTGAAAGATTTTTTTAAAAAAAAGAACTTGCAGAACCAATGCTTGTACCTGAAGTAAAAACGATTAGGATCAAATCCTTTAACTCCGCTTCCAAATTTTGCTTAGCAACAGTGACCGGAGCAAACTTTTAAAATTTTACAATTCTTGCTACATATCCTCCCCCCTTAGCCATTTTTATAATAACGTTAGAATCTTTAGTTACCTCAATGGTTTCCATTTTAAAATCTTTTGCATTCCTGTCTGCATTTATGCCATCTTCCCAAACAAGCATTTTATATTTACCATCAGGTAGAAAATCAAGTTTAACAGTAAGGTCCCGCGATGTCCAGTCAGTCATAGCCCCTATATACCAATCACCGTTTTTTGCTTGTCTTGCAATCGCAACATAATCACCAACTTTAGCTTCTAATGGTACAGTTGACTTCCACTCTGTCGGAACAGCTTTTAAAAACTGCATACATTCAGGCTCTTTGTAATAATGCGTTGGCATATCACAAAGCATTTGTAACGGACTTTCATACACCACGTACATAGCTAATTGGTTGCAACGGGTACCTAAGGTCATTGGCTCAGCAGGATTAGCTGCCCATGCATTTTTTTGTGTATTTAACATGCCTCCGGGAGTAAAGTCCATAGGGCCGGCAGCCATTCTTATAAAGGGAATGGTAGTAGTATGGTCCGGATCGATTGAAGCTGCGAATTTGCTGATCTCATTACCCAAAACACCTTCAGACGTAAGGGTATTTGGATAAGTACGTATCCAGCCGGTTGGCTTATAAGCACCATGAAAATCTACCATCATTTTGCGTGCAGCAGCAGCTTTAGATATCTTTTCATAATAATTAACCATGTCCTGGTCATCGCGTTGCATAAAATCGACTTTAATGCCTTTAATGCCCCATTTTGCAAATGTGTCTAACGCCATATCTAACTGCTTATCAAGTACAAGCCAGCTTGTCCATAATAAGATATTTACTCCTTTAGTATGTGCGTAATCCGAAAGTTCTTTTACATCAATTCCCATGGACTGTTTCATTAAGTCCTTTGTGTCGCACCAGCCTTCATCCAGCAAAACATATTCGATTCCATATTTTGATGCAAAATCAATATAGTACTTGTAGGTATCGTTGTTTATTCCGGCTTTAAAATCCACATTATAAATATTATTATAATGCCACCAATCCCACTGTACTTTACCTGGCTTAACCCAGCTAAAATCGCCGGTTGACGGCTTCGCCAATTGGTAAACAAGTTGATTACTTTATATTTCCTTATCGGTACGCGCAATCATTAATATCCTCCAGGGAAAAGCCTGTGGGCCATTAATGTTAGCGATAAAACCTTCACGCGACAATACCTGTTCATCGCGATCGCTTGTTACTCTCTTTGTTTTTGGATAATTAGGAAACACGGCCTGTATTTGTCCGGCACCTTTTCCCCGCAGCCACATGCCTGCATAATTAAAAAGACTTGATTCAGTCAGTAATACCTTCGTTCCATTCAAGTCAAAAAGTGCGGGTAAACTGGCAAGTTTTTTATCATCAATACTATCTAATAAATAGTTTCGATACTGCCGTTCATTATGAGAAAAAAACTGCTCTTCCTGCGGGTACCAGGCTCTTCCGTTTGGATCAAAACTAAAGACAGCCTGCTCACTTACCACTTTATAGCTGCCGGTATTGTTCGTTACCCATTGCCATGCAACGCCGTTATCAAAAGCTCTCCAGACAAGAGAAAGTCCATTTGCAAAATCAATACGAAGTTGGTTATATATATTTTTAACCGATGCACTTTTTTGTAGAATAACAGGATACAAAAGTTCGTTCATAAAGCTTTGTTTTGCTTTCGAAACCTTCCAGTTATTCCCTTTATTTGCATCAGTTTTAAAAGAAATAACAGATCTTCCCACTAATTCTTTTTTATCAAGAAAAACATTGTAACTAATGCTATCGGCAACAGAAACATTAAGCTCTATAGTTTTATCAGGAGATAGAACAGTGTACTTTTTTTGAGCCTGAACAGAAAAAGTAAGCAGGAAGCATAAACAGATAACTGAAGTCCTTTGATATTGCATATTTTTATCTTAGAAGCTGTTTAAAATTAGTTTAGACTTTAATATTAGAACCAAAGATGCCATGAAAACCTACAGATGAACGGAGCATTGCAACGGCTAATCCCATAAAATACAAAATGCTGGTTTCCCAAAAAATGAAATTTAGACAGCTCCTTAGCTAATGTAATTAAACTTTAAAACGACATTACGAAAACCTGGTACTTAAATAAATTCCTGATTTATTCTTATCATAACTTTCGCATCTTCACATTACGAAAAGCAACTTCATAACCATGGTCCTGAAATGCAATTTTTCCTTTAGCGCTTGTGGCAAACTCTTTCCAGGTTTTAAATTTACTGTTATCTATTAAACTTTTCCATTCAGCACTGCCCTGCTGCATGTCAAGTGTTTTTATACCGTTGAAGTATAAAGTAAGATGACCATTTTTTTGAATGATTCTTCCCTCATTCCATTCACCCACCGGTTTTGGTTTTGAAAGATCAGCCGTTCCGGAAATATCATACAATAGACCAGCTAAATGATTTTCTTTCTTATTATCACTTGCTTTTATGTTATCTAAAACCTGCATCTCCAGCCCTGTATTATAGGTATTACTAAAGCTCTTATCTTCTTTTACATTAAAAATAACCCCACTGTTTCCAGCCTCAGAAATTCTCCATTCGGTGGAAAATTCGTAATTTTCGTAGTCATCATTTGTGATGAGGTCTTCCATGTTAGTCGTGGTTTTAGCTTTAGGATCCATAACTAAAGCACCATCAATTACTTTCCAGTTACTGCCTACAGTATCTCTGTTATAGGTATGCCAGCCTTTGGTTGTTTTACCATCAAACAAAAGAACCCATCCATTTTTTCTTTCTTCTTCTGTTAATGAGTTAAGCTTTGGAGCAGAACCTGTTTTAACTGAAGAGCAACTTGTTATGACTGTTGAAGCACTTATTATAACTGCCAGAATTTTAACCATTACTTTTCTTTTAGTATTTATTAAGAAAGATAACATTGTATCACGAATAATTGATAGAAAGGGCTTTTCATTTTTTTTCTGATTGTAATTCTACTTGGGAACAATTCAACAATCATCACATTAATGAATTCTTTACAGCAACTTCACGTCCATCAACTTTGCACCCTGACAAAGAAGGTGTTTCTACAGCTACGTCAGGAAAGCTTTTATGATTGCGAATATGATTAACAATCAATGTTTTTTCGATTGAAAATCTTTTAGCGATAGCTCAAAAAGATAGTCCGACTTATTGTATTAAG
>Ga0210040_10006789_pt1 | contig 14113 bp, 13 predicted proteins | sample CryGeyCG12114_NA_FD_185462 | JGI IMG/M metagenome (GOLD analysis project Ga0210040, IMG submission 185462) | Groundwater microbial communities from aquifer - Crystal Geyser CG19_WC_8/21/14_NA (SPAdes) (version 2) | ecosystem: Environmental > Aquatic > Deep subsurface > Groundwater | place: USA... | reverse complement strand
GGTAGCGGAAGAACGGCGGGACGTGCTGCGGGTCCCGGGAGCAGTCGGGGTCGCTGTGCAGCTCGACGTCGTACCCGCGCTGCTGCGCCTGGTAGGTCACCCAGTTCTGGGCGGTCGGGCGGCCGGTCAGGACGTAGTCCTGCTCGGCCCGCCGGAGCAGGATGCCGTCGCCGACCAGGAAGCCGTCCTCGTTGACCGCGACGAACTGCTTGGCCTGGTCGACCGCGGTCCTGACGTAGTCGTTGGTGCTCAGCTCGCTGAGCATGCGGGTGGCATCGGGACCGGTGATGAAGGTGTCCCACATGTGGTACGACAGATCCATCAGGGCGACGCCGTCCTTCCAGGCGGCCTGCTCCTTGCGCCAGCCGGAGAACCCCGGTGCGACCACCGGGGGGTTCCAGAGGCGCGGCTGGTCGGTCCACCGCAGGTTCACCGCGGATCCGGCCTTGTCGATACCGTCCTGGAGGCTGGGTGCAGCCATGGGTTGTTCTCCTCAACATGTGGTGGCGCGGGTCACAAGTAATGACAGCTGTATGAGAACATAGAAGATGACTGCGATCAATGCCCGACCGGAGGTCCTCGTGCCCGACACCGCCACCGCGTGGGACGACGAGTTCACGCACGTGCTGTGGCGCGCGCAGAACGCCGTGCACCGCCAGGTCCAGGACGCCCTCGAGTCCCTCGGGGTGACCGCCACGCAGCTGGGTCTGGCCGTGCACCTCGACGACCTCGGTCCGCTGTCGGCAGCCGACCTGTCCCGCGGGTTCCGCATCGCACCGCAGAGCATCGGTACGGCTCTGGGCCGGCTGGAGGAGCTGGGCTGGGTGGAACGGCGGAAGATGCCCGCGAACAAGCGCGTGGTGCTCTACGAGCTCACCGAGCTGGGCGTCGAGAGGACGACGCGCGGCCGGCAGGCGATGGGCGGTACCAACGCCGGGGTCACCGAGGTCCTCACCCCCGCCGAGACGCAGACGTTGATCGGGCTGCTCCGGCGTGTCACAGCCGGGATCGAGGGCCCGGACGTCCCGCTCACGTCCACCCGGACCCTCCCCGGATAGCCGGCGAGCCCTGCGTCGAACGAGGTCGAGGACCCGGTTCGCGGCGGCTTACGCCGGCGCCGGCCAGGAGCAGGAAGATCGAGCTGCCCGACGTGGTCCAGCCGACCATCCTGATCGGCACGTCCACCGCGCACGGCGCCTTCGAGGAACTGCGCCCGGCCCAGCCCGAATGACCAGTCCGCGCGTTCGTTCGCGGTGGTCGACGATCAGGTCCTCCGGTCGCACGGCACACTGCTGCGCCGACTGCTGCGCGAGCTCGGCGTAGAGGGCCTTCTTCTCTGCTTCCGAGCGTCCTTGCTGGAAGATCTGCACCACCATGACCCCGGCGGACCGGTCCAGTCCCAGCCCCGTGTCCTCGGCGGTGATGTGCCCCACCGGGTGCTCGGTGATGATCTGGTAGCAGTCCTGCGGCGGAGCCGCGAAGACGTCCAGCCTCACCTGCTGGACGACGTCGGCGACCTTGCGCAGTTCCGCGGGAGCTCGGCCACTGCGGACATCGATGCGAACCTGAGCAGGCCGACACCGGTTCTCGCAGCACCCGTGGTGGAACCGGGTGGATACGCAGTCACAGCTGAGCGCAGCGCCCCGCCGACCCGGCTCCCCAGCGGTCGCGACCGACGATGGTCACTGTGCGCGGACGTCGACCACCCCGGGGACGGGTGTGCTGTGCGGGAAGTCGTCCTTCATGTCGTCGACGCCGTGCTGGGGCCTCGCGTCGGGCAGGAAGGACTGCCGGTCGGCGCGCTTGCCGTCGGTGTCCAGCCCCATCGCCTCGTCGCGGTCGCGGCGCAGGCCCTCATCGCACTCGCCGTCCCGGTTGAACGACCACATCAGCTTCGGGTCCCCGTAGGGCAGCTCCATGCCCGGGCTGCCGGGCGTACCGGTGTGCCAGGTGTGCCACGTCTTGCCGTAGGAGTTCACCAGCAGCCCGAAGAACGCCTTCTCCGCGGCCTCGGGCAGGCCCGGGGCGACCAGCTGCCCGGACAGCAGCTCGAAGTTGTGCGGGTGCCAGTAGCCCTGCTCCTCCGCCGGCATCCCGTCGAACAGCCGCCCGGAGACGATGTACTCGATGCCGATCAGGTTGGCGTCCTCGGTGTTGCCGTCGAACAGCACGCACTGCAGCAGGTCCTCGTTGACCACGCGGCAGAAGTGGTGGGCTTCCATCTGGAAGTCCGGTTCGCCCTTGGCGCAGTGGAACCCGACCACGTAGACGTCGAAGTTCTTCAGCGGGGCGTCGGTCTGCAGCAGGTTCGCGCCCTGTTCCAGGGCGGCCAGCCAGCCACTCTTCTTCTCCCCCGCCGGACGCACCGGACTGGGCCGGTCCTTGATCGCTGGGTTCAGGCTCATCGCTGCGCTCCGGTGTCTCCGGTGGGCAGTTCCCGGGGGGCTGCCCGCGGTCGACGCCGGGGCTGAGCGCTGCTGCACATCTGCCCCGGCGCCCCGGGTTCCATGCGCTCGGGTACCTGCCCGGACGGCGTCCTGACGTCGGGTCCACGTCTTCGCCAGTTCCACCCCTCCGCCGGCCACCACGGGCAGCAAGGGACTGCCGGAGGCCCCCGGTGGAACGACGCCCTGGGTCGAGGGACCCCGCCCGATCTCAGCGGCGGCCCCACACCGCGTCGAGCACACCCGGAATGCCCGTGTGGCTGGCGCGCGCAGCCGCATCCACCATCGACGTGACCCGCGCCCCGGCGTTCTCCGGGTACGACGCGATGTCGTCCGTGAGCGCCCGGGCCACCGACACGACTTCGTCGTCCGGTACGCACCGGGCGGCGATACCCAGCCGGTGGAGCTCCGGACCGGCCACGGCATCGCAGGTCAACGTGAGCCGCCGGGCGAGGGAGGCAGAGTGCCGGGTCACCAGCCAGGCGACGTTGACCGGGGGCGTCATCCCCATCGCGGCCTCCCTCACCTGGAGGAAGGACGTCTCTCCGGCGACCACCAGGTCGCAGGCCAGCGCCAGCGCGGCACCGGCGTTGACCGCCGCCTTCTCCAGCGCACCGACCACGGGTGTGTCCATCCTGGCGATGAACCGGTGCAGATCCGCCCAGGCGGCGGACAACTCGTCCAGGGGGCCGCCGTCCCGCAGGTCCAGGCCCGAGCAGAAGCAGCCCCCCGCCCCGCGCACGACGACAGCACCCACCGACTCGTCGGCCTCGGCGTCCTCCAGGGCAGTGCGGAGTCCGCCGATGAGCTCGGCGGTGACCGCGTTCCTCCGGTGGGGCCGATTGAGCACCACGTCCCACCGTCGCCCGGCTCGCTCGACGACGACTGCCGCCTCCACGGCGCTCACGGCAGCAGCCGCGCGGCGATCGGCGTCGGCCGGCACCGGTCGGTTCCGCGGGAGGCCCGGTGCGCCCCGCCGCGGTGCAGCACCACCCCGGCGGAGCCATGACCGCACGCCACCGGGCCGTAGGCGGTGCCGTCGATCGACGGCACCGCTGGGACGGTGGGGTCGGTGCTCCTCCTGGAGAACCCCATGGATCACAAGCCCCCGTTCTGCTCGGCCAGCTCCTTGGCCATGGCCGTACGGTCGGACAGGTACGACTCGAGCTCCTCGGCGCCGGTCAGCTCGATGGACAGCCCGGCCGTCTGAGCCACCTGCTCGAAGGTCTCGGACTCCGCAGCGGAGCCGAATGCCTCGACGAGTGCATCCAGCACGTTCTCCGGCAGGCCGTCCGGTCCGTACAGGAAGTACGCCACGGACCAGACCACGTCGAAGCCCTCCTCCTGGACGGTGGGCACCTCGGGCAGGAACTCGCTGCGCTGCTCGCCGAGAATGCCGAGCACCCGGACACCGCCGCTCTCGACCTGCGGCAGGACAGCAGCGACCTGGGTGATCGTCGCGTCGACGTTGCCGCCGAGCAGTGCCGTCAAGGAGGCCGCGTCCCCCTCGTAGTCGATGCGGTTGAACTCGGCGCCGGAGTTCCGCTCGAGCAGCGTGACCGGGACGGCGTAGGAGAGCGGACCCTCGCCCATGCTGATCTGGCCGGGCGATGCGAGCGCGGCGTCCACCAGATCCTGCAGGGACCGGTACGGCGAGTCACCGGGCACGGCGAGGATCGGGAGCGACTCGGTGACCTGCAGGAGCGGTGTCATCGCCAGCGCGTCGTACGGCACGTCCTCCACCGCCGGGGCGAGCGTGACCGGGCCCTCCGGGCCGAACCCGATCGTGTAGCCGTCGGCCTGCGCCGAGAGCACCTCGCTGGTCCCCGCGACACCGGCACCGCCGGCGCGGTTGACGATCTGCATGTCCGCACCGAGGCCGCCGTCCGAGTTCACGGCCTCGACCAGGGCGCGCGCCAGGACATCGGAGCCGCCACCTGCCGGATAGGGGACGACGACCTCGATCGTGCGTTCGGGATAGCTGGAACCAGCCGGATCGGCCGCCCCGCTCGCACCGGTGGACGACGGAGCGCACGCGACGCTGGCGGACAACGCGAACACTGCCACCGCCACCTTGCTGGACCTACCGGAGCTTCGTGACATGACGATCACCCTTTCTGGACGTCGGAGGCAGCACCGATCGGTGCGGCCACCCTGGGACCGGGGCACGTGCCCTCAGGGTTCGATGATGTGGAAGTTGCGCTGCGGCTCGTCCAGCAGAGCGAGCAGCCGGTCGAGGGCTGCGGGATCCCCCTCGACCGTGACCGACCCGTTCCGGAGTCCGGTGCCCGCCGGGTTCGCGTCGGCGACCATGGCGATCAGCGTCTCCCGGGACGTGGTCACGACAGCGTCGACGTCGTCATCGAGGCTGCGCCAGGAGTTCAGCGCCCCGTGCTCCACGCGCAGGGTCCACTGCTCCTCGAGGTCGGGGAAGGACCACCCGATGGCGAGCGACGTCCCGTCGGCGCGCGGGCCGTCGAGCCGGACACCGAGCAGGTCGAAGACCATCTCGACGGTCATCGCCCGCAACAGCGGGCTCCGGCCACCGCCGGCGCGCCCTGCCGGCGGCGCCGGGGTCGGGCGGCGCAGTTCCTGCGCGCCGGACAGGTAGAAGTTGCGCCACGGCCCCGACTCCGCCTGGAACCCCAGCTGCTCCAGTGCTGCGGCCTGCAGCTCGCGGGCGTCCCGGTTGCTCGGATCGGCGAACACCACGTGGTTCACCACCTGGGCGACCCAGCGGTACTCGCCCGCCGCGTAGTCCTCCCGGGCCCGGGCGAGCACGGCCGCCGCACCACCCATGTAGTCGACGTACCGGGCCGAGGCCGGCTCCGGGGGCAGCGGGTGCAGGTTCGCCGGGTTCCCGTCGAACCACCCGAAGTACCGCTGGTACACCGCTTTGGCGTTGTGGCTCACCGTGCCGTAGTAGCCCCGGTTGCCGAACTCGCCGGCCAGCGACGGCGGCAGGTCGAGCTGTTCGGCGATCTCGGCACCGGTGGACCCCTGGTTCGCCAGCCGCAGCGTCTGGTCGTGCAGGTACCGGTAGGTGTCCCGTTGGCTGCGCAGGTACTCGCGGACGTCGGTCGATCCGATGCGCGGCCAGTTGTGGCTGGCGAAGACGACGTCGGAGGAGTCACCGAACAGCCGGAGCGACTCGTTGATGTACTTGCTCCACGCCAGGGCGTCGCGCACCTGCGCGCCGCGCAGCGTGTACAGGTTGTGCATCACGCTGGTGCAGTTCTCGGCCGCGCACAGCGCCCGCAGGTCCGGGAGGTGGAACATCATCTCCGCGGGCGCCTCGGAGTCGGGCGTCAGCTGGAAGACGATGCGCACGCCGTCGAGGGTGAGCTCCTCGCCGGTCGCGGTGACCTCGTGCGTGGGCGGGACCAGGGAGACCGATCCGAGCGGAACGGACCGGCCCAGGCCGCAGTCGACCTGGCCGTCCGCCCCGCGCGGGAGGAAGTTGCCGTACATGTACGTGGCCCGGCGGGTCATCGCCGGGCCGGCCAGCACGTTCTCCGAGACCGCCTCCTCGAGGAACCCGTGCGGGGCCACGATCGGCACCTGCCGGGCGGCCAGCTCCGCCGGGGAGATCACGCCGGCCAGACCGGCGAAGTGGTCGATGTGGCTGTGGGTGTAGATCACCGCGCTCACCGGCCAGTCGCCGAGGTGCTCTCGGACGAGATCCATCGCGGCCCGCGCCGTCTCGGTCGAGGTGAGCGGATCGATGACGATCCACCCCGTGTCGCCGCGGACGAGGGAGAGGTTGGCCAGGTCGTACCCCCGGACCTGGTACAGCCCGGGTACCAGCTCATAGAGCCCGTGCTCGCGGTTGAGCCTGGCCTGGCGCCACAGACTCGGGTTCACCGACGGCGGCGCCGCCTCGCTGTCCAGGAAGTCCCACTCCCCGGTGTCGAGGATGAGCCGTCCGCTGCGGTCGTGCTGCACGACCAGTCGGTCGAGTCCGGCGATGCGACCGTGCCGGGCCCGTGCGAGGTCCGCAGGGTCGTCCAGGGGCAGATCCGCGGCGAACGAGCGGTTGGCGAGGTCGGTGTGGTCCGACGCCCGGCTCGTGGACGAGAGCTCCCCGTTCACATCGCGATCCCGCCGTCGACCGGCAGCACGGTGCCGGTGATGTAACCCGCTTCTTCCGACGCCAGGAAACCGACCGCCGCGGCCATCTCGCTGGGATGGGCGAACCGCCCCATCGGGACGGCGGCGGCAAGCTCGCTCTTCTTCTCGGCCGGGATCGACGCCACCATCCGCGTCTCGGCATTGGGCGAGATCGCGTTGACCGTCACGCCGAAGCGAGCCAGCTCCTTGGCCGCTGTCTTGGTGAACCCGATGATCCCTGCTTTGGCGGCGGCGTAGTTGGCCTGACCCACGTTGCCCCGCAGACCGGAGTAGGAGGTCACGTTGATGATCCGGCCGTACTCCTGCTCGCGGAAGTGCGGAACGACGGCCCGGGTCATCCGGAAGGTGCCGCCGAGGTGGATGTCCAGGACCGCGTCCCAGTCCTCGTCGGTGAGCTTCCACAACACCTTGTCCCGCAGCACACCGGCGTTGTTCACGACGATGTCGATCCGCCCGGTCTCCTGGACCGCCTGCCGGACGGCCGACTGCACGTCCTCGGTGCTGCTCACGTCCGCCGCGATGCCCCGGGCGCCGAGCTCCGCGGCGGCGCGCGCCACCTCCGAGCCGTCGTGGTCGAGCAGGTAGACCTCGGCGCCGGACGCGTGCAGGTGCCGGGCGAGCGCCAGGCCGATACCGCGGGCAGCTCCGGTCACGATCGCGGTGCGGCCGCTGAAGTCGAAGGTCAGGTTCGTCATGGGGAGTCCTCGTCGATCGGTGCGTGGACGGGCAGCCGGGCTGGCCGCGGCGACGTCCCCCGCCACCGGATGCTCACCGGTGGCGGGGGACTGCCCGCTCAGCTCCTGATCGGCTGGGAGCGTGCGCTCAGAGGGACGCCGCGGGTCGACCCAAGCCCTCGTCGGTGGCCTCACCGGCGGCCCGCTGCGACTCGAAGGCGGCCCAGCGGAAGACGCCGCGGGCCATGGTGCTCCGCTCCTCCTTCGCCCGGGCGGCGAACACCTGGGCGCGCACACGGTGCAGAGCCGGGTCGTCGGGGGATGCCTCGATCGCCAGCTGGGCGAAGTGGCCGGCCAGCCGCAGGTCCCCGGCCTGAGCGGCCTCCGCGGCCCGGTCGGCCAACCGCGCGGCGCCGCCGGCGAGCTCGGCGAGCGCCTGCGCCAGGGCGGTGGGCTGGGCCGGCTTGAGCCACGCCGGGTCTCCGCCGTACCACCCGCCGTACTTGCGCCACACGTTGCGGACGACGAACTCCGGCTCGTCGTACACCGGCTGCAGGTACGGCTTGGCGGCCAGCTCCTCGGGCACCCGGACGGCGTGGATCGCGTCGCTGAGCACTCCACCGGCGTTCATGATCGCCAGCGTCTGCTCGACGAGGGACTCCAGGTAGGCCGCGGTGTCCTCCAGCGCCTGCCGAATCCGGTCGGCCCCCTGCACCGGGACGCCGTGGCTGCCCAGCATCAGCTCGGCGCCCAGGCCGGCCATCGATCGCAGTGCGGCAGCCCACTCCAGCGGATAGCGCTGGACCTTCTGCGGGTTGCCGGCGTTGGGCGACACGTAGAGGAACAGATCGCCGGGGAACAGGATCTTCTGCTCCGGCAGGTAGCCGACGGTGTGGTCGTCGGTCTCACCGAGGGCGTGCTGCAGCTGGAACTCGGTGCTCCCCACGGTCAGCAGGTGCTGGTCGCGGTAGGTGACGTCGGGCCGCCGGTAGTGGTCCGGCCAGACGAGATCGAGGTTGCGGAACTGCCGCTGGTTGATGACCAGGTTGTAGCCCTTGGTCATGGCGTAGCGGTCGAAGCGGGCGTTCACGTTCTCGTGGGCGACGACGACCATCCGCGACTGCCCGGCGGCGTCGGCCGCCTTGTCGAACGGGACCGTCCCGTAGACGTGGTCGAGGTGCCCGTGGGTGTACACGGCATGGGTCACCGGTGCGTTCGACCACGCTCGCACCCCGTCGTGCAGGGCCTGAGCGGTCTCGCGCGGCCCGGTGTCGTACATGACGAGGCCCTCGCTGGTCTCGACCAGGAAGGCGTGGCCGAAACCGGGGCTCATCCGGACTCCGGGGGCGACCTCCTCGAGGTGACCGGGCGGGTACCGGCGGATGTCGTTGGCCGGGGCGACCTCGTTCCAGACGTCATCAGCCAGTTCCAGGATGCTCTGCGGCACTGTCACTCCTTGCCTTCGGTGTGCGTCGAGACCGGGGACGACGAGTCCTCGGTCGACGCCTGGATGGTGGGGCGGTCGCCCCCGGGGCTTTCGAACTCGTCGGGCATGGGCCGAGCCGGCTGCGATGCAGCTGCGCTCGGGTCGTTCCGGCGCCGGATCACGGCCACCAGCCGGCCGAGCACCACGAGGAGCACGGCGCTGAACACGACCACGGCCACCGGCCGGGACAGCAGGTAGCCGATGTCCCCTTGCGCCAGGGACATGCTCTGGCGCAGCGACGTCTCCAGCGTCGGTGCGAGGACGAGGGCCAGGACGAGCGGAGCCAGGTTCAGCCCGGCGCGCCGGAAGAACAGACCGGCGAAGCCCGCGACGAACATGACGCCGATGTCGAAGGTGCTGTTGTTGTCCGCGTAGACCCCGATCACGCAGAGCCCCAGGATGATCGGCATCAGCACGGCGGGCGGCACCGAGAGCACCCGGGTGAAGAGGCCGACGAGCGGCAGGTTCAGCACCAGGAGCATCGCGTTGGCGAGGTACATCGCCGCGATGACCGTCCAGAACAGCTCCGGCTGGTCGGTGATGAACGTCGGACCAGGGACGATGTTGTTCAGCAGCAGCGCCGAGAGGATCAGCGCCATGACCGGGGCGAACGGGATGCCCAGGACCAGCAGCGGGACGAACGCCGCGCCCGCGGCCGCGTTGTTGGCCGACTCCGGTCCGGCGACCCCCTCGATGGCACCGTGGCCGAACTCCTCGGGGTGCTTGGAGATGCGCCGCTCGACCACGTAGGAGGCGAAGGTGGAGATGACCGCCGCGGGGCCGGGGATGAGCCCCATGAAGAACCCGATGCCCGAGCCGCGAAGACTGGCCGGAGCCGCCTTCCGCAGCTCCGCCCGCGTCGGGACCAGCTCACGCATCGTCGGTGCCGTGACTCGCGGCGGGAACCAGCGGCGACCCGCCTGGTCGAGCACCTCGGACACGCCGAAGACCCCCATCACGATCGCCACGAAGCTCAGCCCGCCGGAGAGTTCCGGCTGGCCGAAGGTGAAGCGGGCGGTCGCGGTGAGGCGATCGATGCCGATGACGCCCACGGCCAGGCCGATCAGCACCATGAGCAGGGAGCGGCTCGCGGCACCGGGAGTCAGGACCACCAGCATCCCGAGCCCGGCGATGGTCAGCGCCAGGTACTCCGGCGGGCCCAGCTGGACGGCGAACCCGCTGAGCAGCGGAGCGAAGAGCATCAGGCCGACGATGCTCAGCGTGCCGGCGACGAAGGAACCGATGGCGGCAACGGACAGAGCGGCCCCGGCACGCCCCTTCTTCGTCATCTCGTAGCCGTCCATCGCGGTGACCACCGAGGAGGACTCACCGGGCAGGTTCAGCAGGATCGACGTCGTGCTCCCCCCGTAGGCGGCCCCGTAGTAGATGCCGGCGAAGAGGATGAGCGAGCCGGTCGCCCCGATCTGCGTGGTGAGGCCGAGCAGGATCGACATCGCCCCGATCGGACCGATACCGGGCAGGACCCCGACCAGCGTGCCCAGGACCACCCCGGCGACCGCCAGCAGGAGCAGCTGGGGGGTGAACACGGCTCCGAAGCCGCCGAGCAGATCGTTGATCACGTGAGGCTGCCCTTCGTGAAGAGGAACCCGTCGGGCAGCGGCACGGAGAGCCACCGCTCGAACACCAGGTAGGCGATGACCGTGAAGACCGCGGCCAGACCGAGCGCGGGCAGCGTCCGCGCCCGCATCGTCAGGGCGGTCGTGAGCACCAGCAGGCCGGTGGTCGCGACCAGACCGATCCAGGTGGCCACCGGGATGACCAGCGTGCCGGCAAGTGCGACGCCCGCGACCCGCCACCAGTTCAGCGTTTCGTCGTCGGCATCGGCCTCCTCGGCCGTGAAGAACTCCGAGGAGACCGGGCCGTGCTCGAGCTGGTCCTGCACCGGGTCGGGCGCATGCAGATCAGGTCGGTCCCGCGCCGTCGTCACCAGCCAGGCGACTGCGGACACCACGAGAGCGACCGCGATGACCACCGGGAACAGCCCGGATCCCGGCTGCTCGATGGTGCCCACGCCGTAGCCGGCCGCCGTCACACCGAAGGCCACCCCGCCGACGACGAGCAGAGCCGGGACTACGGTGTGCGCCCCTTTCACCGACAGTGCCATGGGTCAGAGGCCGCCGTTCTCCTCGACGAGCTGCTGGGCGAAGGCCGAACGGCTGTCCAGGTACTGCTGCAGCTCGTCCGCGCCGGCCTCGTCGATGGGCAGGCCGGCGGTCCTGGCAACCTCGCGGAACGCCTCGGTCCCCGCCGCGGCGGAGAACGCTTCGCCCAGCCGGTCGACGATGTCCTGGGGCAGTCCGTCGGGCCCGAAGACGATGTAGGACGCCGAGTACTCGACGTCGAACCCCTCCTCCGTGAAGGTCGGCACGTCGGGGATGAACTCGCTGCGCTCCTCGCCGATGATCCCGAGCACCCGCACCCCGCCGGTCTCCAGCTGCGGGAGGACCGCGGCGGGCTGGGTCACGACGGCGTCCACGTTGTTGCCGAGCAGTGCCGTCAGCGACGCGGCGTCACCCTCGTAGTCGACCCGGTTGAACTCCACGCCGGCGGCCTTCTCGAGCAGGGTGAGGGAGATGGAGTAGCCGATCGGGCCCTCGCCGACGCTGATCTCGCCCGGAGCGGCCTCGGCGGCGTCCACCAGGTCCTGCAGGTCCTGGTACGGCGAGTCCCCGGGCACCGCGATGATCGGGACGACGGAGTTCACCTGCAGCACCGGTGCGACCGTCGTCGGGTCGTAGGGGACGTCCTGGATGGCCGGGTTGAGCGTGATCGGGCCCTCCGGGCCGAACCCGATCGTGTAGCCGTCGGGCTCGGCGGACAGGACGTCGCTGGTGCCGACCACACCGCCGCCACCGGCGCGGTTGACGACCTGCAGGTCGGCACCCAGGTCGCCGTCGGCGTTGATGGAGTCGACGAGCGACCGAGCGAGGATGTCGGAAGTGCCCCCGGCCGGGTAAGGGTTGATCACCTCGATGGTGCGCTCGGGGTAGTTGCTGTCGGTCCCACCGGCCTCGTCCTGTCCTTCGGACGACGACGATGGCGCGCAGGCGACGGTGGTGAGGAGCGCGAGCGCGGCTACCGCCACGCCCCGGGACCTGCGGGGGCCAGCGGACATGGAACGACCTTTCATGGAGCGTGGAGACGACGACTGCAATGCGGTCATTGGCGGGGGGCCGGCGTGGTCAGGCCGGCGAGGACGGTCTCGGTGTCGGCACCGACCGGGCGAGGTGGTCGGGAGTCCGGTGCCATGGCGCCCCAGGTGACCGGTGGACCGATGTACCAGGGCGCGACGCCGTCCTCTCGCGGGTCGGCGCGGAGGAAGGGGCTGCCCGGGCCGTCGCCCCGCACATCCCGGACCTCCGGGTACTCGAGGATGGCTCCGATGACGATGCCGCCACCGGCCAGCAGCGCCACGCACTCCGCGCGGGTGCGGTGTCGGAGAGCCGCGGACAGCACCGTGGTCATCTCCGGCCGGTGGGCGACCCGGCCGTCCGACGTCGCCATCCGGGGGTCGTCGAGCAGGTGCTCGACCTCCAGCAGGGTGCACAGCGTGCGCCAGTGCGCGTCGGCGTAAGCGGACAGGACGATGTGCCCGTCCGCCACCTCGATGACCTCGGCTGCGGGCGCGGCACTGGGATGGCCGTTGCCCTTGCGGACGGGCGCCTGGCCGGTGAGCGAGTACTCCATCCAGTTCGACGCCTGCATGTGGATGGCGACGTCCCAGAGGCTGATCTTGATGTCGGCGCCCGATCCGGTGCGGAACCGGTCCAGCAGGGCCGCGGTGATCGCCTGTGCGATGACGTAGCTGGTCGCGGCGTCGACCAGCGGGAACCCGACCCGCTGCGGGGGGCCGTCGGCCTCGCCGGTCACCCACATCTGGCCGCTCTCGGCCTGCGCGGCGATGTCCAGCCCCGGCCGGTTGCGCAGCGGGCCCTCCGCGCCGAAGCCGGTGAGGCTCAGGCACACGAGGTCGCTGCGCTCGGCCATCAGGTCTTCCGGCGACAGCCCGAGGCGCTCCATGACCCCGGGGCGCGCATTGCTCATGACCACGTCCGCGCTCAGCGCGAGCGCCCGGGCGTCCCGCTGCCCCTCATCCGTGCGGAGATCCAGGGCCACCATGCGCTTGCCGCGGTTGTACGAGGCGATCATGGCGGGCCCGTAACCGGGAACGTGCCGGGCCGCCTCCCCGCGGGGAGCTTCCACCTTGATCACGTCGGCGCCCTGATCGGCGAGCATCTGGGCAGCGCCGGGCACGGCTATGTACTGCCCGAACTCCACGATGGTCGTGCCGGCAAGCGGCCCGGAGCGGATGTCGGATCCCATCAAGTGACCCCCTTGTCACTAAGCAAGCGCTTTGTCAGACTCTGTGGGGCAGCTCACAGGGCAACGGCGCACATGTCAAGGGAGGAGGCTGAACGATGTCGTCTGATTCGCTGCCCCTGCCGAAGGGTGCTCCCATGGACGTCCGGCGCTCTCCGGCCGAGTCGACGACCTTCTTGGAGACGCTCGTGGATCAGCAGGCATTCTTCCCGTCGGACCTGCCCGACCCGGTCCGACGCTTGCTGGAGTCCGGTCTCGAGGTGTTCGCCGAGCGGGGCTACCACGCGGCGACCACGCGGGAGATCGCAGCACGTGCCGGCATGAGCCCGGCGGCCGTCTACATCCACTTCCAGGCCAAGACCGATGTGTTGTACGAACTGAGCCAGCTCGGGCACCTCGCGGTGCTGGGCCAGCTCCAGGCCGTCGCCGCAGGCACGCCTGACCCGGTGCAGCGGATCGAGCGACTCGTGGAGACGTTCACGACCTTCCACGTCCAGCACCACCGCATGGCTCGGGTGGTGCAGTACGAGCACCGCGTGCTCAGCGGAACGCAGTACGAGTCGATCCTCCAGATCCGCCGGGAGATCGACGCGGTGATCCGGCAAGCTGTCGTGGACGGCATGCGCGCAGGAGTGCTGCAGGTGGAGGACGTCTCCGGGCTGGTGATCGCGATCGCCGCGCTGAGCATCGACGTCGTCCGGTGGCGGGACATCGGACCGCCGTGGTCGGCCGAGCGACTGGCCCGCCTCAACAGCCGCCTCGTGCTGTCGATGCTCAACGCCCCTGACGGGGGGCGCCCGACCTCTGACGCACCGGTAGCCGGTGAGCCAGGGCCGTCATCGACGTAGGAGTGACGCACACTTCGCGGCACTCGACCGCCAGCTTCCTGCTGGCCGCCGACACGCACACGGAGGTCGTGCACGAGCACCTGGGGCGCTGGTCCTGCTCGATCACCGCGGACATCCACAGCCAGGTCGCACCGGAGCAACGGCGGGAAGCCGCCGACCGGCTCGATGAGGCGTTGGACTGCTGTCTGG
>Ga0210040_10006788_pt1 | contig 14114 bp, 11 predicted proteins | sample CryGeyCG12114_NA_FD_185462 | JGI IMG/M metagenome (GOLD analysis project Ga0210040, IMG submission 185462) | Groundwater microbial communities from aquifer - Crystal Geyser CG19_WC_8/21/14_NA (SPAdes) (version 2) | ecosystem: Environmental > Aquatic > Deep subsurface > Groundwater | place: USA... | reverse complement strand
GCGTGCTCCGCGCCGCCGTGAACTACCAGCGCGGCGGCTTCGGCCGGGCCCTCGTCGTCGGCCGCCAAGGCGACGTGCACGAGAAGCTGGGCCTCGATGGCATGGCCGATGCCGTGGGCGAGCTGGAGATCGTCAACGCCGCCAACACTCCTCACCTGGAGACCTACAAGGACTTCCTCTACAAGCGCCTCGGGCGCCAGGGCTTCGACCGCGAGGACATCCACCGCCTCGCCGCCCGCGACCGCCACGTCTTCGCGTCCCTCATGCTGGCCCACGGCCACGGCGACGGCATGGTGACGGGCGCGACCCGCAAGTCGGCCCACGTCATGGACCTCATCAACCACGTCTTCGACGCGGGGCCCGAGTCCGGGGCCGTGGGCGTCACCGCCGTCCTTCACCGGGGCCGCATCGTCCTCATCGCCGACACCCTGGTCCAAGAGTGGCCCGAGGAGCGCGACTTGGCCCTCATCGCCCGGCGCGGCGCCCAGGTGGCCCGCGACCTCGGCCTCACCCCCCGCGTGGCCTTCCTGTCCTTCTCCACCTTCGGTCACCCGGTCTCCGAACGCGCCACCAAGATGCACATGGCCCCCCGCGTCCTCGACGAGGAGGGCTGCGACTTCGAATACGAGGGGGAGATGACCGTGGACGTGGCCCTCAACCCCGAGGCGGCCAAGGCCTACCCCTTCTCCCGGCTCACCGGCCCCGCCAACGTCCTCGTCATGCCCGCCCGCCACTCCGCCTCCATCAGCGTCAAGCTCATGCAGGAGATGGCGGGCGCGACCGTCATCGGCCCGATCCTTGCGGGCGTGAACTGCCCGATCCAGCTCTGCTCCACCGTCTCGACCGCCAACGACATCCTCAACATGGGCCTCCTCGCCGCCGCGCAGGTGGAGCGCCAGGGACAGCTCCTGTGACCATCTGGAACCTCGGCAGCATCAACGCCGACTACGTCTATGCCCTGCCTCATCTCCCCGGCCCCGGCGAGACCCTCGCGGCACGGTCCCTCACGACAGGCCTCGGCGGCAAAGGCGCCAACATGTCGGTGGCCTGTGCTCGGGCTGGCGGCAAGACAGAGCACATAGGCGCCATCGGGCCGGAGGGCGCCTGGATGGCCGACCGCCTGCGCGCCTCAGGCGTCGGCACCGCCCAGGTCGCCACGCTCGACTCCGCCTCCGGGCATGCGATCATCGCCGTGGAAGAGGGGGGCGAGAACCTGATTATCATCTTCCCCGGCACCAACCGCCTGATCCCGCCCGCCCACATCGAAGCCGCCTTGGGGCAGGCCCGACCCGGCGACTGGTTCCTCACCCAGAACGAGACCAACCATCAGGTCGAAGCCGCGAAACTGGCCCGCTCGCGCGGTCTCCACGTCGCCTACGCCGCCGCCCCCTATGAGACCGCCGCCGTCCAGGCGATGCTCCCCCACACGGATTTCCTGATCCTGAACGAGGTCGAGGCCGACCAGCTCCGCGACGCCACCGGCACCCCGCTGGGCGAGCTCGGCGTCGCCGACGTCATCGTCACGCTCGGGGCCGAGGGTTGCCTCTGGTTCCACGAAGGGCAGGGCGAGTCCTCGTTCCCCGCCCTCCGCGTCACCCCTGTCGATACCACCGGCGCCGGCGACACCTTTACCGGCTACGTCCTGGCCGCCCTCGACGAGGGCCGCCCCATGCCCGAGGCCATCGCCCTCGCCACCCGCGCAAGCGCCCTCAAGGTCACCCGTCCCGGCGCGGCGGACGCGATCCCGACGCGGGCCGAGGCGGAGGCGTTCGGGCGGTGAAGGCTGGGGGGCACTCGTGCCCCCCAGGCCCCCCGCGACCTTTTCGGGACCGCGACGGAGCCTTGCCCCGTTCCGGTCCCGAACCCCCGCAGGCGGAGGGTCCGGGGGGCCTGCAGGTCCCCCGGCCTTACTTCACCCGCGAGTTCCGCACCGCCACGAGCCGCAGCCGCAGCGCATTGAGCCGGATGAACCCTTCCGCGTCCTTCTGGTCATAGGCGCCCGCGTCCTCCTCGAAGGTCACGTGCTTCTCGCTGTAGAGCGAATGGTCCGACCACCGCGCCACCGTCCGCACGGAGCCCTTGTAGAGCTTCACCCGCACCGTCCCGGTCACGTGCTCCTGGCTCTTGTCGATCAGCGCCTGCAGCATCTCCCGCTCGGGCGAGAACCAGAAGCCGTTGTAGATCAGCTCCGCATAACGCGGCATGATCGAGTCCTTGAGGTGCCCCGCGCCCGCGTCCAGCGTGATCTGCTCGATCCCCCGATGCGCCTCCAGCAGGATCGTGCCGCCGGGCGTCTCGTAGACCCCGCGCGACTTCATCCCCACGAAGCGGTTCTCCACGAGGTCCAGCCGCCCGACCCCGTGCCGACCGCCGATCTCGTTGAGCCGCGTCAGGATCGTCGCGGGCGACATCCGCTCGCCGTCGATGGACACCGCGTCGCCGCGCTCGAAGCCGATCTCCACCGTCTCCGCCTGGTCCGGGGCCGCCTCCGGGTCCACGGTGCGCTGGTAGACATAGTCCGGCGCCTCCTCGGCCGGGTTCTCCAGCACCTTCCCCTCCGAGGAGGTGTGGAGCAGGTTTGCGTCCACCGAGAACGGCGCCTCGCCCCGCTTGTCGCGCGCCACCGGGATCTGGTTGGCCTCCGCGAACTCCAGGAGCTTCGTCCTGGAGGTCAGGTCCCAGAGCCGCCAGGGCGCGATCACCTTCAGCGCGGGGTTAAGCGCCGCCACCCCCAGCTCGAACCGCACCTGGTCGTTGCCCTTGCCCGTGGCCCCGTGCGCCACCGCATCCGCCCCGGTCTCCCCGGCAATCTCGGCGAGCCGCTTGGCGATCAAGGGCCGCGCGATGGAGGTCCCCAACAGGTACAGCCCCTCGTAGAGCGCATTGGCCCGGAACATCGGGAACACGAAGTCCCGCACGAACTCCTCGCGCAGGTCTTCGATGTGGATGTTCTCGGACTTGATCCCCAGCAGCTCCGCCTTCCGGCGCGCGGGCTCGAGCTCCTCGCCCTGGCCCAGGTCGGCGGTGAAGGTCACGACCTCGCAGCCGTACTCGGTCTGGAGCCACTTCAGGATGATCGAGGTGTCGAGGCCGCCGGAATAGGCGAGGACGACCTTCTTGGGCGCGGGGACGGTCATGGGCACGGCTCCGTGAGGCAGTTTTGCGCGCCCTAGCGGGTTTCGCGGGGGGTCACAAGCGAGGGTGGTTGACGCAGGGGGCAAGCACGGGCTCCCTGTCCGAAAGGGCTGAACGCGGAGGGATGGATGAACGGCCTCGACATCGTCAAGCACGGCGTGGACATGCTGCTGCGCAACCTGGGGGCGGCGGTCCGCGTCTCGGCGGGTCCGTTCCTGATCGCCGTCGTGGTCTCGGCGCTCCTGGCCGCCCTGGGGCTCGGCGCGGCCTTCGGCCCCGGCTTGGGCGCGGGCCAGCCTCCGGGCGCCGGCTGGGGCTTCGGCCTCTTCCTCGGCGGCCTTCTGGCCATGATCCTGTGGCTTTTCGTCTTCTCCTGGGTCGCGGTCGCCTGGCACCGCTTCATCCTCAAGGAGGAACGGCCGGGCCTCCTGCCGCCGCTGCGCACCGACCTCGTCTGGCCCTATCTCGGCCGCTCCATCCTGATCGCGCTCATCCTGATCGTGGCGGCGATCCCGCTGGGCCTCGTCTTCGGCCTGGTGGCCGGCAGCAGCCAGAGCCTCGTGGTGGCCGGCATCGTCGGCCTCCTCATGGCGCTGGTCCTGGGCTGGATCGGCACGCGCCTCAGCCTCATCCTCCCGGCCAGCGCCATGGAACGTCCCATGGCGCTCGGCGAGTCCTGGGCCGCGACCGCCCCCGCCTCGGGCGCGATCTTTCTCGTGGTGCTGATCCTCGCGCTCATCAACTTCGTGCTGGGCAGCCTCTTCGGCCTGGCGCTGGGCGACAACCTCGTCTCGGCCGCCCTGTCGCTGATCGTGCAGTGGTTCCTCACCATGCTGGGGCTCTCGATCCTCACGACCCTCTACGGCCACCTCGTCGAGCGCCGCCCCCTGGCCGCCTGAGGTCCGGGGCCGCCGAGCCCTCCAGCCCGGCCACAGGCCCGGCTCGCCCGCCTCACGCGGGCGACGCCGATCCGGCCCAGGCCCAGGATGCGGTGCGCCGGGCTGCGGCCGGCACAGGCCACGCAACACCCCGGCCCGAACGGATATCTCGCAGGTTCAGCGACTTGCCCCCGGGGTGTTGCGTGCTCCCGGGGGGCACCGCACGGCGCCTTTACCGCTCGTTAACTCTCTCCCGGCACCCTGAACGGCATCAGGAGCGCCGTCCCAGCCGTGCCTCCCTTCGGCCCGCCCAAGACCTCAGAGCAGGTGGGTGTTCGTGCCGGGGTGAGGATCTCACGGGCCAGCGCTCCCCCGGACAGGGCCTTGGACGGCCGGTCCCGCTCCGGGCTCATCCATGACCGACCATGTCCGGGGCACCCCACGGGGTGAGAGGCTTCACGGACGAGAGCTCTTTGAAGGGACGGCGCGGGCCCCTGTCCTCCTGGGAGACCTCCTGCCTGGCAGGAGATCGCAAAGACCCAGCCGCCGCGCGTCGAGACGCGCCCCTCGCGCCGTGGCCTGGCCCGCCCGGCGCGACCCTCGGGCACGACGGAAAGCCGCGACCATCCACGCGAGCACCGTATCGGCCCAAGACCCAGTCCAACGACAAGGGCACCGACCCCGAGCCACTCTGCGCCCTCAGTCTTCCGACTCGGACCATCGCGACGGAGCACGGAGCGAGGGGCCCCGCCGCTAGTCCAGCACCCGCCGCAGGAAATCCCGCTCGCCTTCGTTCTCGATCAGCCCCAGCGCCACCTCCGGCGAAGCCCAGAGCGCCGCGTGCCCCGGCTCGCTGGGCGGCCCCACCTGCAGGATCGGGCGCGCGAGCCAGACCTGGCACACCTTCTCGGCCCAGAGGTCGTAGTCCGGCATGTAGGCGAAGCGCCGATACACCCCCAGCCTCCGCGCCCCCGCGATGCTCCAGCCCGTCTCCTCCCGCACCTCCCGGTGCAGCGCCCGCAGCGGCGACTCCCCCGGGTCGATGCCGCCGCCCGGAAGCTGCACCTCCGGCAGGGGCTCCGCCTGGAAGGTCAGGAGGAGCTCCCCGTCCCGCCAGAGGATCGCATAGACCCCGGGCCTCTGCCGGTAGCTCCGGCCCCGCACCATTGCCTCGCCCCAGCGCCGCATTCCCGCCCCTTCAATCCGCCTGGACCCTGCCCTATATGGGAGACCGATCCCCCCTCACGTCCAGGACCCCTGAACGCTTCCCGCGGGGCCCGTCTTGCCATAAAGGATCTGAGCATGAGCCTCGGCGCCCGACTTGCCTGGGACGATACCGTCCTGCCCTTTCAACTGGATGCCTCCGACATCCGGGGCCGCGTGGCGCGCCTCGACGGCACGCTCGAGAAGGTCCTGTCCCAGCACGACTACCCCCCGGTGGTCGAGGCGCTGGTGGCCGAGGTCGCCCTGCTCGCCGCGCTGATCGGCCCCACGGTCAAGCTGCGCTGGAAGCTCTCGCTCCAGATCCGCGGCGACGGTCCCGCCCGCATCATCGCCGCCGACTACTACGCGCCCGAGTCCGAGGGTGAGCCCGCCCGCATCCGCGCCTGGGCGAGCTACGACGCCGCGCGCCTGGACCCGAACGGCGAGCCCTTCGCGCAGATCGGCAAGGGCTACCTCGCCATCCTGATCGACCAGGGCGAGGGCACCACGCCCTACCAGGGGATCACCCCCCTCGCCGGCGGCTCCCTCGCCACCTGCGCCGAGACCTACTTCGCCCAGAGCGAGCAGATCCCGACCCGCTTCGCCCTCGCCTTCGGCCGCTCGCGGCTCGCGGGGGAGGCGGAGAGGTGGCGCGCCGGCGGCGTGATGATGCAGTCCATGCCCAAGCCCGGCATGTCCGTCGCCGCCCAGGAAGGCTCGGGCGAGGGCGGCCTCCTCCACCATCGCGACATCCTCGACGGCGAGGAGGGCGAGAACTGGAACCGCGCCAACATCCTCCTCGACACCGTCGAGCCGCTGGAGCTCGTCGGCCCGCAGATCCAGCCCACCGACCTTCTCGTGCGCCTCTTCCACGAGGAAGGGCCCCGCATCTTCGACTCGCAGCCGGTGGCCTTCGGCTGCTCCTGCTCGCCGGACAAGGTGCGCCAGTCCCTGTCGATCTACTCGGCCAAGGACATCGGCCACATGACCACGGACGAGGGCATCGTCACCGCCGACTGCCAGTTCTGCGGCGCGCATTACGAGTTCGAGCCCCAGACCCTGGGCTTCGAGGCGGTCGAGGCGCCGGGTGCGTCCCGCTGACGCGGAGCCTCTCCTGAGACGGGCGCTGGCGGTCCCCCGGGCCGCCTCGTCCGATTTCGACCTCGACCCCCAGCTCCCCCGCCCCACGGGGCGGGAGCTGAGGCCCGCCGCCGTCCTCCTCGCCGTGGACCTGTCCGGCCCCGCGGCCCAGGTGATCCTGACCAAGCGCTCCCCGCATCTGCGCCACCACCCCGGGCAGATCGCCCTGCCCGGCGGTTCGCTCGACCCCGGCGAGGATGCGGTGGCCGCCGCCCTCCGCGAGGCGCAGGAGGAGATCGGCCTGCCCCTCGGCCATTGCGAGGTCCTGGGCCCCTGCGGCTCCCACGAGACCGTCACCGCGTTCCACGTCACCCCGGTCCTCGCGCTGATGCGCGGTCCCTTCCATGTCCGCCCCGAGGCCCGCGAGGTGGCCGAGGTCTTCGCCGTTCCCCTGGGCCACCTGGCCGACCCCGCCAACTACCGCGTCGAGGGCCGCCGCTGGATGGGCCGCCACCGCCGCTACTGGGTCGTCCCCCACGGCCCCTACTACATCTGGGGCGCCACCGCCCGCCTCCTGCGCGGCCTCGCCGAACGGATCGAGGCCAGCCGTGGCTGACCTGACCGAGACGGATGCCGAGGCGCTGGCCCGGCTTCTCCAGGACCCGCCTGCCCGGACGGTGCTGGGCCTCCTGACCGGGTCCGGCCACCGCGCCTGGATCGTCGGCGGCGCCGTCCGCGACGCGCTCCTGCAGACGCCCATCGGCGACGTCGACATCGCCACCGACGCCCGGCCCGAGGAGGTCCTGGCGCTGGCCGAAACCGCCGGCCTCAAGGCGCTACCGACCGGCCTCGACCACGGCACCGTCACCCTCCTCGCCGGCAGGCCGGTCGAGGTCACGACGCTCCGCCGCGACGTGGAGACCTTCGGCCGCCACGCCACCGTGGCCTTCGGCACGGACCCCGCCGAGGACGCCGCCCGCCGCGACTTCACGATGAACGCCCTCTACCTCGCCCCGGACGGCGCCCTTCTCGACCCGATGGGCGGCCTTCCCGACCTGCGCGCCCGCCGCATCCGCTTCGTGGGCGACGCCTCCACCCGCATCCGCGAGGACTACCTGCGCAGCTTGCGCTACTTCCGCTTCCACGCCCAGGCCGGCGACCCGGAGGAGGGCCTCGACCCCGACGCCCTCGATGCCGTGGCCCGCAACCTCGACGGCCTCGACACCCTGTCCCGCGAGCGTGTGGGCCACGAGGTGCTCCGCCTGCTCGCGACCCCCGACCCGGCCCCTGCCGTCGCGGCCATGCGGATCACCGGCGTGCTGGCGCGGGTCCTGCCCGGCGCGGGGGACGGGCTCCTGGCCCCTCTCGTGCATATCGAAGGGGAGGCGCGCCTCCCCTTCGACCCCCTGCGTCGCCTGGCGGCCCTGGGGGGGGAGGACACGCAGGACGCGCTGCGGCTCTCCAAGCAGCAGGCCAGGCGCCTTGAACGCCTTCAGGACGGCATGGCCTCCCTCACCCCCCCGGGCGAGCTCGGCTACCGCCTGGGCCCCGAGGAGGCCCTGGGCATCCTCGCCCTCCGCGCCGCCCTCTCGAACGCCACCGTCGACCCCGAAGCCGCGGCCCTCGCGCAGGACGGCGGCGCCCGGCGCTTTCCCCTCGCCGCGGCCGACCTCGCCCCCCTCGCCGGTCCCGCCCTGGGCCAGCGCCTCAAGGTCCTGGAGCGCGCCTGGATCGACTCGGGCTTCGCCCTCCCGCCCGAGGCGCTCCTCGCCCTTCCCTGAGGGCAGCGCCCGAAAATTCGGCAACTCTCCGTTTCCCTGAAGTGGCGCCCGGCCTATATCCGGCGGACGGCTTCCCCCGGCATCCTTCTCCCCGCCCTCCTCCGGCGGCCCAATCCTATTCGCATCCCCCCATGTTCCGCCTCTTCGAGAACCTCGTCGATCCCTTCGCCCCGCATGCGCCGGTCAACGAGCCGCCGCGCAGGCTGTGGCCTTGGCTGAAGAGCTTCATGGGGCCGTTCCGGGGCGTGTTCTGGGCGACCGGGATCGCGGTCGCCAGCATCGCGGCGGTGGAGCTCTGGCTCATCTCCTACTCGGGCCGCCTGATCGACACCCTGACCGCCTCGGACCCCGACACGGCCCTGCGCGAGCATGGGACCGAGCTCCTCCTCATGGCGGCCTTCGTGCTGCTGGTCCGGCCGCTGATCTTCGGGCTCCAGGCGCTGCTCCTCAACAACGCCATCCTGCCGAACTTCGGGACGCTGATCCGCTGGCGCTCGCACGGGCACGTCCTGCGGCAGTCCGTAGGCTGGTTCGAGAACGACTTCGCCGGCCGCGTCGCCAACCGCCTCATGCAGGCGCCCTCCTCGGCGGGCGACGCCGTCTACCAGATGTTCGACGCCATCGCCTACGCGGTCTCCTACATCGCCGGGGCCGCGATCCTCCTCTGGGCCGCCGACGCGCGGCTCCTGATCCCCCTGGCGATCTGGCTCGTGCCCTATGGCGCCCTGGTCCTCTGGACGGTGCGCCGCATGGGTCCCGCCTCCAAGGCCGCCTCCGAGGCGCGCAGCACGGTCACGGGCCGCGTCGTGGACGCCTACACGAACATCCATTCGGTCAAGATGTTCGCCCAGAACGACCGCGAGCTCCTCTACACCCGCGGCGCCATGGAGCGCACCCGCGCCACCTTCCAGCGCGAGATGCAGCTCTTCACGATCATGGACATCTGGCTCACGGTCCTGAACGGCGTCCTGATCGTCGGCGTCACCGGCTGGGCCATCTGGCTCTGGTCGGCGGGCGCGGCCTCCGTGGGCGTGGTCGCCGCCGCCTCGGCGCTGGTGCTGCGGCTCTCGAACATGTCGGGCTGGATCATGATGTCCGTGTCCCAGTTCTTCGAGGCCCTGGGCGTGATCGGCGAGGGGATGGACAGCATCGCCCAGCCCGTCACCCTCCTCGACGCGCCCCAGGCCAGGCCGCTCCGCGTCCCCGAAGGCCGGATCGAGGTGCGGGATCTGTCCCACCACTTCGGCAAGGGCAGCGGCGGTCTCGACCACCTCGACCTCGCCATCCCGCCGCGCCAGAAGGTCGGCGTCGTCGGCCGCTCCGGCGCGGGCAAGTCCACGCTGGTGAAGCTGCTGCTGCGCTTCTACGAGGCCGAGCAGGGCGACATCCGCATCGACGGCCAGAGCATCCGCGACGTGACCCAGGACAGCCTGCGGGCCGCCATCGGCATGGTGCAGCAGGACTCCTCGCTCCTCCACCGCTCGGTGCGCGAGAACATCCTCTACGGCCGCCCCGACGCGAGCGAGGCCGAGATGGTCGCGGCGGCGAAACAGGCCGAGGCCCACGACTTCATCCTCCGCCTGGAGGACTCGGACGGCAGCAAGGGCTACGACGCCAAGGTCGGGGAGCGGGGCGTGAAGCTCTCGGGCGGCCAGCGCCAGCGGATCGCGCTCGCCCGCGTGATCCTCAGGGACGCCCCGATCCTCGTCCTCGACGAGGCGACCTCCGCGCTCGACTCCGAGGTGGAGGCCGCGATCCAGGACACGCTCGCCACCATGATGCAGGGCAAGACCGTCATCGCCATCGCGCATCGCCTTTCCACCATCGCCCGCATGGACCGCATCGTCGTGCTCGACGGCGGCCGCATCGTGGAGGACGGCACGCACGAGGCCCTCCTTGCCCAGGGCGGCCTCTACGCCCGCTTCTGGAGCCGTCAGTCCGGCGGCTTCCTGGCCCTCGACCCCGACCTGTCCCCCGAGCCCGCGGTGGAGGCCGCCGAATGACCGACATCGCCCCTCCCCGCGAGCCCTGGGCCGAGCGCCTGGCCCGCCTGATCCCGCCCTTCGACGAAGGCCCGGTCCCGCGCCCGCCCTCGACGCTCTGGGCCTTTTTCGCCTGGTGCCTGCGCGGCTCCTTCCCGGTGCTGCTGGTGGCCTCGCTGGTCAGCGTCCTCGCCGGCACCGCCGAGGTGGTCTCGGCCGTCCTCCTCGGCACGGTCATCGACGCCGCCAACGCCAGCGGCCCCGAGGCGCTCTGGTCCGATCACAAGTTCCTCTTCATCGGCATCGCGGTCTTCCTGATCGGCCTGCGGCCCCTGACCTTCGGCGCCTCGGCCCTGTTCCAGGCGGTGGTGATCGGGCCCTCGCTCAACGTCCTCGTGCTGTCGCGGCTGTTCCGCTGGACGCTCGGGCAGGACATCACCTTCTTCGACAACGACTTCGCCGGCCGCATCGCGCAGAAGCAGATGCAGGCCGCCCGCGCCGTGACGGAATCCACGGTGGAGTTCATCAACACCATCGTCTTCGCGCTCTCCTCGGTCATCGCCACCATGGTCCTGGTGGTCTCGATCGACTGGCGCGTGGGGCTCCTGCTGGGCCTCTGGTTCGTGGGATACCTCTGGTACATCTCGGGCTTCCTCCCCCGCATCCGCAAGCGGGCCGAGGGGCGCGCCGCCGCCCGCGCCGCCGTGACGGGGCAGGTGGTGGACACGATCACCAACATGCGCACCGTCAAGCTCTTCGCCCACGACCAGGCCGAGGACGAGGCCGCCATCCAGGCCATGGACCGCTACCGCGAGCGCACGCTCGACTACGGCACGATCTCCACGAGCTTCCGCTATGGCCTCATGGTGATCGCGGGCATCCTCCCCGTGCTGATGGTGGGCTTCACGCTCTGGCTCTGGACGGGCGGCGCGGCCTCGGCCGGGGACATCGCCGCCACCGGCACCGTGGCGCTCCGCATCGCGCAGATGACGGGCTGGGTCAGCTTCGCCCTCATGGGCCTTTACGCCAACGTGGGCGAGGCCGAGGACGGCATGAACACGCTGGCGCACAACCACACCATGGTGGACGCCCCCGGCGCCGTGGCCCTGCACAGGGCGAACGGCATCCGCTTCGACGCCGTGACCTTCTCCTACGGCCGCGACGGAGACGCGGAGGGCAGCGCCGGCGTGCAGGACCTCAACCTGTTCATCGCCCCCCACGAGAAGATCGGCCTCGTGGGCGCCTCGGGCGCCGGCAAGTCCACCCTCGTCGCCCTCCTCCTGCGGCTCTACGATGTGGAGCAGGGCCGGGTCGTCATCGGCGACCAGGACATCCGGGACGTCACGCAGGAGTCGCTCCGCCATGCCATCGGCATGGTCACGCAGGAGACGGCGATGTTCAACCGCTCGGCCCGCGACAACATCCGCTACGGACGCCCCGACGCCACCGAGGAGGAGGTGATCGCCGCCGCGAAGGCCGCCCGCGCCCACGACTTCGTCCTGACGCTGGAGGACTTCAAGGGCCGCACCGGCTACGACGCCCACCTGGGCGAGCGGGGCGTGAAGCTCTCGGGCGGCCAGCGCCAGCGGATCGCCCTTGCCCGCGCCATGCTCAAGGACGCGCCGATCCTGGTGCTGGACGAGGCCACCTCCGCGCTCGACAGCGAGGTCGAGGCCGAGATCCAGGCCGCGCTGGAGGAGGTCATGGTCGGCAAGACGGTCATCGCCATCGCCCACCGCCTCTCGACCATCGCCTCCATGGACCGCATCGTCGTCATGGACCAGGGCACCATCGTCGAGGAAGGCACGCACGAGGCGCTCCTGGCCCGGGGCGGGCTCTATGCACGCTACTGGAACCGCCAGTCCGGCGGCTTCCTCAACATGGAGGCCGAGGCGGCCGAATAACCCATTGTTGAGGGCGGGGGCGCTTGTGCCGGGCCTCCTCGCTCCTCATCTAGTCGCCGTTCACCAGTAGGGCCGCCATGACCGTTTTCGAACCCGTCCCGCATCGCGTGGCGTCTCTCACGCATCACGGCCAGGGCCGCCTCGCGGACGGCACCCTCGTGCCGCGCGTCCTCCCCTGCGAGGTGCTGGAGCCCCGCCCCGACGGCACCTGGCGGATCGTGAAGCCCTCCGAGGACCGCGTGGCGCCACCCTGCCCCCATTTCAACGCCTGCGGAGGCTGCGCCATGCAGCACGCCTCGGACGTCCTCGTGGCCTGCTGGAAGGGAGGGATCGTGCTGAAGGCGCTGGAGGGCCAGGGGATCGAGGGCGAGGTCGCCCGCGTCCTGACCTCGCCTCCCAACAGCCGCCGGCGCGCCCGCCTCGCAGCCCGGCGGCTCAAGAAAGGGGCGCTCCTGGGCTTCCACGCCCGCGCCTCGGACACGGTCATCGACAACCCGCACTGCAGGATCCTGACGCCCGCTTTGATGGCGCTGCGCCCCGCCCTCCTGGACCTCGCGCAGATGGCCGCCCCCCGCTCGCGCGAGATCGGGCTCCTGCTCACCGACGGCCCGGTGGGCGCCGACGTGGTGGTGGAAGGCGCGCGCGAGCTCGACCTGGCTCTCCGCCAGGACGCGCCGGCCTGGGCCGCCCGCGCCGGCGTCGCTCGCCTCACCTGGAACGGCGAACTGGTCGCCCAGCGCGAGGGCCCCTGGCAGCCCATGGGCCGCGCCCGTGTCGTCCCGCCGCCCGGCGCCTTCCTGCAGGCCACCCGCGAGGGCGAGGCCGCGCTCGTCACCCTCGTCCAGGAGGCGACCCGGGGCGCCGGCCGCATCGTGGACCTCTTCTCCGGGGTGGGCACCTTCACCCTGCCGCTCGCCGAGAGGGCCGAGGTCCATGCGGTGGAGGGCGAGGCCGCCATGATCCAGGCGCTCCAGGCGGGCTGGCGCAGCGCCCCGGGCCTCCACCGCGTCACGACCGAGGCGCGCGACCTCTTCCGCCGCCCGCTCGACCCCGTGGAGCTTCGCCGCTTTGACGCCGCCGTGATCGACCCGCCCCGCGCCGGGGCCGAGGCGCAGGTCGCCGATCTCGCCCGGGCGGGGGTGCCGGTGGTGGCCTACGTGTCCTGCAATCCGGCAAGCTTCGCCCGCGACGCCAAGGTCCTCCTCGCGGCCGGCTACCGCATGGACCCGATCACCGTGGTGGACCAGTTCCGCTGGTCGACGCATGTGGAGCTCGCCACGCGATTTTCCCGGGCCTGAGGCGCGCAGGGGACTCGCGCGGGGCCTGGGAATCGGCTAGTGTCTGGTCCGGAACGGCGGCAGACCGGGCAGGCGACAGTGATGATTTCCAGACGAACCCTTCTGGGCGGCGCGGCCGCCCTGGCGGCGGGCTCCCTCGCGGGCTGCTCGACCAAGTTCCGGACCTATGACGGTCCCCCGGTGACGGGGATCGTCGTCAACAAGGGTTCGCGGAAGATGTTCCTCCTCAGCGGGAACACGGCGCTCCGCGGCTTCGACGTCCAGCTCGGGGGCGACCCGGTCGGCCCCAAGCGGGTGGAAGGCGACGGCAAGACGCCCGAGGGCGCCTACTGGATCGACCGCCGCAACCCGAACTCGAGCTACTACCTCTCGCTCGGCATCTCCTACCCCAGCCCGATCGACGCGGCCTACGCCCAGTCCCTGGGCCGGTCGCCGGGCGGCGACATCTTCATCCACGGCACCCCGCGCGAAAAGCGGCGCGGCGGCGACTGGACGGCCGGCTGCATCGCCGTGACCAACCGCGAGATGGAGGACATTTACGCCATGGTCGGCGAAGGCACCCCGATCTTCCTCTACCCCTAGGGACCCCTGCTCCGGCCCCAAGGCCAGGGACCCCACGGACGGGTCCCGGCCGACGCGCCCGGCTCTCAGGTGGCGAGGACCATCGTCCACCAGATCTTGCCGCCCTGCTCCTGGAACCAGGCCAGCCCCAGCTTCGTGGCGGTCGGGTCGAGGATCACGCCCCGGGTCGCCGGGTCCTCCATCCAGGCCGCGAGGGTCTGGAGCTCGTCCTCGTAGGTCTCCGAAATGACCTCGCCCACGAGCCTTCCCTGGTAGCCCACCCTCTGCAGCC
>Ga0210040_10006787_pt1 | contig 14114 bp, 10 predicted proteins | sample CryGeyCG12114_NA_FD_185462 | JGI IMG/M metagenome (GOLD analysis project Ga0210040, IMG submission 185462) | Groundwater microbial communities from aquifer - Crystal Geyser CG19_WC_8/21/14_NA (SPAdes) (version 2) | ecosystem: Environmental > Aquatic > Deep subsurface > Groundwater | place: USA... | reverse complement strand
ATGTTGCCGATTCGAGAGATGTATCCGCATGCTCGCCGAACCTTGATACCGCTCTAGGCACCACGAAAAATATATGAAATGGCGTTAGATAGTAGGGTTCTACTCTGCCCCCAGGCCAGGGGATCGTAAATCTAGCAGGTTGAGAAAGAGGCAGCTCACGCGGTTCGAACGTCGCGCAGATAGCCAGGCCTCGTCAAAGCCGAACGCTCGACAGCCGCTTAGTCACATGACCATCTGCCATTAGTGTATATAATGTCTCCCAGGCCTTCCTCCTCTTTCCCACTCATCACCAAAACCCTTTTTCTGGTTATCAAAATTCGACGTCAAGGTACACGTGTGCTGCCTCCCGCGCGCCTCGAAAATCTACGGTCTTCTTCAAAATGAAGGACAGGAGGAGACATGTCGTTTTCCGTCGGCGCTCTCGCGTCTTGTCTTTCAACTGAAAACGAGGAAGTCTTGCGACATGATCTTTGCTGGGTAGAAATGGCGGTGATCTCAGTTTATGGGCGGGTTTGCGCGTCCAGAAGTAACGTGGGAACAAGCCGATGATCCTCGCCTGTGGGCTTTCGCGTCCAAAATGGAAACGCACAAAGGCAATGGTGTTTCTGTCCAGAAATCGCAACGCGTTCGACCATGTTTCCGTGCTCGTTGCGTCCGAAATCAAATGGCTCACCATGTATGGCCCTTGCAAGTAGGCTTTCGCGACCAAAACCACATGGCACAAAAAGAATGGTGTCTCTATCCAGAAACCACTGAGATTCCGCCCGATGTTTTTGAGCTCCTGGGCTTCCTGAAAGACATGACGAGTGGCTCCATGGCGCGTCTCTGGAAGCCGAACACCAAGCGATCACCAAACTCATGAGGTGAGCCGAAAGGCGCGCGAGATATATAAAGGGCCTTTGGGCCCTCAGCTTCTTTGCATCAACTCATGCTCACTCTTGAGGAAAACCTAGAAAAGATCTAGCCACGGGGCTTATGTCGTCGCTACACGCGAGCTAAAAGATTATTCCTAAGATCGCATGTTTCGTCGAGAACCAAACTTCGGCGTGAGGACGCCAGGTGCTGCTTTCTCTGGATGTCTAAGGAAGAGGACGCATGGCGAAAATACCGCTGATTTAAGACATGTTTCTTCTTTCCTTCCCAGCAATCGCTCACATTGCACAACCAGTAGCATGAACATGTACGGATTGCTTCGTAATCCAAGTCCCTGCATGAAATGGGTCATGAACACCGAAGTATGCGAGCTCTACGCTCATGCCTGGGGACCCGTGGACCTGGAGATGGAATGCAAGAACGACTTTGACATGGTGCCGCGACACGAGAAACATCTCATCAGACGAGTGATGTAGTTGTTCCCTGGAGTCTTGAAATTGCTGGTGGGACGGCGCATGTCCGGCCGCGTCCGCTGCGCGATCAAGTTTAGGGATTGAGAACACCAAGACGCCGCTATTATGGAATGTAAAAGTGCTCTGGAGAAGGCTGGATGTCTTCGCTGTACCTTACGCCCCTTAATTTCGCAAAAAGGGTGTATGTCGAAAAAAGCAAGCGTCCTCGATCATGATCCAGAATCAAAGCAGCCGGCGATGGTTATGATGTTTCACGAAGATCCACACACCAACCCTGATGTGTTCGTGCTTTTGACTGGCCTTCCATAACCACATTTTGGTCCCTGGGATGGAACCAAAAATGGCGTTTCGACCAAACATGATCTCTCGGGAGTCATGCGGGGGTAATGACATGGCCCGGGGCAGTACATCTTCAAATTCACGAAACAGATATGTCTTCGAAGTCATGCTTGGGCCACGAAGGTGCGAACAACTTTAGACCATCCCAACTCAAGCTATCAAGTTTGCGGTCATGAGCATATAAAATCCTACAACATCCGCTCCATGTTTCTCTCTCCCACCACTTGCTCAGGTGCTTACTCCAAAAGACCTGAGGTTCGAGCCATGTGCAGAAATACACGAACACCATTTTGATGTTCGGAGAAGAGACCAGTCCGAGCCCTACGGAATCCAGCAATGAGGGGACTTATGAGCATCTCGTGTGTTCGAGAGCACTTGCCAGGAGAACTGGTGCGGTTCAAATCACAACGACTTTATGTTTGAGCGCGCCAGTTCGAGACGAATAGCCTAGCAAAACTCTGACGCGATCGGGTAATGTTTGTGTGGGCGATTGGAGTTGGCAGGGCATGTCCATGGGCCGAGAAAACTATATAATCCTCCAGTCCGCAGCTGTCTCTTCCTCGCCAACTACCGGCAATATCTCTACCTCTCCAAATGAAAAAGCTTACTGCTTATGAGCTTCTCAAATCGGACGGTAAAGAAGAGCATGTTTGTGAGAGCGAGAGGAAGCTCTTCACACGACATAATCCTTTTAACGCCCCACAAGACAGCTGTCTAACGGGAGATGCACTACCCCTGCGTTTCCAAAGCAAACACTCTAAATTGCATGTTCTGACTCAGAAAAAGACGTACGTATAGCAAGCTGCTGCTGCGCTACAAAGTATTTATATTGCTTGAGCTGGTTGTTCTCTTCTCCTTTTCAGTCGCTCGGCCTGTCTTGTTTCTCCAAAGTAACGCACTCTCACAGCATGTGGCCAAAAAGCAAAGTGCAGTGCTTCAATGTCCGGGACGACCGAGTTGCGCTGTCGAAAATCCACATTCATTCGGCATATGAAGGAGGTTTTGGCCGGCATCCAGTGTCACGTCAAACTCAAAAGCTCTCAGAAACACAATATGGCTGCAATTTCTTCAGCGAAACATCAAAAATCAGCCTGGCCGCATTTCCATGGTTTCGGTTTCTTCCCGGTCTCTTTCCACACAGTCCGAAGATCGACGTCTCTAAAAAACCATGACGGATATTCTGGCGCCACTGCGCATATAGTGGGGTTGAAGCGCACAAAAAACAGAAAACAGCTTATCCATGTCTTCTCCATTCGCGTCCAAGTCATGTTAAAAATGTAACGCCATCGCCGTCGATGTCTCGAAACTGAGCAGCAAGGTCGTATAAAGCCTTCGAGCTCGCGTCAGCTTCTTTACTTCCACAACCACTCCTGTGTCTCTCGTGTCCAAAAACTGGACTCGGCACAACAATGGTTGGAGGAACAGAATGCGAAAGAACAAAGCCGCATGACCGAAGTGGCTGCAAAGATGATATATGTCCGACGCGCTTTCTCCACTCTGCTCGTGCTTCTCCTGCCCGTACCAATGTTATTCATACATATCACGAATTACTCCCCCAATTGCGCTATGAGACTGCCCAAAAACTAGACTCACGATGGTGATGTTTATGGTGCACTCGAGCGATTCGCATCACAAGTCGGAATCTTGAGAAGACATGTCTGCGTCTCTAGGCTATCGCCAAAATCGACGTTCTAACAACCTCATGTCTGCTGCCGCGATCTTCTTCCAAAGAATGAAAATCACCTGACCAGGGTCAGCATGGTCGGTGTGTGTCTCAAAACGAACTCATGTATCATAAAGTTCTGGTCGCAACGCACTGTGACAAAACGCTGCGACGCGCAACTCATGAAAACACCTCGAGCGAGTATTTAAATCCGCCCTTTCTCTCGTCTCCTTCATCACCCACCACGAATCCCAGTCTACTCAAGTGTGCCGCGAGCCAGTACATGTTTCCAGAAAAGTACAGAGGGACGGGTTATGGTACTGGCTGTCCCGCCGGGGAACACATTGTTTTTTTTTACCTTCGATAGCTTATGCGGTCTACTGATGGTTCTCCTCTCCTCCATCATACTCCACGAATTCTGGTCTTTCCAAAATCTGCTGCCAACTGGATCATGTTTCCAGAAACGTAGAGAGGACAAGGAAACGAGACCGGCCGTCTTGCTTGGAACAGAATGCATCATATACTGCGCTTTCGGAAATCAAAAAGGCAAAATATACCATGCCATGTTTCGTTGAAGTGCGCAAAATCCTCCGTGCTCTGTGGATGAGCTTCCCTTAGGTTTGCTGAGAATTGGCTGCTCGCACGCGCATATGTCCAGAAAGACCTACTAAAGTTTTTCATGATAGCCTCAGCTGAGTTTTGTTCACTTGCTCGATGGCGCGTATAAATTCTCCCTTGCGCGCGTGAACTATACTTCTCTTATATCCAACGCACCGCGTTCACGCCAGAAAGAGATGAAAGCCGCGGTCATGTCCAGAAACGCTGGTGCAACCTGTCCATGTTGGGAAGGTCTGCCTGCTTTCTATACACTTGAGCTCTGCCACGAGTGCGATGATGTATCGAGTCCGTGTATGCGAGCACACAGATTATCGTCTTGTTTGTCCTCTTCGGATGTGACATTCCAACCACCGCCTCGAAGTCATTGGACATATTCGTCTCCTTTCGAAATGTCAAGAGAAGGAAAGCCAGGCGCGCAAACATCTGGAACCGTCCCCATGATCTCCTATAGGATTTCCCGAAGTATTTACCCAAAAGCATGGTGGTTCCTATCTGTAGATTTTGAAACCTGACAAACTCCCCACATCGTGTGCTTTCTTTCTGAATTTCTGGAAATCGCGAACGACTCCCTAGCAAGCATCGATGCCGCAGTCCACTTCTCTCTCAATCATACTTGCAGAAGCCAGTGATTTTGGGAAAAGGCCGGTACCTTTTGGAGTGAGGAGGAGAAACCGGGAAGATGTGAACAAGGTATTTATACTGCGCGACTGCGAGAAGTCGAAGGGGCATGAGGTTGTTGCTACGGTGATTTCCATTCTGCTGATTTTCATCGATATTGGGTGTTAATTTTTTAACCGGAGCAAGCTCTTCACATAGCGATTGCCATCGGTTAACGCGCAGAGGCTGGCCAAAGCAGAAGACATGAGCACATTGCCACCGCCTTTGGACTTCATCGCGCATCACCAATTTCCCATGAGACGTGTCGTCTCCGGAGCTTTCCAAGCTGGAGTCTGAGTCCTCCCAGTCATGCGGAGTCGCTTTAGCAGTGGGCCGATATACACCGCGCGTGCGGGTGATTGGAGCCATAGCATGAAAGGCTGCAAGTGAATTTGCGAGAGTCGTGGCGCGGTTCTGAGATGGGCGCCACCGGCAACTAGATTATTCCATGCCGAAGCGGCCGCTCGAACTGCAGGCTGGCACAAACAACACCACAAACACATCCAACGCCGACTCAGCACCTCACGCGCGTGGTTTCCCGTCCAGTCATTGTTCCAAAGTTCTCTCATTGTTTTCTCGTCTTTGGATCTGTTCAGGATGCCGCGCGCAGAGTCAGGCACCCCAAAATGGGTGGCCAATACCATGGCTTCAAGAGGCCTTCAGCGACTTCGATGGTTCTGCCAAGTATGTGAGAAGCAGTGTAGGGATGCTAATGGCTTTAAGTGCCATACACAGAGTGTATCGCACGTCCGACAGATGCAAGCCCTCAGCGAAAACCCCCGGGGGCCCCGAGTTGCTATCGAGCGCTTCTCACGCGACTTCCTCCGCGATTTTATCCAGCTCCTCCGTACGAGCCATGGCGAAAAGTTCATCAATGCAAACCGGGTATACGGCGAATACATCACAGACAAACAGCACGTACATATGAACGCCACTAAGTGGCCTTCGCTGACCGAATTTGTCAAATTTCTCGGTCGCGAAGGTATCTGCCTAGTCAAAGAGGAGGAAGAGAAAGGCGGACTTTGTATTGCTTGGAGAGACACAAGCTTGCAGGCTGAGACACGGCGGCAGGAGCGGCAACAGGCCGAACAGCGTACTAGTATGCCCATCGACTTTGGAGAAGACCGCATCATCAAGAAGATAGAGCGTCGAGCTGCATCAGAGGCAGCGGTCAGAGCTGAGAAAGCCAGGGCGAGACCCAGCATGTACCTTCCGCCGCGCGATGCGGAGAAACACGACGACAAAGAACTGCTTGATGCGGGAGGTGCGCATACGCTGGGGCAACCAGATGTCAAGTTCAGCTTAAAGCCTAAGATGGCATCGGGTAGCAACACCAGTCAGCCGAGAAAACCGAACGTTCTGAAACGGAGGTTTCCGACAGCTCCAACAGGCAACCTTGAGCCTTGAGATGTTGGTGCGAGGAGAATAGAATGCGGATAAAGGCCAAGGCAGGAATTATATATCCATACCATCGGTGAAGTAACGAGGCCATGAACAGAGTGATACTTGGACCTCTCTTGCTGCTGCTCATCCCGTTGCGCTTGGCGGCTTTTGGATGAAGTAGTGTTCTCATTTCTTGGATTGTTTCTTGGTTGTTCGAGAGACTAGCAGAGAAGGAAAGTTATGAGCAAGAGGCTTATGGACCGCGGCGAGGTCATCCAACGTAGCTGTCTTCGTAAAGCACCTATTTAAAGAGTGCTAGCAGCGCAGACATCAGAGACCGCCCGTGCGGACTTGAGTATCCTGTTAAATCGCCACGTGCCGTGCTTCCCATGGGGCGCTTACTGCCGATTTGTTTGGCCCCAGAGCTCCACCCGTCTGCCTGTCTTCTCGTCGTTTCAAACGTCCACCATGTCACAAACGCCATTCGCCGCTTTTGAATCCTTTTCGACTCCATGCCATCATCTTCTGTGTTTTTTTAGGGACGAATTCCAACCGAAGTACTGACGAGGGAGATTGGCCAGGAGACGGAGAAAAAGATATATAATGCAGAAGGGGAAGACAAATACATGTCCCGTCGCGAACAGTAGTTTGGAAGAGAGGAAGCCATTGTTCCGATGAACGTGACTTTGTTCTTGCGCTGCTCATAGATCCTAATCCTGTACAATTTTTGGGTGGAGCAGGGATCTCGCCGCATAAATTGCTACCATGGGTGTTTGGAGAAGCCGGCAGAAGGGAAGTCATGACTGGGACGTCGGCCGTTCTTGGACTCCATACGATGCTCATTGTTTCATTTTATAATTCGATATAAGAGGCGCTGAGCGATGGTACGGATGAGAAGACCCGAGCAATTTTTATCCGCAGCACAGATCAAAGCTAGGCCAGCAAACATAGAAAGCATCTGAGTAGGTTTAGAAATGCCTTCTGCGCATGGAGACGCTATACGACAAGTTTTGGTGGTGCAGCCAACGCCTGAGGTCTTTGCATGAGACTGCAAGACTTAGTTTCGAAGATTGTGACGAGAAGCAGGCACCATGTGTATGGTTAAAGCGACCTTCCAGACTCCATCGATGGGGAAACTGTCCTTTTGAAATTCAAACCAGGGAAGTGCGATTAAGGAAGAAAGACTGGAGAGACGTCGAGGCAATATTTATACGCGCCGTCCACGGGCCGGGGTGGCTTAACTATAGAGAGTCTTTTAGCAGGTTTCATTGCGGGGGCCCTTGAGATGACTTGATGATCTCCGCACAGTGCTCGAAACATAGTGAAACCCTTTTCGTCCTTTAGACAATACCCACGCACCTTGTAATATAGTAGTTGTCGATCTCCGCTGACAGAGCGGACATACATCTTCTTTGAGGTCTTTTTGGATCGCCTCGTTTTCCCAAATGACAAGTGTAAACAGCAACTTAAGCTTGCAGCAAGCTCTCCACATCATCATTCCGGTTCTTAGATTTATTCGCACAACAGAAGTCATACATCCAGAATTTCGATGCTTTGCACTCCATCCCAGCCTTCAATGCACCTTTTGAAAAAGTACAAAGGTGCAATGTAGTGAAGAAGGAAAGCAAGATGAGAGACTCGAGAAGTATTTATATGCCTTCTGCCTCGAAAAGCCACCACATCGCAGCCTGCAGTGGCGCTTTTGCGAGACCTCGAATGTATACAGCCACATAAAAAATGTGCAAAACCATGCACGTCGAGACGGAGTGCCGATCAGTCATGACTAAGGTGAAAGGGCAATTTTTTGAACAACAAACATCCTATAGTGCTCATTGTCTTTTACGCTCCGTCGCGACGACAGACATTCGCAAGTCGTGTTATGGCTTCTATTCCTCGTTCAACGAAACGGCATGTGCAACATGAAGATACGTCTCGTAATGCCAACTAGGCCGGCGGCGAACATGTAGTTTACGATGCATGCTTTTGGGCGAACATTCTCAAGGAGTGGAGAAAGAAAAAGAGAGACATGGCGGCGTTGTTCTTGCTCTTTCTGTTTCATTACTAGCGCGGAAGCACGACGACGAGCATGGCTTCCTAACTTTTGCCTTTAGTAGGGTTCGGTTTCTTGAGGTTGCGGGGAAGCAGAGGAAGCATCACTTCTGTCTTTTCCGATTTTGGGGGTTGGAAAAAGGGAAGAGCATACGACGGCTCTCTAGTGGTTTGTGGAAAGCATAAATAACCAGGAACTCCGTTTTGGGGTTAGGATGTAGAGGACGACGTGACGAAGAAAAATTGCCAGAATCAGATCCTGAAAATGTGCGTCCACTGCATACCTACCAGCTTGCAGACCAGACATAAACGCGTTCATCACTGGTTTTGGTGGCCGCGCCAGCGCACCAAGTGCCATTGAAAACACCGTAGTACAGTTTGAGCCCCAGGAAATTGAATTCCATGCGTGCTTGCAGTATTCAGTTTCGCACGCCGCATGTACCCTTTCCTCTTTGCTTTCAGTAAACGCGGAGGGAATGTGATGGAAACTGAACTCCAGAGCGAGCCTAGAAATTTATACATCGCGTGTCAATGCGGACAGCAGACATGCATCTACCGGCAGCGGACTTTATTTGAAGGCTCAGCGCGCGCACAACGAGCCATAGAACTGCAAAAGTTATTGGGTTGCGAACAAGCCAAATCCATGCGTTTCAGCAGTATCGGTTTTTGAGAAAAAGACATCAGATGTCCACGGCTGTGTTTTGTAAAAATCCAGAGGCGGAAGGATGGAAAAGAAGAATTTGGCAGAGAGGGTGGTTGATATACAAAATCTCAACAGCAACAAGAGCCATAACTGACCCTTGATGTGGTTTTCGTTGGCGGAGGGAGGCTGAGAGCATAGCACTCCCTTCATCTCTTTTTAAAATTTCTGAGCACGCATACTCCATGTTTGGTAGCACGACCGTAGCGCCTGGGGCCCTATTTTCAATAGCGTGTTATAAGCATTTTAACTTTAACACGATTATCACACTATATTAATTTTTATATATAATGCCTATAGAGATTTAATTATAGTAGATGCTAGGATTAAATACTATAATAAACTAAGCATAGTGTTAAATTTTTACTCTATTATAAGCGTTTTTAAGAAACATAATATTAAAGTTATTATAATGTTAAGATAAGCATCTTATATACGCTCTATTAGGGCTAGTATAGCTAGATTAGGTAAGTAAGGCTAAAGTAGGGTAAGCTTAGTAGTTTTAGCGCACCTCGCTTAGCTACTTAGAGTATAAGCGTTTATATATACACGCTATATATCGCAAAAAGTTTTTAAAATAATTTAAATAATAATATTAATTATAGGTACTTATAATGTACCTACAACGCCTAGTAGGTTTATAATCTTACTATAATAAGTCCTTAAATTGCAGGTAAATTACACGTACCTACAACGTCTATAATAGCTGTAATAGCTCTAATATTCTGATTACGTAATTACTATAATAATATAAAATATAGAGCAGAATTTTCTCTTTAAAACGGCCTACTTAGAATATTTTTATCTCTTCTAGTTAAATAGATATTAAGGTTTAAAGTTTTTTTTTTAAAAGTTTAAAAAAAAACTTCTAAGTACGTTCTAACTAGTATATATATATATAATATATAATAATATAATTTTATATAGTAAAAATAAGCTATTTAGTTAGTATTATAGAATAAAAAATATATATATATTATTTACTTATAGAGCTAGAGGTTAAGCGAGTTTTAAGAACTTTAAAATAAAATAATTTTAAAACTTTAATAACTAAATAAATAAAATAGCTATAAATATTCTAAGTACGCAGTTTTTTAGAGAATAATTAGTAGTATTTTTAGTAATTTTTACTAAGTCTAAACGTGCTCCGAACCTGCTCTAAACGTGCTCTAAATATTATAAACGTTATAGAGATTATAGGACTCTAACTAGTACTCTTATAATAGTACTAATTATATAAAATATATAAAAAATTGTAGGAATAATATATAATAATATATATTAATATAAAATTATAGGTACCTACTACTAATTATATTATAATACTATTAATACTAGAAAAACTTAAAATTCTATACGTAAAAACTTTTCGTGATATAACTAGTCTTATAAAGTATAGCGCAGTCGTAAATATATAGAAGCGCCCTATAGTAACGTAATAGGCCTTTACTATCGTGCAGTATAATAGTAAAGAGGGCTATAGACACTAGTTAGGGTAAGGATAGGCCTAATCCTACGCTAGAGAGACCCTACTAAGCTTAACTATTAATATAATGTTAAGATATACACTCTATTTACACGATATTAAGATTATTTTAAACCTAATACTATACTTATTTTAAAACTTATTTACAGACATATTAGCTTTAAACAGCCTATTTAAACTTTACACTCTGTTAATACTTAACAGGCTGTATACAGAGCCTGTACACTCTTTTGAAAACACCCACCTGGGCGGTACGGGAGCGACTTTTGGACAGGACATCCCGGGCTTTTTCGTCGAATTTGGAATGACATCCGAGGAAGAGTGACGAAGTGATGCAGTCAGGAAGGAATCGACGGATATTTATACCCATCCCTGGTGCGCAGGTCTGTCATACTTTGGCTGCTGTCAGCATTCTGGGTGGCTGGAAGACGTGACCACACATTGGAGTATGGTGACAAGAATTGAAGTGTCCCACACCCAGGCAAGACATTGATCTGTGCTCCATGTTGTTCGATCGCGACATCCATTGTTCCTCCTCCTTTTTGGAAACCCAGCAATGTGGTGCGTCGAATACCAGAGCAAGGCAGGAAGTGTGGTCGTATTTATACTCATTCCCCGTTCTCGAGCGAGCCATGGCTAAGTTTTTATTGGAGTTTTGGTCAGTCGGAGCGTCCGCCCATCGTGACGACGACATGCGGATTTTCGTGCAGTGTTGTGAGGCTAGACGGCATCTCAAATCCTTGGTCTCGCTGAAGCTTTGCTTTTAAGTTGCTGCCTCATGTGCTCTGCATCTACATTCTTAGGAAATATCAGAATGGAAGGATTGTAGATCAGCCCAAACATACATATCTTTCTCAATGCTTTGCAGAACACATATAACTGAGAGATAGTCACTTGAGTTCGTCCAGGACGCACAAGACGACATGCTCCTGCTGGTCTTCTATTTTCGGTGTCATCGCGTGCACTCGGGCTCTTTTGCGAACAATATTTTCCGGCGCAAAGGCACTGCCATACCCCTGAGGTCATAAACTTTGCTCTTCGATGAAAACCGCAAAAACCGGAGCGCCACACACACAAACACATACCCCGAGACCACCAAAAATTCTCATAGCCCATTTCCAGATGTCGATCAAAGAGCCACATGTAGCAGTATCGCAGCCGTTTTTGGCTCGCTCCAAGCACGCAGAGATCATTGTTTTTGTGTCCCCTTCTTTTGAAGTCCCGACACGTCCGACAAACATCAAGGTCTTGCATTTTCGGTCCGGACTCCATATGCATCTTGGAATTGCTTTTCGGAAGAACAGTGCCAGAGTGTATGCTGAAGAGGTTTCCGTGATCCAGTGGAGCGGTGTGATATTTCATGCCTGGATAACTGTCCTTTCGGTTGCATACGACGAGGTGGTTGTATTTTCCAGGTCCAGTCGGAGAAAGACATGCGTACATCCAGAATGAGTTTTTCGGCTCGCATGGAGCAACAACCATGTTTTTTCTCGATGTCGTTTTCCTTTTCTTTTGAGATTCTCAAACGTCCGACAGACATGCAATCCTCGAGACCGCGAATTCGACTCCATGACGTTGAACGGGAGTTGATTTTGGAGAAAAGCACGGCATTGGGTGATGAGGAAAGGAAGGTTTGAGGGAAGGGAAGAGGCGTATTTATACCTGAGCTGACTAAGATCCAAAAGACTGGACGAGATACCAGTGACCAAGAGTGTCAGGAATTGAGCGATGCTCGACTCGAATGTTGGATGGTATACATACATGTACTTGGAACGGAGGTCTCAGCTGATATGTGCGCAACGCTATACGCACCTACTTCCAACGCCTTACACTATCCGTAACTTGCTCTAATCCGATGCTCAACTCCCCTCGTCAGCCTCACTTCCAAGTGGACGCGCTCCAAACACCCTCCCCGCTCTACTCGTTTGAGCACTGCGCGCCTCCCCTCCACCAAGCCACGACCCAACCGTATCTATGAACTCCGTCTTCAACCTAGACTTGCGGCGGCGGCGTCTCCTCACCGCTCTTTCCGAAGGGAAGGCTGCGAATTTCCGGAGCCTTAGGAAAGGTTTCGCATAGGTCTGGATGAATCCAGTCTTGTATTTGCGAATGGTTTCACGCGCCTTTCGACTTCTGGGAGGTTTGTCGGAAAGTTGCACTGTTCGGCCATGGCTGCGGCTGCGTGTGTCGATGCGTGTTGTGGACCCGTCTTGGTTGTTTTGCGCTTTCCGCTCAGCGGTGGCCCGCTGTTGCGCAAAGAGTCTACGCCTCCGTAGCTGCATGCCCTGCGCCGTATTTAGAACCAGCGACCTTTGTATCACGCTCCGGAGCTCAAGATCTCTCAGCCTTGCCCTAATGTGCTCTGGTGTTGTATCAGGCTTGTTGTAGAACAGTACTCCGTCAAAGGCGCGCAGCTGCAGCAGATAGTTTTCCAGGCTGCGAATGCCCAATACTTGCTTGCGTTCTTTCTGGCGATAGAAGATCATCTTGCCAATGCGTAGGCGCAGTAAGTTGTGCAAATGGTAAATCTCGACGGCGCTATCGTTCGTTGCTCTCGAGAGCTGTGCCCACTGGTTCAGGGACGGCATCTCCCTCTTCATAACCTTCTTGATGGCAGCTTTTCGACGCTGTAGTATCTTGGTTCTGCGCTCCTGGATGCTCTTATCAATGTCTCTGACGTCAGCCCGAAGAATTTGATATACGCGTCTGGTTGCGTGATAAGCTCTTCGGATCCTGTCATGGAGATTCGGTGGATTTCGCCTCTGCTCCTCTGATTCATTTTCGAGCGGTACTGGACGCCACTGGGTCATCTGTTCGCGCTTGCGCTGTTTCAAAGTAAACATTATCATCTTGCATTGGGCGTCCAGACGCGCAATGTCTTTATCAAACAAGCGAGCCCGTGCCTGCTCTAAATCGAAAGAACGGCTCTTGAGTCCCTTCACGTTTTTGCTGATGAGCGGTTTCTTAGTCGGGACCGTGCGGATCCGGGCGCCCCCGGCCATACGTTGAGGAACAGGAGACGCATACTTGTTGTACTGCTCTGTCAGATGCGCGGTTTCCTTCTCTGTCTGCCGTGTCGCTTCATCCGCTCGATCTACATCGGTCGTAAGCTCATTGTGGGGTTTGCTGCTAATCCTACGAACTCGGAATCCCGACTCTTCAGCGTCCCTGGAGACCAGGTGTGGCAGCCTCTGGAGGTCCGAATCGGGAGCTTTGCTGGTCGAGGTTTCCAGTATGCTAAGCAGAGATGCTAGACCGTCTACGCTCCGAGAGGCATCTTCCTTCGCCTGCTGGTATACTAATAGCTTCTTTTCTTGTTGTCTTGCTTTTCTGGCTCGGCGCTGGCGATTTCTGAGTGTTAACATTAGAGCCATGTGTTCATCAGTCAATTGCGCGATGGCTTGTGCTATCCGGAGCTGCCTGTCGCTGGCTGCCTGCGACGGCAGTAACTTTGCCGCTGAAATCCTGCGGACTATGTTGCGAGGACGGTCGAAATCTGACGCTCTTTGTGGAGCAACTTTTTTTTGTAGAGAAATAGTTCTATGCGGAACGGGATCTTGACGAGTGGCATCGAACCGCTTGGACAGTTGCACCCACTGCGGCGCGGAGTGTGGTAAAAAATCCTTTTCCGATTCAGATTGCCAGCTACTCATCGACTACCTCAAAAATCAGGACATGCCCAGAACGCGATTAATCGACATCTGGCTCACCTACATCTTTGGCGGAGTCTTGCTGGTCTGTCACGTCGACAGTCCAAAACCGAGAGTAAGGAACATCGATCGTAGTTGTAGAAAGGGTAGATAGAGGCTCCCCTCGTGCAACACGTAGACGCCGTGTGAGTGTCATACCTCCCTCGGCCAGAGCACCAAAGCT